>ENA-ORUB01002882-ORUB01002882.1-human-gut-metagenome-genome-assembly--contig:-NODE-2882-length-15380-cov-14.634323_pt1 | contig 15380 bp, 18 predicted proteins | sample MGYA00241918_ERZ509200 | MGnify/ENA primary metagenome ERZ509200 (study PRJEB26280, sample SAMEA2338853) | human gut metagenome | biome: human gut; feature: human-associated habitat; material: faeces... | reverse complement strand
TTATTGTTTACCATACAAAGGTACTAAAAATTATTGAGAAAAACGAATATTTTGAGTAATATTTACGCCTAAATATCAGCTATTTACGTTAATAAAAACTAACCAAAAAACTAGTTCTCCGATGGTGTTTCTTCATACCATTTTTCACCCAAAATCAAGAGGGTAAATTCATCCGGAGTCAATGTTGTCGTACGATTATCATCATTAAAATGTGGCATTTGGAAACGCCCATCGCTCAACTTTCTTACATAAAGAGTCAGTCCATCACTCTCACGATGCAAGACCTTAGCTGTCTTGCGAGTCTTACCTATAAATATAAAGGCTTCATCTTGGGTGAGATAACGGCCGAACTCCTCATTCACGATTCCTTGGAGTCCCTGAAACTGCTTGCGCATATCGACTGGCTCCATGCACAAGTAGTACTTCAGGTCATCCGTCAACTGACAAACTCTAGCCATAAGCCTACACTGTTATACTAATGTAGACTCGAAGCTGTTCGATACTGATGTCAGCAGGGAGAATTAGTGTCACACCATTGGGATAGCTTAATTTTAAATAAGGATTGCGACGGTTGCGAGAATTTGCAGACTCACGCATCTCCTTCGCCTCATTGTCGCCGATTACAACCTCGGCGAACTTTGGCTTGCTGTTTAATTGTTTCTTGCCTTGTACCATAATTTGAATAATTTAAAATCTCGGTGCAAAGGTACGAAACTTTATCTAGGCGCACAATACGGCATTCACCGAATACTTACGAATCAAGGACTTCAATAGTTTCTATAGGCAATAGCCAATAAGCACAACAAGTATATTAGCAATCTTACCACTGATGCGATTACGAAAATTGCATAAACAGAAGTTATACAAGTTATCTTACATTATTTCTTGTATGATATATTGAATTGGGAGTTCTCCATATCCTATCTTGAAGAATTTGTCGCCATTAATTTCCCATGACTGCATTTTTTATGCCCATTTTGATAATTAACAAGACATCAGAAGAAACATTCTTAAGAATTATGTTCTTTTCAAAAAGACATGATCCCAACTTCTTGTACAATTGCCCGAAAATTTGTTTTGCACAAAAAGTAGTCATTGACATAATGCCAGCCATGTCAATCTCTACTTGTTCATTTTGTGGATCCAACTCAAAAATATCATTATAAATGACATTTCCCTTCTCTTTATCACTAATAATGGGACTATATTGTTGTAAACTAATACTTTTCATATGCAATTAATTTTAATATCTTCATACTGCTCAGCAAGATTATCTTGCCATTTTTGCAAGTAACTCACATTATTTAACGGCAAAGATACATAAATTATTGTTCCTTGCCAAAAGCCACAAGTACCTTTTTTGATTTTTCCACATTGATTAACATAATATGCACCTTCTGAATACATATGTAATTCTCCATTTGCCAGATTAACGAATTCACTTATGAGCCAAAGTCCATATCCCATGTGATTAGTATCATGCTTAGAAGTCACACCTTGTCTTGTTGCTATTTCCAAAACATCAAAATCACTAATAGATATACTAGGACTATTTCTCAGTACAGTAGCCATTGAACTAATCATACCGATACCTGTGTCAGCACAAACAACTTCAAATTTATTTTTATCACCAGTTGCTACTAAAATCGAATCTGTTTCATCTTGCGAATGCTCTTTAAAATTAGATACAATTTCACACAAAACGCTAAAAACGACATGACATGTTTCGGTATCTTTATAAAACTCCCTAATTTTGGGTATATAATTGTTTTTGGCTTCTACCTCTGAAATTCCATTTAGTTTTATTGGCGCAACAAATACATTATTATAAAACTGATATTTCAAAGAATTAAAATCTGCTGGTAAATTTTTAAAGAACGAATCCAATAGTTCCCAAAACCCAAATCTCTGCAACTCATATAAGAAATTATCGTTACCTATCATTTGTGGAGATTTAAAACATCCTTTTTTTGAGGTGTATTCTACAAATTTATATATCAGCAAAACACCAACAATATCCATCTTTTCAACAAAGCGAGTAACTACCTTTACATGTTCTATTCGTTTGTCCTCCAAGCCAAAAATGGGTGCCGTAGCATCTAAAAACTGTTTAACTCTTTGCACAGTACATACACTTGGTATTTTGAATGTAACTTCACGTTCCATAATATGCTTTTTTCAATTTTTCCTTAGTACAGTTCTCAAGTACTATGTTCTCTGCAATAGTCCCTCCTATTCTTTCAAGATAATAATCAGCTAATCGTTCAATATCAACACATATACTATCTGGTAGAAGTAGTTCATGAATGTGAACTAGTCTCATCAATTTATTTACTGCATTTGTTTTAGAATTGACATCTGCACATTGTTCTATTTTTGCTATTTGCTGAAATATTTCGTCAATTGCATCTCGACGTTTACTGACCACTTCATCTTTTAATGTTAGATTACGAGCCAAATATATTGCCAGTATAGTAACAAGTACAGAATAAACGCCCCCTACGTAGTCCCCAAACTGAGCCCATTTTTCGGGGTCATTGCTCATTCCTGCTGTCCTAAATTGCAACCAATAAATTCCAATTGGTATTATAAATACAACTAAAGATAGCCATAAAATATTTTTATTAATCCAATTCATAATTATATTATGTTAGTTAGCAATCTTTTATTCCTTATCACTACCAAAGCCGATTATCAAAAATGGAATAAACCCATGTACCTAGACTGCAAATAATTACTTATATAGGTGAGCCAAATGGCTCACCCGATTATTTTTTACTTATTGCAGAAATCCACGATCAGCTTTACAATCTTGTCGATTTCCATATCAGACAATTCATAGAACAATGGCAATCTTACCAAGGTGTCACCATATCTGTCACAATTTGGCAACTCTCGGCCATCATGCTTGTTCTCATAGAACTTGCTGCTATGCAATGGCAGGTAATGGAATGTGGTCTGTACATCATTCTCCTTCAAGAATTTCATCAAGGCAGTACGATATTCCAAACTTGGACAGAGCAGATAGAACATGTGAGCATTGTTGGTAGCATACTCAGGGATATAAGGCAACTTCACTTCATTGCCAATCTTACCATTCAAGCCCTCGAAATAACGATTCCAGATATGCTTGCGCTTGCCCTGAATATCATCAAGCTGCTCCAACTGAGCCCAAAGATATGCCGCATTGAACTCTGATGGCAAGAATGAAGAACCCATATCTACCCAACCATACTTGTTGACCATTCCACGATAGAACTCGGCACGGTTGGTACCCTTCTCCCAGATAATCTCAGCACGACGAACAAAGCGCTCGTCATTGATAACGCACATACCACCTTCACCACTACTGATGTTTTTGGTCTCATGGAAAGAGAAAGCACCCAAATGACCGATGCTACCCAATGGACGGCCTTTATAGAATGAATCTATGCAATGAGCCGCATCCTCAACAACTAGCAAATTATGCTTCTCTGCAAGAGCCATAATAGCATCCATATCACAAGCAACACCTGCATAGTGAACCACAGCAATTACCTTGGTCTTTTCATTGATTAATGGCTCAATCTGCTCAACCTCCATATTAGGATTTTCAGCAGAGCTATCTGCAAATACAACCTTTGCACCTTCACGAAGGAATGCCAAAGCTGTAGATACGAATGTATAAGAAGGTACAATCACCTCATCGCCAGGCTTCAAGTTACAGAGCATGGCGCACATCTCCAAAGCATCAGTACCAGATGTAGCCAAAAGACATTTCTTGAAGCCATACTTCTGCTCAAAGAAGGTATGACACTTCTTAGTAAAATCACCATTGCCACTCATGGTTGTTGAATGACAAACTTCCTCCAAATACTTCAATTCTCTTCCAGAGAAATAGGGTTTATTAAATGGAATCATAACTTATAAAATTTAATGTTATTTACAAATTGCACGTGAATACAATATTTTGAAAGATATTGCGTTTATCAAATATGAAGCAAAACAAAGACATAAAGAAGAACTTATCCGAACACATCCAAGATGTGTTTGCGAAGTCTCTTGCCTTTATTCTCTCCATATATTTTCGTATAACTGGTCAGAAAGAACTCTAACCCTTTAATGCATTCAAGTAATATTGAAGCATCTTTTCGGCTTCAGTCTTTGAATCAAATCCAGCATCAGCCACTTCCTTGGCATGACTTCTGCGAACAGGAATATTCTTCTCAACAACAGGGATAATCTTCTCAGCCCACGCTGTTGCACCATCATTCAAGTTGATGAAATGTCCCAATTCACAAGCACTAGCTTCTGGAGTTACAGCCGTAGAAAAGAACATAGGTAAACCACAACTTTGGCTTTCCAATCCCACAACAGGCAATCCCTCATAGCGGGAAGGCAACAGGAAGGCATCGAAAGCGTTATAGAACTGCTGGATATCCTCTCTTCTTCCAAGCCAGGACATAGCAGGTTCAATACCAGTTTCCTTGATACGCTCTTTCATCTTCTCCTCTAAGACGCCAGCACCAATGATAACAAACTGAGCGTTTTTCTGACGCTTATAGATTTCACTCATCACATCTATCAGGAACAGAGGATTCTTCTGATGCTCAAATCTTCCGATAAAGCCATATACCACTTTATCCTCCCAACCAAACTTCTTACGTGTCTCGTTACGAAGTTCTGGCTGATAAGAATTAAACTCAGTATTGATAGCCGTTTTGAAGATTGCAATCTTTCCTTCATCAAATGCCTTCTTACCGAACTGGAAGATACCACAATCCTCACCACATGCCATGTAATGAGTGGCATAGAGATGAGAAAGAGGACGAAGCATATACTTTACGTATGTCTTCCACTCACCAGGAGCTGCCATTGATAAAGATTCTGAGATACGAACCTTTACGCCAGCTTTCTTGGCTGCATACATAGGGAAGAAATTCATCATACTGTTGTAAGCATGAACCACATCATACTTTTCTTTCTTGAAGAGTTCATACAAGGCATCAGTATGTCCCTTGAGTTTTTTGAAAGATGGAACAATAAACACACGACCACCTAATGCTTCAATCTCCTCCTGTGGAATGGCATTAGAGTCATCGTTGCATACGATGTCCATCTGTACTTTGGTCTTATCTATATGGCGGAAGTACTCCATGATAAGATTCTTCTTACCGCCAGACAGGATAGGACCACCTATAACTGCTACTTTAATCATAATTGTTTTACATTCTTTTGTCTACAATTTTAAAGGCTAACTGCATTGCATTTAGTCCAAAGAATGATATAAATGCAGCAATTCGTGCCTGTTTTCTTGCATGTGTATCAAACAATACTGTCATTCGATATTCTTTGATTTTATTCCAAAAAACATATTTTTCATTATAATGTTTTGGCATTTTCAATAGAAGATGACATGCAAAACTCAGCATTCTGCATTTATACGCTTTTTCAACAAGTTTTATCAAGTCCCAATGTTCATTACCCAATGATTGAAATACCTGTAAAGCACTTTTCATTTTTAAGTTACTAAATGGCGCACCTTCATAACTATCTTTACGAATTAAATAATTTAAAGTTTGTTTATTACAATATGCCAATTTTTTGCATTTAAACATTAATAAATAAGCCACACATGTATCCTCGAAAATAATACCTTTTGGAAACCTAATATCTTCAAATAAAGATTTACGATAAAGTTTACACCATGGATAGTCATCGAACTTGTGCTGATAGAACAATTCGCAAACTGCTTCTTGTGCTGTATATACAGTTTCTTTATATGGTGCATTGTCATATTTGCGTTCTTTTCCATCATAGTCAAACACAAAACTGCACATAGCCATATCACAGTCATACTTAACGACTAAATTATACATACATTCTATATAATCAGAAGTTACTGTATCGTCACCATCCACAAATGAGACATAATCTCCATTCATTACGTCTAATGCCACATTGCGAGCATCACTCACACCACCGTTCTCCTTATGAATAACCTTAATGCGAGAATCTTTTTTTGCCCATTTATCGCATTTCAGACCACAACCATCAGGTGAACCATCGTTCACTAATAAAACCTCTATGTTGGTGTAGGTTTGTGCAAGAATACTTTCTACACACTTATCCAGATAGTTCTCGACTTTGTAGATAGGAACTATGATGGAAATTAAAGGTTGCTCCATTACTGCTTTGATAATATATCTCGTAATATAGTAGAACTGATGCCATCTGTATGATCTAAATAGACCACAGAACAACCAACTTCCGCAAAATCCTTTTCGTATTGATTCCAAGCCTCTGTTCCTTTCCAATCGGACCCAACGAAAACGACATCTGCTCCTATTTCCTTAACTGCTCTAATCTTTTCCATATCAGACTGAGGAACCACTTTGTCCACATAGCGTATAGCCTCGACTATAGCCATTCGATCCTTTTCATTAATGATTGGATACTTATGTTTACGCTTATAGCAAAGTTCGTCAGTAGTTACACCAACGATTAGAGTTTCACACTGTTCCTTCGCACGACGAAGGATATTTAAGTGTCCAATATGAAACATATCATAGACACCTGTTGTATAACCTATCTTATATTTTTTCATAAAACAAACAGTTTATGCATATTCACCATTAATCGAAACACGAATCTTTTCAATTTCTTCATCACTTAATCGTCTATTCATATCAAGATAAGCGAAATGATGATGTGTTACTTGTTTCTCTTTTGGAGGTAATTTCATATAGTCTTTATAGAGATGAGTAAGATAATCGTCATAACCTATAGGGACACGGACTTTCATGTCTCCAAACTGCATCATAATAAAATCATCAAAGTCTTTTCGAAGCGCAGTATGGCGTAATCCCCACTGACTGTTATAGGATCTGACATACTTTTTATCGTCAATCGTGCGTCTGCGGAGAATCGATTCTCTTAGCTCAAACATCGTATTCCGTAGAGGTGAGAGAAGTCTTTTCACATAATAGCCACATTTAACAGCTAATGAACATCCGTTATCAACTCGATAAGACTCTATTGGCATAAAAAGATAATGGATAGCTTTGTGAAAAGCATAATGCAACATGTCTATTACCTTGTTATTATTGACACCATCTAAAGGGAAAATGTCAACATACAGTCCCATTGCAAAGAAAGGATATCTATGCTGAATTAGTGTGGTTGAGAAGTCAACAACTTTTGCAAAAGCACAAGTATACCCTTTATGAGTATTGTAATTGACCAATTCAAAAGGTGTTTTTAGTTCCTTACTTGCTATTTTTAGAAATTTTTCATAATCTGGACGAAGAAGAAAAACATCTATATCATCGTCCCAAGGTATTATGTCACCATGACGAACCGCTCCCAAACAAGTGCCACCACACATAAAGTAACGCAAGTTATTCTTCTCGCATACTCGAACAACTTCTTTAAGAATTACTTTAAGTTTATTTTTAAATAATTCGTTATCTACTTCCATATCTAATTAATTTTTTATTTTCTCAAATGTAAAGGCTTCAAAATCCAATGTCTGACTAATACTTTCCATTCTACATACCAAAACATAAGTAGTGGAAAACGAACGGAATTATTTTTTCGCATTAGTGTCAATCGCTCCAAGTGATGTTTGAAATTAAACTGATTGGACAATCCTGTTTGCAGACACTTTGTTATTGCCTTTGGTGTATATATAAAGTTACCATATTTAAGATAAATTCTTTGAGTAAGATCAAAGTCGGCTCTAACCCTAAACTGAAGATCAAAACCATTCTCTGCCTCTATCAAGGTTCTGCGTGTTACCATTCCTTGATGAGACGGAGCCATAAGGTAGGTCATTTGCTTAGCAGGATGAGCTTTCACATACCGTTCACTTCCATCTTCAAATATAGCATACATATCACCATATAATACAGATGCTTCTGAAGTAGAAACATCCATAAGGTCAGTTAAACCATTTCTTGTCACCTGATCGTCACTTCCCAAATAATATATCCATTCACCTTTAGCTAACTTCCATCCTTTATTGAAAGCATCATAGATACCTTTATCTGCTTCTGATATATGATGAAAACGTACATCTTTAGCCTCAAACTCTTTAACGATTTCTAATGTATTGTCTTTAGACAAACCATCAACAACTATACATTCCCAGTCTTGAAATGTTTGAAGCATGACACTATTCAATGCTACTCTCAGCGTTTTTGCAGAGTTAAATGTAGCAATGATGATTGAAATTTTAATATTTGACATATTGTTTTTTAATTGATTCTTTTTATAAATTTTGCAGGGTTACCGCCCCATATTTCATCAGGAGGTATTGATTTTGAAATGACACTACCTGCTGCAACGATACTTCTAGCCCCTATTGTTACTCCTTTCATTATACAGCAACCTGTTCCTATGAAGACATCATCTTCTATCAATATGGGGGAATGTTTTGCTTTTAATCCATTTCCTGGCATTCTTCTTTCTCGCCAATCAATTGGATGATGATCTGTATCAAAGATACGAGTACCGCCTCCTATCTTCACATAATCACCTATCTTTATACTTTCTTGGCAATAAATAAGAACTCCATTGAAACCTGTGTCATGTCCTATAATAAGGTTGGCATTTTTTTCTATCATTATTTTACAACGGCAATTATAAGAATGGTCGCCATAAGAAATAAATGTAACATTATTGCCTATCGAAACAATTCCTTTTCCTCCATTTTGTCTCCATATAATGGGTGCAGCATTTTTTACATGCAATGTATTATCAAAAAGAACATAATTTATCCACAGCTCAAATTTAAAAAAAGTAGTATAAATTGAATCTAAAACAATGTGTATGATATGCAATATGGTTTTGTATAATATATGTATGATTTTTTGCATTGCTTACTCATTTAAAGATTGTCTCAAAGCATCAATATAGCCATGCCCGTACTTTAAATCTGGCTCCATGTGATTACCTTCACCCCATTCATTCCAAGAGCGAAGCATTACAAATTTATTTTGTTTTTTTCTTACTATGTCTATTACTTTTTTACACATTTTATGGAATCCTTGTGGAGTAGATTTATCCAAAATATATCCCCATTTACCACTTCGTGGAGAGTGATCAAAGTTGGGAATAAGATTAGGAATTAAATCTTCACGACAATCTTCATCTGCCACTACAATCTGAGATATTGATTTATCGTAATCGAAACGGAACGGGAATTTTTTCAATATATGCATTTTAAAACGTATAATGTTTCTACTAAATGTACCTGTTCCTTTATCAATTCTTCTCTTCATTTCTCCAGGTCGGTCAACTATCAGAGCATTAAATCCCATAGCCTTATATTTTTCTATAACCGAAATAGACTTTATGTTACCTACGAAATAAATACCATCAAATCCATCTTCCTTAGCCCATTTATTCCAAAGATCGAGAAATCCATCCGGAGTCTCTGCTACATTATATATCATAAAAAATGGTTTGTTACCTTCTTTTATGTATCTTGGGTCTTTAAATGCTTTTAAAGCATATTCATAATGCATACGATAATCACTTTCACCCAAGTATTTTTGCTCTATTAAGAGTTTATCCTTGCCTTTGGTATCTGTGATATTCCAATTTTTTGCATACCAAGAATGATTAGCCCAACCAAGACAGAATGGGAAGTTTGGCTTACCTGTTGCAATAACTTCATCAATTATTTCATTCATAAGTTGCTTGCCATTGCCAAACCAATAATGCCAATAACAGAAGCCCTCGATACCAGCCTCGCGAGCCAGCTCTGCTTGTTGCTCACGCACAATAGGCAAGCGAAGGTCATAGAAGCCTAAATCAGCCGGTATATGTGGCTGATAGTGTCCACGATACTGTCCACGTGCACGGGCAACATTTGTCCACTCTGTAAAACCTTTTCCCCACCATTCATCGTTCTCTGGGAACGGATGATATTGAGGTAAATACAATGCGATTATTCGCGGATTATTACTATTCATATTGTATGTTTTTTATTTAATTTTACCTAAAAAAAGACAACTCAAAAACTTGTTAAATTTCAATACCTTTACCAATAACAGACTTACAATTGTCAAGATAACTACGTATATAGGATAGGCTAAACAACTGGAGATATTTGCCCCCCCCATTTCTTTAATAATGTTTATAATAATAGCATGTATTGGGTAAATTGCCAATGTGTACATTCCTATCTGGGTAAAAAGTTTGAATGCCTTTACATTTTTATTCAACTTAAAAAATGAAATAATGGTAAGGATTATAGTCATGGCTAAACACTGCCGATACAGATATCCCAATGCCTCACCTTTTTTTATCATATTAAAGGCATCATAATAGTAAAAATTGATTTCACCTAATCTAAAATGAAATAAGATAGCATATAGACTTACCCCACAACAAACGAACATCAACAGATATTTAGATTTAACCAAAAACCATTTCTTTTTGTATGCTAGCAAACCCAATAAATAATAAGTAAAAAGTTCCAAAGTTGCATGAAAGCTACCAGGACATACAATCATTATAAAAGAGAATAAAAGGATGAAGACAGCAAGATTATTATTCGCCTTCTTACTTGCCAAAGCACAGGCACCTGCAATTACGGAAGTTTTTAGAATAAATGGTAAGAACCAAAATGAATTAAAGATGCCTGAGAAATTAAATAACAACACAATTGTTAAACTAAAGTTCTCGCTATAAGCATTTAGACGATGGCTATATAATAAATATGCGTAAAACATTAAAGTTAGCAAAACAATTGTAGCAGCAACAGTCTTAACTGTGTGCATTTGAAAAGAATGACTCATTCCATAATCAATAGCCCAATAACAAAGATTTGGGATACCAATACATATAGTTAACTTCTTGATATACTTCCAAAAATCAGATATTTGACATATTTGTTCAAGTGTATGATAAGCACAATATCCGGATATGAAAACAAATAAAGGCATATTGAATGACAAAATCATTCCAGCTGGTAAGATGTTATCTTTGATTCCGATATTAGCAGTATGCATCCATATAACAGATATTATTGCAAGTGCTCGAGCATTATCTATCCAAACTTCTCTGTATTTTTTTATTCTGTATTGCATTTTCTCTATAATTGTTTAATTATTTTTGCAGGCTGGCCCCCCACTATTGCATAAGGTGGAACATCTTTTGTTACAGAACTATTAGCAGCGATAACAGCCCCTTCACCAATATGAACACCACTCAATATGGTTGCTTTATCACCAATCCATACGTTTTTACCGATGACAACAGGTCCTTTACAATGAATTCGACGTGAAGCAGGAGCTTTGTTTTGCCACTCATATCTACAGTCATCATCATTTGTTGCATAGCTGCCGTGGTTGTTATCTGTGATGGTAACCCACTTTCCTGTCAGTGTCCCTTCTCCTATTAAAATTTTGTCACAACATGTAATATTATTATAAGCACCAAAGTGACAATGACTTCCAATAGATATTTTTGGGGTAAATTGCTTATCTCCAAATTGTTCCCATACCATAAGATACAGACCATCATCAAAACCTGTATAAGCTCCAATACTAATGTATTTCATACCTTTCAAGGAATTAATTTTACCAAATCGCACAGAATTATGACAAGATTTAAACCTACTAAACAACCAAAAAGAACGAAATTCTGCTATATGACTTTTAAAACTTACTTTCAGTTCGTAAGGAAATACCTTTTGGAGAATTGAAAAAACAATAAATAATATATGTTTCATACGTCATTTTCTTTACTCTCTTCGAATAATTTTTCTGATTTTTGGGACCCACTTTAACAACTGAATATTTATTATACTCTTAAAGGGCATATTTTTACAAACAAACGAAAAAGGAATATTCTTAATTTTCTGCTTATAATCATGGAAATATAAAGAATACCATGTTTCATTTGATAATAAAGAATCAACAAACGAAAGCAACGTCTTTAAATAGAGCTTTCTCATTAGCTCATATAATTCTCCATTTACAAGTTTGCAATCATCCATTATGTACTCATAATTCGCCAAGACATCAATTGCTAAAGGTTTTTTAGATGTAGTACAAATGCTATCTTCTCTATATCTATAGTAATATACATAACAAGGAATCTCTAACATACACATATTTTGATTACATATCGATTTTCCTAAATCATACATAAATAGCGTATCCTCATTATTATGTCCTTCTTGAAATTTAACACCAGCTAAAACACTTTTCCTATACAACTTATTCCATACTGTAAAACTTGCCTTTTGACTTAAAGTAGCAATAGCTATTCTATCAGCAGGATATCTCTTTTCTTCTGAAATCAGCCACTTATCCATAAATGGAGATATTTCTCCATTTTGATATCGATATATCATACCAGAAACAATACCAACGTCATCCTTACCATTTATGCTGTTATATAATTTATAGATTGCATCTTTGCATATAAAATCATCACTATCTACAAAACCAATGTAATCACCAGAGGCAACATCAAGCCCAGCATTACGAGCAGAGGACAAACCACCATTTCTTTTATGGATAACTTTAATTCGCCTATCCTTTTTTGCCCAATTATCACATAAAAGAGGGCATGCATCAGGCGAACCATCATCAACCAAAATGATTTCAAGATTTGAATACGTTTGATTTACTATTGATTTTACACATTCGTCCAAATATTCTTGAACTTTATAAACTGGCACAATTATAGATATTAAAGAGTCTTTTTCCATATTATTTCAATATAAATTGATAACAATTATTATTTATCCCAGACAAATGCACATCCTGCATAAGGAATTGAACCTATTACTCTCACAAAACCATAAAAAGCATAATTTATAGCAAAGAGAATATAAATAGGAATTTTTAAATGGGGATTCTTAAGCAGGTCTAATCGTGTTAAAGAAACCGCCACAAGAAGAGGCATCATCATGTCCGTCCAATTTGCAAATCGAATAAACAACTCAATATCCCCAGCAATAGATTTCAAGATTAAAGCAATATAAGCAAAGTAATACATAACTTGTAGCTTAAAATCATTTTTTGAAAGTTTAAAACCAATAAAAATAGTTATGCAATTTACTATAAAACTAATTGTCAAATATATAGTTGAAAGTTGATATCTTTTTTTACCTAAAACATTGGCCATCGATCCTTCTTCAGTAAAAAAGCGATCAGAATTATCTATATAATTTTGCATATTATTATCTTCGCCTAAATTAAATTGGGAAATATAATCCGCAAAACTTTGGAACCATTCTGGTTTCCAACAGAAAAATGTAAAGGCATATAATACCAATAATAACCATGGACTTTTAATAGGTTTCTTACAATACACAAAAAACAAGAAAAGTACTACACCATATAAACCTGACATATGTATAAAAGGCACGATACAAAGCATTACAAGCATTAGTTTCTGTCTATTATATAAATAGCATACATATGCAAATATAAGAAACGAAGTCGCAAATGTCTGCCTAATAATATTTTCCGTTTGACCGTTTGTCATTAAGAAAAACAGAGGAAGCCCCCAGGCTGCAGCTTTGGGGTATTTCTTAAAAATTAATAGTATTCCACATATCAGTAAAGCACTATATAAAATAAAAACAATTGTTGGATCAACTCCCAAAAAATGGAATAGATTTACCCATAGTTTATATAATAATTCTGGATTTTGTGTGCAATATGCTCCTATAGCAAAATTTGTAGATAAGTCCATATAATAATGATAATAGTCTGCACCACGCATCCAACGTAAACCTTCTATTAATGAATACGAAACACCTGCAATCCAAGCATATTTCTTAAAGTGAGTCTGTTTACTATTATCATTAGCTATTTTCCATCCACAGAAAGCCAGCAATATTGTTAGCAGAACATATATAGACCAGTAAACTATAGGATTACCAGCAGAAGAAGAATAATGCATATATGTATATTTTTAAATAGGATTAGAAAAATAATTGTCTAAAAAATATGTAGGATTTTCAATAATCTTTCCTTTACGATCTAAGACTTTCTTGATTAATTCATAGGCTTCACATAAGTCATTTGCAAACATTATATTCTCATGGAAAATATTTCTAGGGAACCAATTTACGCCACTCTTTAACTTATGATCGGTACTAGCCAAAACAACAACTGGAGTATCTACTATTTGAGAAAAGATAGTGCCATGATATCTGTCTGTTACTATAACTTGATATTTTGAAAAAGAAAGAAGAAAATCTTTTATAAACTGCTCTCTTCTAAGAGGCCAATCCCAGATTTTTGCTATAATAGTTGTATCTGAATTATTGATGAAAACCCCATTCAATTTTGCTTTCAAATGATTGATTTCCTCATCTGTATACAATTTTTCAGCATCGTTTCTCATGCAAAAAAGTACACCATTTCTATTTGCAGAACAATGTACAAAATTGGTTCCTATCAAACTCGTGACAACATCTGGCTTCAATGATATTTCATTTTTTGAGAAAATCGTCATCGCTTTAGAATAAGAAATTTGATCTCTACATATTAAATGCAATTTAGAATGCTTGTTAAAGCATTTAGCTACTTGTTCTTGAATCTTAGAAGATAAAAAGTGTACTGTTTGTGGGAGAATTGTTATTTTGTTATCGCAAAACTCATCTATGACACGGCATAGCATTTGCCAATTATTATACAAATCACAAACTAAATAACCACTATGAATATATACCAAATCATTGGTCGTTATTTTACTTTTAATTGCACTAAACACCTCATCCGTCCCAACGACAAGAGGAATCTGGATAACCTCATAATCAGGATACCATTGCTTAAAAAATCTTAGCCAACATAGCAATTGTGCTTGATCGCCTAAATTCGAATGTGTAGGTGTCAAGAAATAGTAAATACGTGGTCTACTATATGTGGCATTAATCTTGTTTAAAGTCTCTCCTATAAGTTTTTTCACATAATATGTGAACTTATAGTAATTAATTTTGTTTTTAAACTTTCGAATTATACTTTTCATTTTTTTTACCATTTAATTAATCTTCCAATATGTAAGCGTCTTAAACATGCATCTATTTTAAACAATATCCATAAAAGTATATCACGCACAAAAGAAGACCGAAGATGATACTTCACATAAAATATGATATTAGGATATTTTTTTTTCATGTATACTTTCTTTGCAGGAATAAAACCTTTTTCAAAATAAAGCTTCCAAAAACTTTTTCGGCCTAGCTCATTATGAAACGGTCTTTTTAAGCTATTGTTTGTCATTAAAGACTCTGCTAAGTTTCTCTTTCTAAAGATAAATTTTTTAGAAATTTTATTTGAGAATAATGTAGTAGCTTTTATTGAATTACAATATCCTAAAATCCGCAAGCAATCTCAATGACAATCTCAATTGCAGTAAAGAGCTTG
>ENA-ORUB01002875-ORUB01002875.1-human-gut-metagenome-genome-assembly--contig:-NODE-2875-length-15430-cov-2.650667_pt1 | contig 15430 bp, 8 predicted proteins | sample MGYA00241918_ERZ509200 | MGnify/ENA primary metagenome ERZ509200 (study PRJEB26280, sample SAMEA2338853) | human gut metagenome | biome: human gut; feature: human-associated habitat; material: faeces... | reverse complement strand
GGAAGTACATGACATTCGAATATATGCTCAAAGAACGCGAACGCATAGGCATAGAACAAGGACGCGCCGAAGGCGAAGCCATTGGTCTGGAAAAAGGCGCCGCGCAGAAACAGCGCGAGATCGCGAAAGCTATGCTGCAGGAGGGCTTAGAGAAATCTGTCATTACGAAGATAACCGGCTTGTCGGCATCGGAACTCGAAACCTTGTAGTATACAGGCAACATAACACAAAGGAAACACATGAGGGCTGTCACATCGTTAATCGCGCATGCATCGACGACGTGACAGCCCTTTTCCATCCCGCTTCAGAGCTTAAGATGCTTACCTTCCCCGCCGTTCCCTGCGCCCCATGAGCAGCGAAACGCACAGATTCAGCGCCGCAGTCAGCAGCAGCAAAACCAGCGCCGTCTGATAAGCGCTCTCCAGGGATCGCCCCTCGACCATCATCGCATACAAAGCTACCGCCAATGTCGCCGCTGAGGAAAACACACTGTCCACCCGCTCCCCTCCTGTCCCTGCCGTAAACAGCAGCGCGGCAGATTCCCCGGTGATCCTGCCGACAGCCAGCAGAATACCTGCCAGCATGCCGGGAAACGCCGCAGGCAAAAGGACATGCAAAGCCGTCCTGCCCTTTCCCGCCCCTAAACCGAAGCTCGCCTCTCGCTGGCCCGCAGGAATCGTCCGCAGTGCCTCCTGCGCAGTGCGAATGATCAGCGGCAGCACCATCAGCAGCAGCGTGCACGCACCGGCAAGAAAGGAATACCCCCAGCCCAGCCGCAGGACGAACAGCAAAAAACCAAAAAGCCCAAACAAAATGGACGGTATTCCCGCCAGCGTCTCCACTGCAAGGCTGACCGCTTTCGCAAAGCGGCTGCCGCGGCTTGCGTACTCCGTAAGAAAAATCGCTGCCCCGGTCCCGATCGGTATCGCCGGCAAAAGGACCGCAACGATCATAAAGAGCGTATTCCAAAGCGCAGGCAGCCAAGCCATATGCAGATAATCCGCCTGCTCAGACCTCCCGTCGGCTGCACCGCCGGGCAAAACACACGCCCAAAACTCCGGACATCCCTGCCGGACAAGAAACCCGATCACCAGCAGCGCGATCGCGCCGCACATCAGTGCACTGCCGAGTGTCGCTGCATGCAGCAGCGCCGAGATCCATTTTTGCCGCATTCCGCCTCTCTCCTTTCCCCCGCAGCTCCACGTCACTTTTTCTCTTTCCAAATATACCCGCCAATCCTCTTTACATGCCGGAATGCGCCGGACATTTCAGCGTACATTGCCGCGTGCGTTTGTACTGCAGCGCCTCACTGCTCTCATCTGTCCTACGATCGCTGCCTTCGGCATGCTTTCTCCTTATTTCTGCTGCTTCCGCGCGGCTTTTCGCGGCTGTACAGTCCCTGCAGCAGCATGGCTGCCAGATTCATCAGCAAGATCCACACAAAAAGCACCGCACCGGCGCTGATCAGCGCATCCCGATGCTTTCCCTCCGCAGCGTAACCCATTTCTAATGCGATCAGCCCTGTCAAGGTTCGCACACCGGCGGTGACGGACTGCGGCATCCAGGTCTGATTCCCTGCTACCATGACCACAGCCATCGTTTCCCCGACCGCCCGCCCGATCCCCAGCATGACCGCTGCCAGCATACCGGGCGCAGCCCCCGGCAGCAGCGCAAAAAAGACACTCTGCTCCCTGCTCGCGCCCAATGCCCGCGCACCCGCGTAATAGCTTTCCGGTACAGCCCGGATCGCGCTCTCCGCCACGCTGATGACAGTCGGCAAAATCATGATCGCCAGCATCACAGCCGCGCTGAGAATTCCCCTGCCGCTGCCGCCGCAGAATCGCTGCACCAACGGTACAAGAAAGCTGATGCCGAACAAACCGTAAACCCCCGAGGGTATCCCCGCCATGGTTTCCACCAAAGGCCTTGCGATCCGGTACACATGCGCCGGACAGAAACGTGCCAGAAACACCGCGCACAAAAGACCCGGCGGCACGCCCAAAAGCACCGCGCCGCCCGTCACATAAGCGCTGCCGACAAGCATCGGGAAAATACCGAAGACCCCCTCCTTCGGCTGCCTACTGCGACCGCCCAAAAACGAGATGATTCCTTCTTCCTGCAAAAACGGAACCGCCCCCGCAAACAAAAAGAAACAAATGGCGGCAGCCGCGGCCAGCGATACGGCTGCCGCCAAGAAACAAACCGCGCCTAAGACATATTCCTGATATTTTCCCATCGTCTGATCTCTCCGATATAAATGCGCCGCAAGGTTTCTGTGCTGAGTTCTCGCACCGGATTCCGGCGATGGACGATGACTGCGATCCCGTCAGCTGCGATACATGCTGCACGTGCTCCTGCCGCCAGCTCCGTTTCCGTCAGTGCGCGCGAGGACATGCCGATTTGACAAGCACCTGCCAGCACCGCTGTGATCCCCGCTGCGGACCCTGTCTGCTGAAGCTCGACAGATACCTCCGGGTGCATGCCCTGATAGGCTTCGACCAATGTCTGCACCAATGGCGCCATCGCCGTTGAGCCGACAAGGACCAGCCGCACCGGTTTATCGGTAGCATTGCCGCCTGCCTGCACTGCTGCCTCAGCTTCCGCGTTCTGTCCTGCTCTCGTCTGCAGAGCTGCGCCATACGCCGTCTCAGGCGCGTTCTGCCATCGCACGTCGCTTTGCAATGCTGCCTTCATCGGTACATACCCTGCCTGCGCTATGATTGCCTGCCCGCGCAGACTGCCCGCAAACACCATAAAGCCCCGCGCGGCTCGTTCCGCAGCCTCCATCTCGCCGCGCCCATGCCCTGCCTCTCCATGCATCCATGCCTTTGCCTCATCCGCTGCCCGCACCACCAGATAAAAGCGCTGCCGCAGCGGATAGCTGCCGTCCTTGACCGTCTCTGCGGACGGCAGCACCCCATTTACCTTGACCGTCCTGACCGTCTCCCGCGGCGCCATCGCCGAAACATAACCGATGGCGCCGCGATTCTGCGCCGCACTCATCAGCACGACCGCGGTACTCTGCGTCACCTCTGCAGCCTCTGTCGTCCGGTCATGCCCGTCATTGCGGATCCCCAGCTGCGAAACAAACGCTGTCCGCGTGCCGGAGCCCTCCTCCCGCGTGATCACTGTAATTTCCCCGCCGCAGCCCACTCCCGCATCCCGACCGCCGCCTTGATTTGCGGTAGCACACCCGCAAAAGCCAAGCACCACCACGCAGCCCGCCGCCAGCAGCAGCCCAAGCTGCCAACGCCCACGCTTTCTCCGGCGCAGCTGTCGTCTTCCCGCATCGACTGCACGCGGCTGCTGTCCTCCCGCGCGGCGCGGCTTCCACTTCCATGCGCCGCCCCTTGTCCTGCCTCTCATACCCAAATTCCACATACTACAGCAAATGCACCAAACGACAAATTTAGACCACAAAAAACCACCGGCACCCTCACAGACCCGGTGGCTTTTCTTCGGTTCATCAAAAGAAACCTTCCTCTTTTTTACGTAAGGAATTCCTACGTTCCCTACTTTGTCCAGCTTCTTGCCGCGTATTGACACTGCTTCAGCGCAGTCGCCGCAATCAGTTTTCCGTTTTCATCATATACTCTGAGCTGTACCTTGTAGAAATACTTCACGCCCTTCTTTCCGCTTGTATTCGTGTAAGAAGCCGTTTTTTTCGTCACTGCAGAGCGATAAGCCGCGGCTTTCTTTGTCGAACGGTAAAAGCGGTACTTGACCGTATAGCCCATATCCTGCAATTCCTTGATCGCAGCCTGCATTTTCGCATCTGCAAGCAAACGAACCTTGATATGACCCTTTGCCGTTTTGACTGAACGCGCTTTCAGCCCAAGATCACCAGTCAGTGCCTTGACCTTTGCAGCATCATCCTTCGTTTCCTCGTCCTTCGGTTCCTCTGCCGTTTGCTTATCCTTGTTCTGATCCTCCGGCTTCTGCTCACCGCCCGGTGCAGCCGGTGCCCAGCCGCTGCTGCCGGCGTCCTTCGTGTAATCCTCTACATAGTAAAGCTTGACCATATCTCCGGTCTTCAGCGTGTAACCATTGATCGCAGCCTGCGTGCTCTTGCCGTTGACCGTATACATCCAGCCGCTGTTCGGTCCCTTGTCCTTTTCGGCGAGTGTTACGCCGCCCTTTGTCACCGACTTCACATAACCGCTGCCCGCGCCGACACTTTGCATACCCGCAGCATTAAGCGCTTTAACGATCAGATCAGCAGCCGTACTGCCCTCTGCCAGCGTGTGCGTTGTAGACAGCCATTCTGTCTTGCTGTCCGGACAAATGCTGATCGCTGCAATGATATTCTGTCCGCTGGTCGTAGCACCGCCCGACGTACTTGTACTATTCTCCGGCGTTCCGACTCCACTTGCGCTGGCAGGCGTTTTGCCCGGCTCTGGTTTCGTCTGCGGATTCTCCGCCACACTGGTCTTACCGGTATAAATATTATACATACCGACCTTTACATCCTTCAGCTTTTCCAGCACGACTAGCGCACGGAAGCCCTGCTCGGTTGCCAAAGCCTGCGCTTTTTCTCCTGCTGTACCAGCCGCATAGCCGGAAGAAAATCCGTTCTGCCCTTCATTGACGTAGAGCGTCAGTGCATCGGCAAGGCTGCTGTTGTTGTTCTTAAAGTTGCTCGGATTCTTTCCGATTGCCGCCAGACCTGCGATGACCATCGCATCCGTATTGACATTGCCGAAAGAGCCGTTTTCACCCTGCGCCTTTGCAAGACCGGTAAGCGCGTTCTTGATAAAGTCTTCTGCTTCGGTCTTCACGCCATAAGGGTCTTCGGTTGCCTTTGCGAAACGCGCGAGCGCCGCCAGCGCGGTACCTGTCGTATCGATATCATCGTAAGTCTTGCCCCAGTAAGCGCCCTGGCAAAGACCGTTCGCGCCCTGATTGTCCGTGAGAATCTTAACGAGCTGCTGTACCTGTGCAGTTGTTAAACCGACATTGCTCTGTTCGTCCGCCAATAAAATCCAAGGCGCCGTATAATAGGACACATTCATGTTCATCGCCTGCAGTTTCGCCGCATTATTGTATGCCTGCCCGCCGCCGTACGGTGTCAGCTTGGTCGTATCAATACCCAGCGCGCCCAAGATCAGTTCGCCTTTCGCGCGGTCAGAAGCCAACGCGTTATTCTGCGCCAGCGCATTGATCGTCAGGTTCAGGTAATTCTCCTTCGCTGCGTCGCTTGTCTTAGCACTCTTTCCGCTTAGTTTCGCATAAGCCGCCATGTCGAATACGACCCATTCGTCCGACTTAGCTGTATAAGTGTTCGCGATCGTATCGATCAGACTTCTCAGCTTCTCTGCCGCCGGATAAATAACAACGCTGATTGGTTTAGAAAGCGTGATGCCTCCTTTTGTCATCGTCAGCGTCAGCGTTGCCGTTTCCGTTACCGCCGCACCGCTCTCATTCTTTTTGAGCAGCTTCAATGTATGATTTTCCGCTGTTAAATAACCCTTTTGAATATCGTCGTTTGACTGTGTGATCGCTACTGTAATACCTGTAGCTGCCGCCACGCCAGTTTTCAGCGCAGTCAGTGCATCGCCAACTGCCGCGTTTGCCGATACTGTGATCGTGTCCGCGTACTTGCCTAATTCGTCTACCAGCGAGGGATCTGCCGCAACCGGCTCGGTTCCGCTCAGATAAGGCTTACCGTTATTTTTATTTTTATCAATCGTCCAGCCGTTGCCGAGCTTCGCAAGCATATCCTGCCGCGTATCATCCGATACCACCGTTGTCCCCGGCTTCGTGTCTGCCGCAGTCCTTGCCTCTACATAGCAATCCTGCAGATTCGCGGGCTCAATCGTTCCTTTGCCGTAAAGCCCAAAAGCCTTACCTTCCGCGCCGACCACCTGACCGGCATTGTAGCAGCCCTTCATGGAAGACTTGCAGTTATCGCCGGTCTGCCAGCCGGCATTGCCCAAAAGCCCCGCGGCCTGTACGCCCGGTCCGTATACAGTGCCGGCATTATAGCAGTTTTTCAGCTGCACGCAGTTCTTGTTGCCGCCGACCAGACCGCCGATCGTCGCGTTGGCGTCTGTTCCGGTGCAGACAACATTGCCCGCGTTGTAAGCGTTTTCGATCACCATCTTGTGATCTTCCCACTTGTATTCGATACCGTCCTCATAACCGCCGACCAAACCGCCGACACCTTCACAGCCTCTGGCCAGTGCCGACACATTCACCGCGCTGCCGCAGTTTCTGATCGTCACATCGCCGATCGCATAGCCAGCCAGACCGCCGACTCTCGCGTACGGCTCCGCACAGTATACCTGTCCCTTTAAGGTCAGCTTCTCTACCGTCGCATTGTCAAGACAGCCGAAGAATCCGTAGTAAGTTCTGGCTTTCGTTACGTTCAGCCCGCTAATCGTATATCCCGCACCGTCAAAATGACCTCTGAACGGAGACGTCCAGCTCTGACCGATCGGCGTCCAACTCATATCTTGCAAATCGATATTGCCGCTCAATTTTACATGACCTTCCACATACTTTTTCACGCCGCTGTTGACCTGCTGCGCGAAATACACCAGCGCCTCTTTGCTGTCGATAACAAATGGCTTTGCCGCGCTGCCGTCTCCTGTCACACCGTCCAGCGTCACGGTAACCGTCTGGTTAGCGCCCGCTACTGTGAACGCACCTGTCTTTGTGATGCAATCCTCTGCCGTGACTTCATAGCTGTAATCTCCGCTGCACAGTGCATAGACCATGCCGCTTCCTGCTTCTGGCTGATAAATTTTCCCGCCGCGGAAAACCTTCACGCTCGGCGTTTTCTCGCCGCTACTGATGTCGAAAGTCACATCGTATTTTTGCGATGCATTCATTGTGACTGTCAACTTGCTATCTTTTACCGGAACAGTAAAGGTTCCGCTCGCAGTCTCATATTCTTCTGCAGTCGCTTCATAATAGTAGCTGCCCTCTTGCAGCGCATAGGTGTAAACGCTGTTTTTTGCAGATTTTTCCTGCATCAATTTGCCGGTCGCATCCGTTCCCTGATACACCTTGAGCACTGCCTCTGCCGGACCCTCTACCGTGATCTCCGTATCCGCGACCTTGTCCGGCAGCGTGATCGTCACGGACTTATCTGTTTTACCGACAATCAACGTGCCGATTGCTTCATGCTTACCTGCACGACTGGTTTCTGCTGTATAGGTATACTTACCTTCCGCAAGGGATGCCGTGAACACGCCTTCTCCAGCGACAGTCATGTCTGTGGCATTACCATCCTTCGTCAGAGTTACCTTATCTGCGCCATCTGCTGTTACGGTAACTGTGTGCTGTGCATTACCAAGAGTTGTCAGCCATGAGGGCACCGGATAGTTATTGAAATCTGCGCTTGCTGTGAATCCATCAAGCTGCAATCCTTTCAGGTCAGAGGTTGACTTTCCTTCGATGAGGCCTGACAGTCCAGTTTTTGATGTGACTGCATCGAAGGGGTTCCATGAAGACGAGCCTTTATTTTTTGTACTGTCATAGTAGACAGAAGTTACTGTCAATGTTGAACTATAACTTTTATTATATGCAAATCCATATCTTGTGTTGCCCGTGATCGTCCCACCAAAATATACTTTTTCTGCAGTCACAGGCACACTGGTCAGCCAGCCGATACAGCCTCCACCTGTGCTTACCTTGAGGTCTCCCATTGCTGCACAGTCTTTGAATGTGATCTGGTTTGCGTATTGCACTATACCAACAAGGCCTCCGGTGTATTTTCCGTTTGTAATATTGACTTTGCTATATACACCATTCATCTCTAAGCTTCCGCTCAGCAAGACGCCACCGACAATACCGCCTGCACCATCTGTCGTTGATGCATCCGGCAACGTAATGCTTCCTGTCGCTGCACAATTTCTGATATCTGCACTTGCTTCAGTTATCATACCCACAATCGCACCTGCGTAAATTTTGCTTGTTGAATTTGAACTAATCTGAACATTTTCCATCTTCAAATTCTGTACGGTACCATTAAGCTTTGCAATCAGACCCAGTCCAACATTTGGTGCATCCCAAGTAGTTGATGTTGCCTCTCCGCTCAGCGTCAAATTCGAAATGGTATACCCATTCCCCTCAAACGTACCGTTCAAACTTTTGATCGGCTCCATTGCCTTATCGCGCATATCAATATGTGCGGCTAGTTCAATGGTTCCGGTAAAGTCGACCCCCCCCCATTGAGCTAATTCATCAGCCGTAGACACGATCACGTGCTGCGCGCTGCTTGCAGAGCCCGCCTCCTGCGGGACTGCTACTGTATCATCTGCAAACGCCATCTGCGGCATCATCGTAAATACCATCATGATTGCCAGCAGAAGTGCAAATGACTTTGACTTCCATTTTTGTTGTTTCACTTTTTCTCCTCCTGTTTTTTATTACAAAGCATACTGACAAGCAGCCTCTCTCAAGACCGTCTGTCCGTCCTGCATTTTGTCATTTTCCTGCATCGCGTGAGCGATGCATCCGCCTACGCGTGCATCCGTTCCGCCACCGCGCAACTCTTCCGCTCCCCTGCACCGGCGTGGACAAAAAAGTCATACTCCGCCATACGGCTGCGATCCAGACAGATTTCCCGGTCATAAGGCTCGATGATCACGCCGCAGACACTCTGCGGCAGCCCGCCGACCAGATTGCGCAGTAGCGGGAACGCAAACTCGACCAGCGTATTTTCCTCATAATCCCCTTTCAGGGATCGCTTGCCGTAAAAGGCCGGCACGAAGCACTCCCCATGCTCGTTCGTCATCATCTGCAATTCCGGTTTGCCCAGTTCCTCCTCTTTGCAAGGCACATACAAACTGATGCCCGCAAGCGCGCGATAAAAAATTCTCTTGTTCTGTGTTTTACTGTTCATTCTAATCCTCCAAACGTAATTCTGAATGGCTGATTGTCGCGCGGAAAGATTGCACGATGCGGTACCTCTGCATTGCCCTGTATGCCGTTTCCTTTCGCAGGACAAACAAAAAACTGCAGTCAAGCCATGCAATCATATCATAACTCAACCGCAGTCCGTTTTTACCGCAATCTCTTTCCATCTGCGCAGCGCTCATCCGACGCGGCAGTTACCCATTGTTCATGCATGTCTCCTGACTTAAGGATCAACACGCAGATTCCCCCTTCCCAAGACATCTCAGCAGCTGTTCGCAAACTCGTCTCAGTGGTATACGGAAAACGCGCTCCCCTCTTACAGTGGCGGGACCGTGCAGGACTTACACCTGCTTCCATCTTAGCTTTCGTCAAATTCGCAGTCATCCCCAAATCCGAGGCGGCAGCGACATGGCGAAAGAACATCAACACGTATGTAATTGTCACCTCAAGTATAACATGCTCCGTCACCTTTTGACAAGGGAAAAAACGCGAACCGCGCATTTTCATAAAAAATCATACATCACGCGCCGCGAGCCGTCCTGCCTGTCAATCAAAACACATCCTGAAACGGCAGGTTCCTCGATTGGCTGGCCCTTCTCAAGGCTGTAAAGGTTCGCGTTGATCAAATCGCCGTAAATTTTAAGCGTTTCGAGCTCCGTCGATTCAAGCAGTTCCTTGCGCTGCGCCGCCAGCTTCCCGCGGATCTCCGCCGAGGTCCCCGCGACCTCCGCATAAAACTCCCGCGCCGAAAACCGCGCTGCGCCGTCGCCCAATGCCGCCATCTGCACCGGCTGGTCCGAGGTCACGACCCAAAGCGCACGCCGCCTGCCCTGCGTATAGATTGCCTGCTCGATATAGCGATCCGCCGTCCCCGCCTCGCGTGTGTACACCACCCGGAAGCTGCCCGCGTCCGCGCTCAGCTTCTCATAATCGTGCCGCGTACCCGGATTGCCTGCCAGCTTATAGCCGTCAAACACCACCAGCATGTCTATCTTTTTGTAACCCTGATAGTTCTGCAGCACATCCAGCAGCGCCTCCCGCGCACTGTCGAGATTGACCTTCGCCAGCGCCGCGAATTCCTCCCACGCAAACAGCACATTGTAGCCGTCAATCACATAAAGCGGGCGCATCGGTGCATCGCTGACCGCCTTGCCGCCCGAACCATCGATTTCCCCATCCCTTTTCCATTTTGGCTGCGGAAAATTCTCTCCTGCAGACGGTCTCTTCGTGCCTCTGCTGCGGCTCTCCCGATACAGCGCCTCATCCCGCTTGCTCCTGCCGTAAGTTCTGAAAAAAATATCTTCCAGCTCCTTTGCCGATGCAGCACTGCCCTGACCGCTCTGCCTGCTGCCTGCGCCGCCCTGCCGCGCGCTCTTACCCGCAGCATCTGCGTCCGCGCCGCACGTGTCATCGTCCAATTGCGATCCGTCATCTTCCCCGCCGAAGAACCGCCGCTTCGCGGCAGCCAGCACGCGGCTGCCGTCCAGATGTGCCGCCGCGTCCACCTCATCCCAGTTCACATAGACCGCCGCGCCATGACTGCAAAAGACGGAGCCTGTCGGATTCTCCAGATCCTGCTCCGGCAAGTAAGCTGCCGCAGCCACGATTTCCTCTTGGTTGTGGCATGGCTGATAACCCGCGGGCATCGTGCTCATGCTGCCTTTCCCTCTCGTATAGGCAAGAAGCTCCTTCGGGTAATCCTTTAGCGCAGCCACCGGACCTAAACCTGTGAGCACCGTCGTCTCGCCGTCACTTTCACTGACCGCGGCCTGCGCCCCAAAGCGTTCCAGCTCCGTCAGCGCCCTTCCGGTATTTTCCGTCGGAAGCTCCATGCGAAACCGCACCACAGGCTCCAGCAGCACACTCTCCGCCTTGCGCAGCCCCTGCCGGACGGCGCGATAGGTCGCCTGCCGGAAATCCCCGCCCTCGGTGTGCTTCAAATGCGCCTTTCCGGCCGCGATGGAAATCCGCAGATCCGTAATCTCCGCCCCGGTCAGAACCCCGCGATGCGGCTTTTCCGCAAGATGCGTCAAAATCAATCGCTGCCAGTTCCGGTCCAGCGCGTCCTCACTGACCAGCGAGTCAAAGACCAGCCCGCTGCCCCGCGGCAGCGGCTCTAGCAGAAGCTGTACCTCCGCGTAATGCCGCAGCGGTTCATAATGCCCGATGCCCAGCACAGGCGCAGCGATCGTTTCCTTGTATAAAATCGTTCCGCTGTCAAACGTGACCTGCATCGCAAAGCGCCGCGCAATCAGCTCGCGAAGGATCTCCAGCTCCAATTCGCCCATCACCTGCACATGAATTTCTCCGCGCTCAGCGTCCATTGTCAAATGCAGCGTCGGCTCTTCTTCTCCGAGTTCCCGCAGCTTACGCATTGCCACTACCGGATCTTCCCCCTCCGGCAAGCGCAGCTGATAGGTCAGGGTCGGTTCCAAAAGCGGCAAGGTACTGCCCTCCTCACACCCCAGCCCTTGCCCCGCATAGGTCGCCGTCGGACCGAGCACTGCGCAGATCTCTCCGGCTGATGCGCGCTGCACCAGTTCAAATTTTTCACCCTGGTAGAGCCGGAGCTGTTCCGCCTTTTGTCCCTCTGCAATCTCCATCTTACTTTTCAATATGCCGCTCGTCACTTTGAGATGCGTCAGACGGTTTCCTTTTTTATCGCGGCTGATTTTATATACCCGCGCACCGAACGGAGCCGTATCCCCGTTCCCTTCCTCTTCACTCGGCAGCACATCCCCACGACGATGCACCGCGCATCCGTTCGTATACCGCCCAAGCAGCGTCAGGAGCTCCTGCACGCCATCGCCCTTGAGCGCCGAACCGAAACAGACCGGGAATAACTGTCTGGCTGCAATCGCATCGCAAATCGCACTGTCCGCAAACGGCGCATCCGCAAGAAATGTCTCCAGCAACGCTTCGCTGGCGCTGCCGATTTCCTCTCGCGTTTCAAGCGCCGCAAGTCTCCCGAAATCCGCAAACACCGCACTGCCGACCGCAGAAACGCCGCCCAGCGTCTTACGAATCTCGCTGAGCAATGCCGCGCAATCCGTCTCCGGTCGGTCCATCTTGTTGACAAAGATCCAGGTCGGCACCTCGTAGGCTTCCAGTAACCGCCACAAGGTCTGCGTATGACTCTGCACGCCATCGGTACCGCTGATCACCAAAATCGCGTAGTCCAGCACCTGCAGCACACGCTCCGCCTCACTGCTGAAATCTCCGTGCCCCGGCGTATCCAGCATCGTCACCTGCTTCTCACCCAGCACAAAACGTGCCTCCTTTGCAAAGACTGTAATCCCACGATTGCGTTCAATCTCGTCGTGATCTAAAAAGGCGTTCTTATGATCCACTCTGCCCTGCTTTCGCGTCACACCGGTCAGATATAAAATACTCTCTGATAATGTCGTTTTCCCCGCATCGACATGCGCCAAAATGCCGATCGTCAGCTTTTCCCCCATCGCACGCACCTCCTCTCTGTCTGTTACACAAGAAAGCCGGTTTGCACCGGCTTATCTTTCTGACACGTTTCTCACGTTCTGAGATTTTCACTGTCTCTATTATGATTCCCCCAAAGGGAATTGTCAAGTGCGAATCCGTCCGCACGCTATGCTTTTACAGACACCAAACCAGTGCAAACACGCCGCCGGTCAGCACCATCCACATCACGAAATTCAGCGCGACCAGCTTGCCCGCCGGTTTTTGCAGTACATCATCGTCCTCCAGTCCGCGCGGCGCCCGCTGCTCCTTGCAGATCAGCTGATTCGCCGCATGCACCGCTCTGCCGACCCAGCAGCCCGCAGCACTGAAACAGCGCGCACAGGCAGTCGAGATGACCTCCACTGTCAGGCGCAGCGGTCTGCGATAAAACCAGTCCGCATCCAGCGTAATCCCTGTATGCGGCGCCATATGCGAAAGATACATCACAAAGGCAATCGCCGCCGCCGCGAAAAGCTCCAGGTACTGCGTGATATGATCGACCGTATACGGATGTCCATCCGAGAGGAACGGCGTCACACCCTGCATGATCTGCGGGAACACACCGGTCACCACGCAGCCTGCCGCACCCAGCAGCATCGCAAGGCGCATATTGCGCGGCACCAGCTCCGGTCGGACGGTCAGCGCGCCTGCGCTCGCTTCGGCAAGGCACGTCTGTGCATGCACTGCCTCTGCCATATGGGCAGCTCCCGCCGTCTGTGGTTTTGCGAAGAACACAAAATAATTGACCTTCAGCCCCACAGAAAGCAGCGTGCCCACGCTGGCGATCAGCATCAGAATCTCGACTGCCGGTCTGCCGCTCTCCGCGATCGCATTCATGATCAGACCCTTGCTGACAAAGCCGCTGAACAGTGGGAACCCGCAGATCGCAAGAGACGCGATAGCCATACACACTGCCGTTACCGGCATGCTGCGCGCCAACCCGCCCATTTCCGTAATCTTCCGTTTACCCGTCGCCGCGATGATCACGCCTGCGCACATAAACAGCGTCCCCTTATACACGATATTGCCGAACACATGCGCCACCGCACCATCGATGCCGAGCGCCGTTCCCAGCGCCAGACTGACGACCATGTAGCCGAGCTGACTGATGATGTGGTAAGAAAACAGCCTGCGCAGATCGTTTTCCAAAAGCGCCATCAGTGCGCCGAACAATGCCATAAAAACACCAAAATACAGCAAAAGCTCCGCACCTGCAAACAAACGGATTAAAGTATAAATGCCGACCTTCGTCGTATATGTCCCTAAATAGACTGTGCCGCCGAGCGTTGACTCCGGATACGCATCCGGCATCCATGCGTGCAGCGGCGGGATTGCTGCATTGACAGCCGTCCCGGCAAGCATCAGCCAATATGCAGCGTCCTCACTGTCCGTCAGACAGGTGACATCGAAGCTGCCGCCGCTGATCTTCAGCACGATCCCCACCAGCAGGAGATTGCCGCCCAGCATATGCATGAGCAGATAACGAAAGCCCGCCTTGGACGCAGCTTCCGTACGCGATGATATGACGACCAGCCACGAGGCGATCGCCAGGACCTCCCAAAAGAGGAGCATCGTGATCCAGTCACCTGCTAGCACAACACCCATCGCACTGCCCGCATAAGCCGTCTCCGCAGCAGCCTCAAACTTGTTTTTCGTATGGCAGGCAAAAAGACCCGCCAGCACCGCACCGATCGCAAAAATCAGCACAAACGCCCAGGACAGGCGATCGACCGCCAGAAACTGCATACGAAGCTGCGGCAGCAATTGCAAAAACATCCCGCCGCCCTCGCGCAAGGTAAATACCGCCACGAGAGCGCAAAGTGCTGCAGCCGGCATGACCGCTTTGATCCACTTGTCCGGCAGCACCAGCAGCAGCAAGCCCCCCGCGAGCAGTATCAATCCCAGGTGCAAAAGATTACTCATGCCTGTCACCTGCTTTCTGCTTCAAAGTCTTTCCGCGGCGCTTCGCCGCAGACGAGGACGCCGCCGCTTTTGCTTCCGCATTGCCCGCCGTCTGCTCTGCATAATAGTTCTCCGGTCTGCGCAGCAGCTTGTTCATGATGACCTTGCCAATCAAAATCAAAAGCCAGGCGCCGCCAAAGCCGATGGCGATATCCGCACCCGGTACGACGTTCCAGAGTCTGTGATGATGCGGGTGCGCAAACAAAGTCTCCAGCACCGACATCAGCACGAGGACGATGCCTAAGATCAAATATACTTTCTTCTTATCCTGCAAGGCCGCCACCTCCCTCTGTCACTGCAGCCGCTGCCATCTGCGCCAGCGCATACAGCTTTGGTCCGGCATTCGGCATACAGCCGAGCAGCACCGCAACCATTGTCGTCAGCATCAGCGGGATCCGCATGGCAAGCGCCGCATCACCCTGCACAGGATAGGTATGTCCATGTGCGTCTGCAGCAGGCAGCAGCGGACCCCCGTCCGCGCCCGCACCCTTTGCGAACACAATCTGCACCACAGGCAACAGGTAGCTCAGCGCCAGCAGCGCCGCCGCCACCAGCACCACCGCGAAAAACGGCTGTCCCATCGCCAGAATCCCGCGGATCAGATTGAATTTACTCACAAAGCCCGCCATCAGCGGCAGCCCCGCGATGCCCAAAGACGCAATGGCAAAACAGGTCATCGTGACCGGCATACGCCGCGCCAGACCGCGCATGCTGCTGATCTCCGAAAGCCCTGTCGTTACAAAAATAGCGCCCGCGCACATAAACAGCGTGATCTTCAGGAACGCATGCGCTGCCATGTGAAACAGCGCACCCGCAATGCTGGCCTGCGCACAGACACAGATCCCCATCACGATATAGGAAAGCTGCCCTACCGTCGAAAACGCCAGTCTTGCCTTCAGATTATCCTTTCTGAGCGCAATAAACGATGATACGATAATCGTCAGCGCTGCCGCCCATGCCAGAAGCTTCGCACCGCCGCAGGCGATGGAAAGCTGCGGTCCGAACACATAGCAGACCACCCGCAGCACACAGAACGCGCCTGCTTTGACCACCGCTACCGCGTGTAGCAGGGCGCTGACCGGCGTCGGCGCGACCATGGCGGACGGCAGCCAGCTGTGCAGCGGCA
>ENA-ORUB01002872-ORUB01002872.1-human-gut-metagenome-genome-assembly--contig:-NODE-2872-length-15459-cov-3.365749_pt1 | contig 15459 bp, 9 predicted proteins | sample MGYA00241918_ERZ509200 | MGnify/ENA primary metagenome ERZ509200 (study PRJEB26280, sample SAMEA2338853) | human gut metagenome | biome: human gut; feature: human-associated habitat; material: faeces... | reverse complement strand
ACGGCAGATAACCACGCCGGCGGCATGGGTAGAGGAATGGCGCGGCAAGCCCTCCAAGCGCAGAGAGGTATCAATCAGCCGCTTCGTATCCTCCTCCTCCTCATAAGCATGCTTAAGGTCAGGGTTCATTTTCAGCGCCTTTTCAATCGTAATCCCCAGCTCTGCCGGAATCATCTTGGAAATGCGGTCAACCTCTGCATAGGGCATTGCCAGCGCGCGCCCAACATCCTTGATTGCCGCTCGCGCCGCCATCGTCCCGAAGGTAATAATCTGCGCCACATTCGCCTCCCCGTATTTGCGGATGACATAATCAATCACCTCCTGCCGCCGTTCATAGCAGAAGTCAATGTCAATATCCGGCATGCTGACACGCTCAGGGTTCAGAAACCGCTCAAAAATCAAATCGTACTTCAACGGATCAATTGTTGTAATGGAAAGGCAGTAGGAAACCATGCTTCCTGCCGCAGAGCCGCGCCCCGGCCCAACAATAATGCCGTTATCCTTCGCATATTTAATAAAATCCCAAACGATCAGGAAGTAATCCACATACCCCATATTTTCAATCGTGGTAAGCTCATATTCCAGCCGTTCCTTCCATTCTTCCTTCGCCGCAGGGTATTTCTTTGCAAACCCTGCATAACAAATCTCGCGCAGATAGCCTTCTGCCGTTTTCCCATCGGGTACATCAAAGCGTGGCAGCTTCAATTCATGGAACGTAAAGCTTACGTTGCACCGCTCGGCAATCCTCGCCGTATTGGCGCACGCCTCAGGCACAAAGGAAAATAAATCATACATTTCCTCCGGACTTTTCACATAGAACTGTCCGCCCTCATAACGCATCCTGTCCTCATCCAGAACCGTTTTCCCCGTCTGGATGCAAAGCAGAATATCATGCGGCTCTGCGTCCTCTTTATAAATATAATGGCTGTCATTTGTGCAAATCAGTGGAATCCCTGTCTCTCTGCTCATCCGCACCAACGCCTCATTCACAATTTTCTGCTCCCGAATCCCATGGTCCTGCAATTCCAAAAAGTAATTGCCCTCCCCAAAAATATCAAGATATTCCAGCGCGACCTCCTTCGCCTTCTCATAGGATACATTCAGAATATTTCTGGGTACCTCCCCTGCCAGACATGCGCTCGATGCAATGATGCCCTTGCTGTATTTCCGCAGAAGCTCCTTATCCACACGCGGCTTATAATAAAACCCTTCGGTAAAGCCATAGGAAACCAGCTTAATCAGATTATGGTAGCCCTCATTATTTTCAGCCAGAAGCACCAGATGATAATAGCCGCCGCCCTTGCCCTCCTTTGTGAAGCGAGAGCCCTCCGCCACATAAACCTCACAGCCGAGAATCGGCTTGATGCCGGCCTCCAGTGCCGCCTTATAAAATTCCACCGCACCATACATCGCACCGTGGTCGGTGATGGCAATGCTGTCCATCCCCAGCTCCTTCACCCGCTGCACCAGCTCCTTTATCTTGGCAGAGCCGTCCAGAAGGCTGTATTCCGTATGAACATGAAGATGCGTAAACGGTTTCTTCTCCCGTTCTCTTTCCTGCATTTCCAATTTCCGCACCTCCTTTGTTTTCTAAAAATCTCTTTTCCTATCGTTTCAGTATATCATATTTTTCCACGCAGAAAAACGCCCTAGCCCGGAAAAAATTCTTTTTTCTCTCAAAAAAACAGTTGACAAATGTCTTTTGGATGTTATAATAGTCCTCAACAACTTGATAGCAAAAAGCGATGACGAAGAGGACTGAGTGTCTGCGTTTTCAGAGAGTCGGCGGTTGCTGTGAGCCGATAACAATTTCATTCAATAGTCTATGGCTTCTGAGCTGGAGGTTCGAAAATACAAACGTATCGGTAGGCTCCTCCCGTGACTGCTGCGTAAAAGCATAGGGCTTGTTTGAGCCCGAAGAGGTGGCATATTTTATATGCAATTTGAGTGGTACCGCGGTTTATACTGGCCGTCTCAAGGTTTTTCCTTGGGACGGCTTTTTTATTACCTGTTGCCTGTCCTCGCATTTGCTGCAACCAACATCAACTTTATTTTATATTTTTACTAAGGAGGAACGAAGCATGAGTGAATATCGTATCGAAACAAAATGTGTACAGGGTGGCTATACCCCCGGCAATGGGGAGCCCAGACAGATTCCCATTTACCAGAGCACCACATTCAAATATGACACAAGTGAGCACATGGGGCAGCTTTTTGATTTGGAGGCATCCGGCTATTTCTATTCCAGACTGCAAAACCCCACCTGCGATCTGGTTGCGGCAAAAATTGCTGCGCTGGAAGGCGGCACAGCAGCAATGCTGACCTCCTCCGGACAGGCGGCAAATTTCTACGCCGTATTCAATGTTGCAAATTGCGGGGATCATGTCGTTGCATCCTCCACCTCTACGGCGGCACATTTAACCTTTTCTCTGTAACCATGAAGAAAATGGGCATCGATTTCACCTTCGTTGCGCCCGACTGCACAGAGGAAGAACTTGCAGCGGCATTCAAACCCAATACAAAGGCAGTCTTTGGCGAAACCATCGCAAACCCCGCCTTGAGTGTTCTGGATATCGAGCGTTTCGCAAATGCTGCACACGCACATGGCGTTCCTCTGATTATTGACAACACCTTTGCAACCCCCATCAACTGCCGTCCCATCGAATGGGGTGCGGATATCGTTACCCACTCCACCACAAAATACATGGACGGTCACGGCGCGGCTGTCGGCGGCTGTATCGTAGACAGCGGCAATTTCGATTGGTTGGCACATGCCGATAAATTCCCCGGTCTCTGCACTCCCGATGACAGCTACCACGGCATTACCTATGCGGAAAAATTCGGTCAGGGCGGCGCATTTATCACAAAGGCAACCGCACAGCTGATGCGTGACTTCGGCTCTACCCAGTCTCCCCAGTCTGCCTTCCTGCTGAATCTGGGTCTGGAAAGCCTGCATGTGCGGATTCCCCGTCACTGCGAAAACGGCTTAGCTATCGCAAAATATCTGAAAAACCACGATTTGATTTCCTATGTCATCTATCCTGGTCTGGAAGGGGATAAATATTACGAAACAGCGAAAAAATATCTGCCGAACGGCTCCTGCGGCGTTGTCAGCTTTGGCGTAAAGGGCGGCAGAAAGGCGGCGGAAGCCTTCATGGGGCATCTGAAAACAGCCGCTATCGAAACCCACGTTGCAGATGCACGCACCTGCTGTCTGCACCCCGCAAGTTCCACCCACAGACAGATGACAGATGCAGAGCTGGCGGCTGCAGGCGTACCTGCGGATATGGTTCGCCTGTCCTGTGGTCTGGAAAATGCACAGGATTTGATTGACGATATTGCACAGGCACTCGAAGCTATCAGATAAGCATACGAAAGAAACGGAGATTATAGCAATGCCCATTAAAATACCCAATGAATTACCCGCAGCCAAGGTGCTGACCGATGAAAACATTTTTATCATGACAGAAACGCGTGCGATCACACAGGATATTCGTGCTCTGAAGATCCTGCTGTTAAACCTCATGCCGACAAAAATTGATACCGAAACACAGCTTTCCCGTCTCTTGGGCAATACCGCCCTGCAAATTGAGCTGGAGCTGATTCATACCAGAAGCCACGAATCCAAAAACACACCGGAGGATCATCTGCTTGCCTTCTATAAAACCTTCGACGAGGTAAAGGAGCAAAATTGGGATGGTCTGATTATCACAGGCGCGCCCATCGAACAGATGGAATTTGAAGAGGTGGAATATTGGGACGAGCTGGTGGAAATCATGGAATGGAGCAAAACCCATGTCCACAGCACCTTCCATATCTGCTGGGGCGCACAGGCAGGTCTGTATTATCATTACGGCATCAAAAAACACATGATGCAGGATAAGATGTTCGGCGTATTTCCGCATAAGCTGGATAAAAAGACCTCTATCCTCTTCCGTGGCTCGGATGATATCTTCTATGTCCCCCATTCCAGACATACCACTGTCTACCGCGAGGACATCGAAAAGGAACCGCGCCTGAAAATCATTGCATCCTCTGATGAAGCAGGGGTATACGCCATCCATAATGACGGCGGCAGTCAGATTTTTATTATGGGACATTCGGAATATGATCCCCATACCCTGGAAAAGGAATACCTGCGGGATAAAAACGCAGGACTTCCCATCGAAGTCCCCAAAAATTATTATCCCAACGATGATGATACACAGGAGCCTCTGGTAACATGGAGAGCGCATGCAAATCTGCTCTACTCCAACTGGCTGAATTATTTCGTCTACCAGACCTCCCCCTATGATATCACGCAGATTAACCAAAACCAGTAATACGCCAAAAGGAGCCTTTCGGCTCCTTTTTTTATGTGCTGCGTTCTATTTAATATCTGCTAAAAGCCCTCCTATCAGTCTGTTTTTTGCCTTTCATCCCGAAGCTGCTTTCCTTTTCCTCATACATAAATTCATCATACATAAAAAAGACGAGATATATTTCTATATCTCGCCTTTTGATTATGCGTAATCGCTCAAAAGATTAGCCCTGAGCCAGCTTTTTGTAGCCTTCCAGTCTTTCTTTTGCTGTTGCTTCTGTCTGTTCGAACAGTTCTTCAGCGATTTCAGGGAAGGTTCTCTGCAGAGAGCTGTAACGAACCTCGCTCAGCAGGAATTCTCTGAAGTTGCCTGTAGGTTCTTTGGAGTCCAGAGTGAAGGGATTCTTGCCTTCCTTCTTCAGTTCAGGGTTGAATCTGTACATCTGCCAGTAACCTGCTTCAACTGCACGTTTGATTTCGTTCTGAGCGCCGCTCATGCCGCCCTTCAGACCGTGGTTGATACAAGGAGCGTAAGCGATGATCAGGGAAGGACCATGGTATTTTTCAGCTTCTACCAGAGCCTTAACCAGCTGGTTCTTGTCTGCGCCCATAGCAACCTGTGCAACGTATACATAGCCATAGGACATAGCCATCATACCCAGGTCTTTTTTCTTCACTCTCTTACCGGATGCAGCGAACTGAGCAACTGCACCAACGGGTGTAGATTTGGATGCCTGACCGCCTGTGTTGGAGTAAACTTCTGTATCCAATACCAGAACGTTTACATCTTCGCCGGATGCCAGAACGTGGTCCAGACCGCCGTAACCGATATCGTAAGCCCAACCGTCACCACCGAAGATCCACTGAGACTTCTTAGCCAGCTGATCCTTGTTTTCCAGAACATAAGCAACGATGTTCTTAGCTTCTGCATCTGCGCCGTTGTAAGCTTCCAGAGCAGCAACCAGAGCCTTTGTAGCTTCCTTGGAAGCCTCGCCGTCGTTCATTGTTTCTACCCAAGCATCAACAACACCTGCAACGGATGCATCGATTGCTTTCAGGTTTTCCAGTCTATCCTTCAGGCCATTTCTCATGTGCTTAACTGCGGAAGCCATACCCAGACCATATTCTGCGTTGTCTTCGAACAGGGAGTTTGCCCATGCAGGACCATGACCGTCTTTGTTTGTTGTGTAAGGCATAGAAGGTGCGGAACCACCCCAGATGGAGGAGCAGCCTGTTGCGTTTGCAACGTACATTCTGTCACCGAACAGCTGAGTTACCAGTTTTGCATAAGGTGTTTCACCACAACCTGCGCAAGCGCCGGAGAACTCAAGCAGAGGCTGTTCGAACTGAGAGCCCTTAACGGATTCCTTGCTCATAGGGTTAGCCTTATGTGCAACTTCGTCCATAGCGAAATCCCAGTTAGCAACTTCAGCTTCCTGTGTTTCCAGAGGCTTCATTTCCAGAGCCTTGTTAGGAGCAGGACATACTACTGCACAGCTGCCGCAGCCCAGGCAGTCCAGAGAGGAAACCTGCATTCTGTATTTCAGACCTGCAAATGCTGCGCCGCCCTTTGCTTCTACAGCCTTGAATGCTGCGGGAGCCTTAGCCAGTTCTTCGTCTGTTACCAGAATAGGTCTGATTGCAGCGTGAGGACATACATAAGAGCACTGGTTACACTGGATACAGTTTTCAGCGTTCCATTCGGGTACGTTAACTGCAACACCACGTTTTTCGTAAGCAGCTGTACCTGTAGGGAAGTGACCGTCTTCTCTGCCGGAGAATGCGGATACGGGCAGCTTGTCGCCTTCCTGTGCGTTCATGGGTTCAACGATATTCTTAACGAATTCTGTTGTCTTTCTTGCTGCTGCAGCTTCTGTATCTTCTGCAGTTGCCCAGGAAGCAGGGATTTCAACCTTAACAGCGCCGTCTACACCACGGTCAACAGCAGCATAGTTCATGTTCAGGATTGTGTCACCCTTCTTACCATAGGATTTTGTGATAGCTGCTTTCATGTATTCTACAGCCTGATCAATGGGGATGATGTTAGCCAGCTTGAAGAATGCAGCCTGCAGAACTGTGTTGATTCTGTTGCCCAGACCGATTTCGCCTGCGATAGCTGTACCATTGATGATGTAGAAGTTTGCATTCTTAGCAGCCAGCTGTCTTTTCAGTTTTGCGGGCAGCTTTTCATCCAGTTCGTCTACAGTCCATGTTGTGTTCAGCAGGAATGTACCATTGGGGTTCAGTTCTGTAACCATGTCGTACAGATGAACATATTCCTGTTTGTGACAAGCAACGAAGTCTGCTGTTTTTACCAGATATGTAGATCTGATGGGTGTATCACCGAAACGCAGGTGAGACTGTGTAATACCACCGGATTTTTTGGAGTCATAGCTGAAGTATGCCTGTGCATATTTGTCTGTATGGTCACCAATGATCTTGATGGAGTTCTTGTTTGCACCTACAGTACCGTCAGCACCCAGACCCCAGAATTTGCAGGAGATTGTGCCGTCGTCACCTGTAACGTTAACTTCTTCGCCAACTTCCAGAGATGTGTTTGTCACGTCATCCACGATACCCAGTGTGAAGTGGTTTTTGGGTTTATCCAGTGTCAGGTTTGCATATACTGCCAGGAACTGTGCGGGTGTAACGTCCTTGGAACCCAGACCGTAACGGCCGCCAACTACAACGGGAGCGGATTCTGCTTCAAACAGTGCTGTACAAACGTCCATGTACAGAGGTTCGCCCTGTGCGCCGGGTTCTTTTGTTCTGTCCAGAACAGCGATCTTCTTCGCTGTTGCAGGGATAACCTCCAGCAGCTTTTCTGCTACGAAGGGACGGAACAGATGTACCTTAACCAGACCAACCTTTTCGCCCTTTGCTGTCAGGTAGTCGATTGTTTCTTCGATTGCTTCACAAGCGGAGCCCATAGCGATGATGATTCTGTCAGCATCAGCTGCGCCATAGTAGTTGAACAGTCTGTAATCTCTGCCTGTGATTCTGTTGATTTCGCCCATGTATTCTTCTACTACTGCGGGCAGAGCATTGTAGAATTTGTTTGCTGCTTCACGGCCCTGGAAGTAGATATCGGGGTTCTGAGCTGTACCTCTGATAACGGGATGTTCGGGGTTCAGCGCATTTCTCTTGAATGTGTTTACTGCATCCATATCAATGATCTTTGCCAGTTCATCATAGTCGATGCATTCAATCTTCTGGATTTCGTGAGATGTACGGAAACCATCGAAGAAGTGCAGGAAAGGTACACGACCTTTGATTGCGGACAGGTGTGCAACGCAAGCCAGGTCCATAACTTCCTGTACGGAGTTGGAAACCAGCATAGCGAAACCTGTCTGACGACAAGCCATAACGTCGGAGTGATCACCGAAGATGGACAGTGCATGTGCAGCCAGAGCACGTGCTGTTACGTGGAATACGCAGGGCAGCAGTTCGCCGGCAATTTTGTACATATTAGGGATCATCAGCAGCAGACCCTGAGATGCTGTGTAGGTGGTTGTCAGCGCACCGGCTGCCAGAGAGCCGTGTACTGTACCGGAAGCACCTGCTTCAGACTGCATTTCTACTACTTTAACTGTCTGACCAAAAAGGTTCTTTTTACCATTCGCTGCCCAGTCGTCTGTTTTTTCAGCCATGGGAGAGGAAGGTGTGATGGGGAAGATACCGGCAACTTCTGTAAACGCATAGGAAGCGTATGCAGCAGCTTCGTTACCGTCCATCGTTTTCATTACTTTAGACATTTCTTTTTCTCCTCCTTTAAAATTTAGAGAGTTCTGTTTATTCCGAGGGATATCCCCCGTCTTTCATCTTTTGCAGCCATCAAAAATGGCGGCTCACCCTTTTTTCGGTATATAAAGAAAGTTTATCAATCATGTTGTCTTACAACAGCAAACTTCTCCTATACATCCGAAACGGGATTTTTTACGTAATTATTATACAATTAAATCTTTTTCATTTCAACAGCAAAATGAAAAAACCCCCGTTATGTTTCTAACAAGATACTTTTTGTGATGTTGCTTACATGTCTTATGTTTTTTAAAATATTTTTATGCAAAATTATTTTTTGTTGACGATTATTCTTTATTTTAATGTCTGATAACATTAAAAATTGTACAAAAATTTATACCATAAAAATATTTATCAAAAGAAGTTTGTGAATCAAAAAACAAGCAGCTTGTATACAGTGTATAAAATAGAATACATAGCTTTCCTCTATCTTTTTTTGCATTTACCAATTCGACAGGATAAACTGTCAAATCAGAAAATAAGATGTCTGATTTAATGATTTCAAACTTTTTTCTTTCTTCTTTCAAAAAATAAAAAAGAGAGTGGATTTTGGCAAATTCCGCTCTCTCTGCTTTATTTTGTAAATATGCCCTTATACTTTTTCCGCCAGATACTCTGCTCCGCCTTCAGCGGTTCTATCGTCTGTCCGCCCTCCGCATTGCGTCCAATCAAAATCAGCTCGCCATCTGCCGTCAGATAGAACTGCTCCGCCGTCCAATCCTCACCTGCCTGCGCCTGCGCCGCCTCCAAAGAGGTCTGCGTCAGCATATCCGCAAGCGTTACGGCTTTCTGCCCCAGAAGGTCAAGGTTTTTTGCAAAGCGCACAGGCATGCCGTTCCTCGTCCCTTCCCAGAGAATCGAAAGAAAATCCTTCGTGCAGAAGCCCGTTGTCACCTGCACCTGCAAAAGGCTGTCCGCCGTATTTTCCTCCGCCATAAATGCTGTGATGTAATCCTGCATCTGCTGCATCAAGGAATCATTCAGGCTTTTTTCGTAATTCGCATCATTCAGCCCCACAATGACCGGCACATCCACAGAATATCTGCCGTTTTCCTCGTCCGCCGTCAGCTCCTTCACTGCCACTACAGGCTCCGTCCCATCCTTCATTTCCAACGTCACCTGCTTGGTTTCGTGATTAAAGCGAACCTCCCCCGTATAGTACGCCGAAATAACCTCCTCGTCCACATACAGGCAGCCGTTAATCATATTCGGTTCCTCCGGCAGCGTTACCGCATACCCATTCAGAACGGCATCCCGTTCCCCGGAACGCACGCGCAGCGTTCTGCCACGGTAGGAAATCGCCGTTTGCTTCTTTTCCGTATCCCATTTTACCGTTCCGCCCAGCGCTTCCATGGTATTGCGCAGGGGCAGCAGAAGCTTCTCTGTATCCTCAAAATAAAGCGGCATATTCTCCATATTTTCCAACGTTTTTACGCCGCCTTCTTCCTGCTCCGTTTCATTTTGTGCCGAGGTTTCCGTTGCCGTCACCTCTATTTTATTCCGCGTAATCAGCGTCATGGAAAGCGTCAGCGCCCCTGCCAGAAGCACCGCACCTGCCGCCGCAATGATTGCAACCTTTTTTACTGTCATAATTCTCCCTCTCTCTGCTTTCGCTCAGAAAGTATTTTTTAATTCTGCATCATAAAAAATGCCGCCAGCTTTTCAGGAAATGTTGCCTCATCCTTGATCTCCGGCACTCTTTCAGGCAAATCCTTCCCCAGAAGAATTTCCTTTTCGTCCAGACGGATCGTGATATGCTTCGTATCCTTATCCCAGTGCATTTCCGCACCAATCAGATTTGTTAAGTCGCGTAGCTTATAATACGCCGCATCACCCTTCGCTCGTCCCTCTATCTCCTTTGTCTCTCCGTCATAGGAAACCTTCACGGCATCGTATTTCACCTGATTGCCATCCGCAGAAAGGTCTATTTCCCTATCCAGAAAAGCAAACAGCTGCTTTGCATTTGACGCAGAAATGTAATACGCCCCCTTTTCATAATAGAGCTCAATTCTGTCATCTGTCTCTGCCGTCTGCAGCTGCATCTCCTGCATTGTTCCCTTTCTCCAGGGGTTTGCGGCAGCAGGGTCTGTCGGGTCCCAGCCGCGGCGCACCGTATCGTTTCTGTTGACCTTCGGCACAGCGACGGGCTGCAAGGGCTCCTTCACATCCCCGCGGTACATTCTCACGGTTGTACCAATCGGACAGTTGTCATAAATCCATTTTACATCCCGTACTGTCAGGCGGATGCACCCTGCGGATGCAGTTGTCCCCAATTTGTTGAATTCATCATATTCCAATGTGGTTTTGTCCTTTTCAAAATAAGGTACAGAATGAAAGAGATACGGTCCCGTAATGCGTGTGGCATACTGCCCCCACACATTCCCATATAATGCGCGCCATTCGTATTTCGCACTCGTCCGGAATGTCCCTTCGGGGGTATCCGTGCCGCCGCTGCATCGAAACGCCTTAATGGGAACGGTATAATTTCCTGCCGCATCCTTTTCATATACCGTCACCACATTCGCCGTCAGGTTCACCGTTATATAATAGGGGCTTTTCGTTTTTTCTGCCGCAAATGCTGTGCCGCATAAGCCAAACAGCAGCAAACAGAATACCAATATGCCCAAGCTTCGTTTCTTCATGGTTCTTCTCCTTTGTTACACAGTTGCTTCAATTACCGAATTTTTCTCCTTATACATTATAAAAAAGGATTGCACAAGAATCAAGAAACACTTTCTTAAAAATCGTTGAATTTTTGAGAAATCTGCAAAAAAAGAACAGGGAACGTCCTTTTCAGGCAATTCCCCGTCTGTTTGTTTAAATATTTTTCAAATCCTTAAAGCTTTGGAACAGGGTTCTGTAAAGCTCCTTATACAGCGTGAAGTATTTCGCATACGCACCATTCGCCGCCATATTCGGCTCGGAACTATCTTTTTTTCGCACCAGCGCATCACAGGCCGTCTCCAAATCGGGATAAATGCCTGCGCCAACACCTGCCAAAATCGCCGCACCCAATGCGCCGCCCTGGTCAGACTGCACTGTGCTTACCGAACAGCCGTACATATCCGCCAGCATTTGTCTCCAGAAGGGGCTTCTGCCGCCGCCGCCGCAGATCATCATATCCTCAATGGGTACGCCCATCTCACGGAACACCTCAACACATTCCCACTGAGAGAAGGAAATCCCCTCCATCACAGAGCGAATCAAATGCGGTCTTTCGTGCATGGCAGAAAGTCCAAAGAACACCCCTCTGCAATCCGGATCGGGATGCGGAGAGCGTTCTCCCATCAGGTAAGGCAGGTAAATCAGCTTTTCAGAACCGATAGGCACCCTTGCAGCCTCTGCCGTCATGATTTCATAAGGGTCTACGCCCTTTTCCGCAGCCTCTGCCATTTCCGGCGTGCAAACGTGATTGCGCAGCCATTGCAGAGAAAGCCCTGCCGCTTGTGTGCAACTCATTACCGTCCATTTGCCGGGTACAGAGGCACAAAGCGTATGCACTCTGCCCTTGGGATCAAGTGCCATCCGGTCGGAAACCGCATAAACCACCGCAGAGGTACCAATCGTGGTGAATGCCTTCCCTTGAGAAACAATGCCTGTTCCAATCGCTGCCGCAGGGTTGTCCCCCGCACCGCCAACCACAATCGTGCCTGCCGCAAGTCCTGTCAGCGCCGCCGCCTCCTGATGCACCTCGCCGGTTACATCCTGCGATTCATACATCTTGCCAAGCAGTCTTTTTTCAATGCCAAGTCCCTCCAGAATTTCATCCGACCATGTCCGCTTTGCAACGTCCATCAGCTGCATGCCGGAGGCATCGGAAACCTCCGTGGCATATTCGCCCGTCAGCTTATACCGAATATAGTCCTTCGGCAGAAGGATATGCGCGCATTTTGCGTACAGCTCCGGCTCATGCTTTTTCACCCAGAGGATTTTTGCCGCCGTAAAGCCGGTTACCGCAGGGTTCGCCGTAATCTGAATGATTTTTTCCGCACCCAGCATACGGTTCATATCCTCGACCTCTTCGCCCGTTCTCTGGTCGCACCAGATAATCGAGCGGCGCAGCACCTCGCCGTTTTCATCCAGCATAACCAGTCCGTGCATCTGTCCGGAAAGCCCAATGCCCTTGATATCCGCCGCATCCACGCCGGAGGCTTGCAGCACCGCCTGCACACCCTGCACTACTGCGTTCCACCAGTCCTCAGGCTCCTGCTCTGCCCAGCCGTTCTGCTCCTGATATAAGGGATATTCAAATGTTTTTGCTGTGATTGGGTTGGCATCCCTGTCAAACAGAACCGTTTTCGTGCCGGAGGTACCAATATCAATCCCCAGTAAATATTCCATAGTCACACCGCCATTTCTTTCGCATGCATCACAGCTTGATAACAGCCTTTACCACGTTTTCCTTATCGTTGATGGCAGCCTCGTATGCCTCCTGAATGTGTTCAAAATCGAATTCATGGGTTGCTACCATGCCGATGTCAATGCCGTTTGCAACTGCGGAAATTGCCTTTGCATACAGATTTCTGTAACGGAATACGGATTCGATTCTTGCTTCCTTTGCCATAATCTGACCAAAGTTGAATTTTACTTCGGGGTCAGCCGCCATACCCACCAATGTGATAGTACCGCCCTTCTTTACCAGATAAGGTGTCTGTGCGATGGTAACGGGAGAGCCTGCTGTTTCAAATACCTTTTCAATCCCTACGCCGTTTGTAAATGCTTCTACTTCCTTCAGCACATCCTTTTCCTTCGCATTGATTACTCTGGTTGCGCCCAGCTTCATTGCGTAGTCCAGACGCTTCTGCGCCATATCTACCACTGTGATATCCGTTGCACCGCAAGCCTTACAAGCCAGCAGTGTCATCAGACCGATGCAGCCGGAGCCAAGGATAATGCACTGGTCGCCCATGCCAACCTTGCCCTGATGCGCCGCATGCAGACCAACGGCAAAGGGTTCAATCAGTGCGCCCTCCTTTGTGGACATCCCTTCTGGCAGCTTGAAGCACATATCCGCAGGGAATGTGATATAGTCCTCATTGCAGCCCTGCACAGGAGGAGTTGCAAGGAAAACAACATCGGGGCACAGGTTATATCTGCCGGATTTACAGAATTCGCAGTGACCGCAGGTGATACCGGGTTCTAATGCAACCTTGTCGCCCACCTTCAGGTCTGTTACGCCTTCGCCCAGTTTTTCTACAACGCCGCCTGCTTCATGACCCAGCATCAGTTCGCCGTCAACCACGAAGTCGCCGCATCTGCCGTCCTTGAAATAATGCACATCGGAACCACAAATCCCAACATATTCAATCTTCACCAGAACCTCGCCCGCCTTGGGTTCGGGAACTGGGGTTTCTCTGATTTCCATTTTGTTCAATCCAACCATATAAGCTGCTCTGTTTTTCATCTTTTATCTCCTCGCTTTCGCTTTATTGAAATACACAGTTTTATCAGTTTTCGGGAACCTCTCCTGCAAGACGCTCTCCCTTTTATGATAACAGTATAGACGGAATTATGCAAGAATTACACACCTTCCAAAGTACAGTTTTTCATGAAAAAAATAGAGGTATCACTCCCGGAAAACCCGAAAATGATACCTCATATTTACAAATCAATCACGAAAAACAGATTTACCTTCTATTATTCTGTAATCTGACCGTTCTTTTTGTACATTTCAACGTATTCGTCTACGTTGTCAGCAGTAATCAGAACTTCTTCGATATCTGTGTCGATCTGTGTTTCTTCGCCTGTCAGCAGCTTGTGTACTGTGTCAAGGTTCAGAGCAGCCAGGTCGATTGCGGACTGCAGGCATGTAGATGTCATGGAACCATCCTGAATCAGCAGGCAAGCCTCTGCTGTACCGTCAACGCCATATACCAGCATATCTTTGTAAGTGGGGTTGCCCTTTACAACCTCCAGCGCACCTGCTGCCATGTTATCGTTCATAGAGATAACTGCATCAATCTTGCCGTGTGCTGTTGTCCAGTCTTCCATCAGAGCCATAGCTTCGTCCTTGTTCCAGTTTGCGAAGTCTTCGCCTACAATCTGAACGTCAGGTCTCTGGTCAAAGAATACTTCCTGCCATGCGATACGTCTCTGGTCAGCGTGGAAGTTGCCGGAGGGCCCCTTCAGAACAACAACCTTCGCATTTTCGGGAACCTGTGTCAGTGCCAGCTCAGCGTTAACCTGTGCCTGATTGTAAGGATCGGCATCGACAGAGGATGCACCTTCAATGCCTTCAATTCTGGAGTTGGTTGTGATTGCAACCAGACCTGCCTGTACAATTTTTTCAACGTAGGGTCTCTGTGCTTCGCCGTTGTTGGGCTGCACGATGATTGCATCGTAGCCGTTTGCGATTGCGTTTTCGATTGCAGCGTTTTCCTTTGCATCGTCAGCCTGACCATCGAATACCTTCAGCTCGATGTCATCATACTTATCTGCTGCTGCTACCATTTCGTTTGCCAGCCATGCTGCGAAGGAGTCAGACTGCGCTCTTGCAATATACGCTACCTTGTAGGTTTTATTGCTGTCATCGCCGCCTGCGGAATCACCGCCGCCGCAGCCTGTCAGAGCGGTTGCCGCCATAGCCAGTGCCATAAATGCTGCTAAATACTTTTTCATTTTACTCTCTCCCTTTCTTTTTGAAATTACCTTTTTGAGAACATTTTTGCTTTATTTACATTTGATTGATCAAATGAAAGCCATATCATTGGGTTATGCCTTTGCCGCAGGCTCCTTCTTTTCGTCCTTCTTCTGCAGGATAACCTTGGGCGATTTTTTATTCTTGAAGTTGATATCATACAGAACAGCTGCCACGATGATGATACCCTTTACTACCTGCTGAATGTAAGAGTCTACGCCCTGCAGGTTCATGATGTTGTTCAGGCAGCCGATGATGAAGGAACCGATTAAGGAGCCGGAGGTTGTACCAACACCGCCGGAGAAGCTTGTACCGCCGACAATGGCAGCCGTCAGACCTTCCATTTCGTAGCCTACCGCACCATTCGGCAGACCTGCGTTTACACGCGCCATGAACAGCACGCCGGCAATCCCGACCAGAACACCGTTAATCAGGAATGCCATGTATTTGGATTTTACAACATTGATACCGGATGCGATAGAGGCCTCCTCATTGCCGCCGATGGCATAGAAGGAACGTCCCAATCGTGTCTGGTTCATAATATACGAAATAATAATCGTCGCCAAAACAGTAAAGATAACAGGAATGGGAACAGGACCGATTTTCCCCTGCCCGACTACAGCGTATTTCCCAATCTGCAAAATATTCTGCCCGGAGGTATACAGCAGCGCCAGACCTCTCGCCGCCATCTGGGTTGCCAGTGTTACGATGAACGCAGGCA
>ENA-ORUB01002865-ORUB01002865.1-human-gut-metagenome-genome-assembly--contig:-NODE-2865-length-15478-cov-2.497958_pt1 | contig 15478 bp, 10 predicted proteins | sample MGYA00241918_ERZ509200 | MGnify/ENA primary metagenome ERZ509200 (study PRJEB26280, sample SAMEA2338853) | human gut metagenome | biome: human gut; feature: human-associated habitat; material: faeces... | reverse complement strand
TCGGCGGTCAGGCGTCGCTTCTCGTCGATGCCGGAGCCAATACGGAGTGCAAGCCGGCGAACCTGTTGGAATTTGCTGTGATGGGCAGCATCTATATGGAAAAGGTCATCGGCAGGAGGTGCCCGCGCATTGGACTGGTCAATGTCGGCGAAGAGTCTAAGAAAGGTTCAGCCTTGACCAAGGTGACTTACGAGATGCTCACAGAGAGCGATCTGAACTTTGTCGGCAATGTCGAGGCGCGCGAGGTGCCGAAAGGCGCCTGCGATGTCATCGTGACCGATGGCTTTACGGGCAATGTTATTCTCAAGCTGACGGAGGGACTGGCATGGAATATCCTGCAGGTCATCAAGAGAAAATTCACAGAGGGCATCAAGGCCAAGATGGGGGCAGCGCTTCTGATCGATAAGCTCAGCGGACTCAAAAAGGAGTTTGACTATTCGGAATACGGCGGTGCACCGATTCTAGGTATTAAGGGACCGGTCGTTAAAATGCACGGCTCCTCCAGCGCCAACGCCGTCAAGAATACAATTCTGAAGGGGATCCCGTATGTGACGGAGAACGTGGTGCAGACCATTGAGCTTTCCGTTTTGGAGATCGAGGAGAACACATGCAGTGAAGATTAGGGAATTTGAGCAGAAGATTGGATACCAATTCCAAAACAGAGATTATTTGGAGACTGCACTGACACACAGCTCATTTAACAGAGAAAAAAACACCAAGCATCAGGATAACGAGAGACTGGAATTCCTCGGAGACGCTTTTTTCGATGCAGTCATCAGCGTGGAGCTGTTCGCGCGCATGCAGCATGTGACGGAAGGCAAGCTGACTAAGACGAGGGCTTTGATCGTCTGCGAAAGCACGCTGGCAAAGATCGCGCGCGGCTACGACCTGGGCAGCTATCTGAAGCTTGGGCACGGTGAGGATACCGGGGGCGGCAGACACAAGGATTCGATCCTGGCAGACAGCATGGAGGCGGTCATCGGCGCGATGTATCTGGACGGCGGCTACGAAGCGATGCAGCAGTTCGTGAAGCGATCGTTTTCTAAGATGATCGATCAGGCCATCGCCGGGAAGCTTTTCTCGGATTATAAGTCGGAGGTGCAGGAGATCCTGCAGGGCCAGGGCAGACCGGTGACGATTGCTTACGAGATCGACAAGGAAGAGGGTCCGGCGCACGACAAGACCTTCTATGTGCATCTTTCCTGTAACGGCAAGGTGATGGGAAAGGGCAGCGGAAAAAGCAAGAAAGAGGCAGAGCAGAACGCGGCAAAACAGGCGCTGGAGATGCTCGAGAGGAGAGAATAGAGGCATATGTATTTTAAGCGTATAGAAATGCATGGATTCAAGTCGTTTGCGGAACCGGTCGTGATCGATTTCCACGAGGGCGTGACTTGTATCGTCGGTCCGAACGGCAGCGGAAAGAGCAATATCAGTGATGCGATCCGCTGGGTACTCGGAGAGCAGAGTCCCAAAATGCTGCGCGGCGGCAAGATGGAGGAGGTCATCTTCGCGGGTACGGCAAGCCGTAAGTCGCGCGGCATGGCAGAGGTGACGCTGGTCATCGACAATGCTGCCGGTATTCTCGATATCGATTATAACGAGGTCGCGATCACCAGACGCATGTACCGCTCCGGGGAAAGTGAATATCTGATCAATAACAATCAGTGCAGACTGCGCGATATTAAAGAACTGATCATGGATACCGGTATCGGTGTCGACGGATATTCCATCATCGGGCAGGGCAAGATCGCGGAGATTGTCAGCAATAAGCCGGAGAGCCGAAGAGAGATCTTTGAAGAGGCTGCCGGCGTTGTCATGTATAAGAGCAAAAAAAACGAGGCGGAGCGGAAGCTGGAGAGCACCAATGCAAATCTGGAACGAGTCAACGATATCGTCAGCGAGATCGAAGGGCGTATCGACGGGCTGCGTGAGGACAGCGCCAAGGCTAAGGAGTATCTGACGCTGCGCGAACGCTATCAGGAGCTGGAGATCAATCTGACCTTAAAGAATGTCGAACGGCTCGAAACTGCCAACGAAACCTTACGCGGCGATGTGCAGGAGATGGTCACTGCCATCAACGATCTAGGCGCGCGCAGGCAGACGCTGGAGACTGAGATCAGCACAGAGCGTCAAAAAAATGAACGGCTGGAGCAGCTCGGAAATGAATCACACAATGCGCTGATCGCCAAGATCGAAGAACTGAATCAGCTGACCAACAAAACTCAGCTGGATCGTGAGCGTCTGCACGCGATGGAGCGTGATGCGGCGCGCATTACCGACGAGATCACTGATTTTGAAAACAGACTTGAGACCGAGCACGCCGGAGAGGCAGAGCTTGCACAAAAGCAGGAGCAGATCCGCGCGCAGCTCGCGCAGGCAGATGACCTGCTGCAGGAAAAGATTCAGGCATATAACGAAATTACGGCGCAGGTGCTGGCATGTTCCGAGCAGATCGAAGAGGAACGAAACGAGATGTTTGCGCTGCACAGCCGCGCTGCTTCCAAAAAAAGCGAAGCGGGCAGCATGGAGAGCTACCGCAGTTCCCTGCAAAAGCGCAAGGCGCAGCTTTTGACAGAGGGTGAAGAATTAGAGCAGAACACGCGTGCTTATCAGGCAGACCGTCAAAAAGACCTGACAGATCAGGAAGCTGCCGCTGCGCGGCTGCAGGAGATTAGCGCTGATATGCAAACGTGCAGACAGGAACGTGCCGCACTGCTGCAGGAAATTTCTGAAACCTCCAAACAGCTGGATGATATGCGGATTCGTGTCAGCCAGCTTACGGCACGCAAAAAGACCATCGAGGAGATGGAGCACAATTATGAAGGCTATAACGGCGCCGTACGCTATATCATGAAGGCAGCGCCGGCAGGCATCGAAGGCGTTGTCGGCGACCTAATGAAGGCGCCGGCCGGTTATGAGACTGCGTTGGAGACCGCGCTCGGCGGCGCGATGCAGAACATCGTCTGCCGTAAAGACGCGCACGCAAAAGAGGCGATCCGCATGCTCAAAACGAACAAAGCCGGTCGTCTGACCTTCCTGCCGATGGAATCCGTCAAGGGCAGCGCAGCCTCTGTACCTGGCGGCGTCCGGCAGCATGCAGGTTATCTGGGTATCGGCGCGGAGCTTGCGGTGTACGCGCCGCAGTATCAGGGCGTGTTCACCTACCTTTTAGGCAGAGTTGCCATCGTTGACAATATGGACAGTGCCATCGCCTTGTCGAAGATCGCCGGCAGCGGTCTTCGTTTTGTGACACTGGACGGAGAAGTCATCAACGCGGGCGGTGCGATCACCGGCGGCAGATACAAAAATGCTTCGGCGAATCTGCTTGCCAGAAAGAGTGAGATCGATGCGCTGGCAGCGCAGATCGAGGCGCTGCAGCAGAGCTACCGAAAGGGTGTACAGCAAAATCAGCAAAGACAAGCCCGGCAGGAGGAAATCTCCCGCAGCCTGCAGCAGATGGAAAACGAACGCAGAGAGAAGGAGCTGGAGCTTTCCGCGTTGAAGGCAAAAATCTCTGCAAGGCAGCAGAGCTTTCGCGATGTCGAGCAGGCAAGAACCAAACGTGAGAACGAGCTGGATTCCATCGAGCGCGATTTTACCAATATGGACAGTATGATCGCCGCGATCCTGCAGGAGGCGGCACAGGCGGAAACCGGCCATGCAGAGCTGGAGGCAAAGCTTACACAGAGTATGCAGCAGGCGGAGGCACTCAAAGCCAAAGCTGATGCTGCCAGCGAGGAAATCACCGGCGCCAGAATCGCCAAGCAGGATCAGGAGAATCAGTTCAGCGCCGGAGAAGAGCTGCTGCGCAGGGTACATGGGGCGGCGGAGGATCTGCAGCGGCAGATTGCGGCACGCCGGACGCAGCTTGCCGATATGGAAAAGGAGAAGCATGCAATCCTGTTCCGCAATGATAACAGTGAGGAATTATTCCAAAAGTGCAGCAGCGAAAAGGCAGAGCTGGAGGATTACATTGCGCGACTGACCACAGAGCGTACGGCTCTGACGACCGCCTTAAATGCGAAAACCGATGAGCAGGCCGCGATGGGCGAGAAGCTGAATGCCTATCAGGACCAAAAATATCAGCAGGAGATTCGGCTTGCAAAAAATGAGACGCAGCTGGAGACACTAAAAGAGAAGCTCTGGGACGAATTTGAAATTTCTTATGCGCAGGCTTTGACCTTCAAAAAAGAAGATTTCGTCATGGGTACCGCGACAAAAGAGAGCCGCGAAGTTAAGAATCGGATGCGTGAGCTGGGTGACGTCAATGTCGGCGCCATCAAGGAATATGAACAGGTCAGCGAGCGTTACAGTTTCCTGACGGAGCAGCGGGCGGATATCTTAGAAGCCATGCAGGAGCTGCAGTCGATCATTGCAGACATGGACAAGACCATACGCATCAAGTTTAAAGAGAATTTCGATCAGATCGTCCTGCATTTTGAAGAGATCTTCAAGGAACTGTTCGGCGGCGGTCAGGCGGAGCTGCGGCTCGACGACGAAAATAATCCGCTGGAGGCAGGTATTGAGATCGTTGCGCAGCCGCCGGGCAAGAAGCTGCAGAATATCAATCTGATGTCGGGCGGCGAAAAGACGATGACAGCGATCGCACTGATGTTTGCGGTACTCAAGACCAAACCGACGCCGTTCTGCATTCTCGATGAGGTCGAGGCGGCGCTCGATGACGCGAATATCGACCGTTTCGCGAACTATCTGAAGAATTTCCATGAGATCCAGTTCGCTGTTGTCACGCACCAGAAGGTAACGATGGAGCATGCAGATGTATTGTACGGTGTAACGATGCCGGAGCAGGGGATCTCCAAAGTGATCTCGCTTCGTCTGGGCGATGATTTTGATCTGTAAACAAAAGAGGGGGATAAGATGTCATTATTGAAAGAAAAAAAATCGTTCTTCGGCAGACTTTCCGAAAGAATTACCGATACCATCATGCTGCGCGGGCAGGTGGATGAAGATATGATGGACGAGCTGGAGGAAGTGCTGATCACTTCTGATATCGGCATGGACACGACCATGAAGATCATGGAGCAGCTCCGGGATGCTGTCAAAAAAGAGCATCTCTCGCAGTCCGAAGAAGTGACGAAGGCGCTGCAGCGCATTATGACGACGGTCGTAGATAAAGGAGAGGCGCAGAAGCTCTGCGAGGAAACACCACTGGTGATTCTGATGATCGGCATCAACGGCGGCGGCAAGACCACGTCCATCGGTAAGCTGGCGCACAAGCTGAAACAAGAGGGCAAAACCATTATGCTGGCGGCAGCGGATACTTTCCGCGCGGCGGCAGCGGAGCAGCTTGTGATCTGGGGAGAGCGCAACGGCGTCAATGTCATCAGACACCAGGAGGGCGCGGACCCGTCCGCTGTTATCTTTGACGCGATCCAGTCAGCCAAAGCCAAAAACATCGACGTACTGATCTGCGATACAGCAGGCAGATTGCAGAATAAGAAGAATCTGATGAATGAACTGGAAAAAATGAATAAGGTCATCACTAGAGAATATCCGGAGGCCCGGCGCGAGACTTTGCTGGTGCTGGATGCGACGACCGGCAAGAACGCGGTATCGCAGGCGCAGGAGTTCAGTCAGGTTGCGGATATCACCGGCATTGTACTGACTAAGCTGGATGGTACAGCCAAGGGCGGTATTGCGGTAACGATTGCGGATGCGTTCGACATGCCGATCAAGTTTATCGGCATCGGCGAAGGCATCGATGACCTTGCGGCGTTCGATCCGGAACAGTTTATAGGAGGAATTTTCAATGAGTAAACCGATCGTAGCGATCGTAGGCAGACCGAATGTCGGCAAGTCTACATTCTTTAACAAGATCATCGGCAAACGCATTTCCATCGTAGAAGATACACCGGGCGTAACGCGCGACAGGATTTATGCGGAAGCGGAGTGGAACAGCGTGCATTTTGCGCTGATCGATACCGGCGGCATTGAACCGTCCAGTGCGGACGTGATCCTTTCACAGATGCGCGAGCAGGCGCAGATCGCGATGGATATGGCGGATGTCATTCTCTTCATCGTCGACGGCAAGGACGGTTTGACCCATGCAGACAGGGAAGTGGCTGCGATGCTGATGCGCACAGGTAAGAAGGTCATTTTGGTGGTCAACAAGATCGATGCGCCGTGGAAGCTGCCGGATGATTTTTATGATTTCTATGAGCTGGGACTGGGAGAACCGATCCCGATCTCCGCGGCGAACATGCTGAATTTCGGCGATGTGTTGGATGAGATCGTAGCGAGTTTTCCGGACGATCTCTATGACGATGATGAGGATGTGACCAGGATTGCGGTTATTGGCAAACCGAATGTCGGCAAGTCATCGCTGATCAACTGCCTGCTCGGCGAAAACCGCGTCATCGTTTCACCGATTGCGGGAACCACCAGGGATTCCATCGACACGCCATTCGAAAAAAACGGCAAAAAATACATTCTGATCGATACCGCAGGTATTCGCCGTAAGTCCAAGGTCAATGAGGATATCGAACGATACAGCGTGATCCGGGCAATCGCGGCGATCGAGCGCTGCGATGTCTGTTTGATGATGATCGACGCTGCAGAGGGTCTGACAGATCAGGACAAGAAGATTGCGGGCGTGGCGCACGAAGCCGGCAAGGGCATCGTGGTCGTTGTCAACAAGTGGGATCTCATTCAAAAGGAAACCAATACCATGCGTGACTTTAAACGGCTGATCGAGGCGGATATGCAGTTCATGTCCTATGCGCCGTCTGTCTTTATTTCGGTCAAGGAGAAGCAGAGGGTCAATCAAGTCATTGAAATGGCAGAATATGTATCCGAAAAACGCGCATTACGCGTACCGACAGGTCAGCTCAACAGCTTGATCCAAGATGCAATCCTGATGAAACAGCCGCCATCGGACAAGGGTAGACGATTAAAGATTTACTACGTCACGCAAGTCGGCGTCAAACCGCCGCTGTTCAGCTTCCAGATCAACCGCAGAGAATTGATGCATTTTTCCTACGCAAGATATTTGGAAAACAAAATCAGAGAGGGCTTCGGCTTTGAGGGTACCTCTATCAAATTCGTATTCAGAGAAAAGGGAGAGTCGGTAGAATAATGCAATGGGATTTATACGATGTGCTCATGATTTTGGCAGCATATCTTATCGGAAACATTTCTCCGGCAATCATTCTGGGGAAAATCAGCGGTGTCGACATTAAAAAAGAAGGCAGCGGCAATGCGGGCACTACCAATGTCCTGCGCGTGCTCGGCAAAAAAGCGGCGCTCATCACCCTGATCGTGGACATCTCCAAGGGATTTCTGGCGGTGCGCCTTGGCATGCTCCTGGGCTATGAGACAGGCGCAATCTGCGCAGTGGCTGTCTTCTGCGGGCATATCTGGCCATGCTTTTACCGCTTCAAGGGCGGCAAGGGGGTCGCGACCGCGTTCGGTGCGCTGCTTTCAATCAACTGGATGCTGGGACTTGCAGCGCTGGCTATTGTGGCAATCGGACTTTTGGCAAGCAAACGGATGTCTGTCGGCTCACTGCTCGGCGCGATCACCTTCCCACTCGTCTGCTATTATTTAGAGCCGGAATTTCTCTACGAAGGCTCGCTGATGGCGCTGATTATTCTGATCAAGCACAGAACGAATATCGGCAGACTGTTGCGGGGAGAAGAACCGCCGATGGGTATTTTTAAGGGCAAGGAAGATAAAAAATAGATGCAATCCATGCGGGGAAACGGAGAAAAAAATGGATGAAACAAAAAAAATCGGCGTCATCGGCGCCGGAAGCTTTGGTACGGCGCTGGCTATGACTTTGAGCGGCAAAGGGCATGCGGTGACCCTGTGGGCGCGCAGACCGGAGCAGGTCGCAGACATGCGAAAGACGCATCAGAATATGCACTATCTGCCGGATGTCACACTGCCGGAGGCGCTGCAATTTACAGACGATCTGCAAGACGCGGTGCAGGGCAAGGACCTGCTGCTGCTGACAGTTCCGGCGCAGACCTTTCGCGACGTGTTTACGCAGGTCGCTGCCTGCATGGACCCGCAGATCCCAGTCGTTAATGCAGCAAAGGGCATCGAAAAAGGCAGCCTGCTGCGCCTCTCTGAGGTCGCGCAGCAGATCCTGCCGGACGTAAAATATGCGGCGCTTTCCGGTCCCTCTCATGCGGAGGAAGTGGCGAGAGCGCTGCCGACGACAGTTGTGACTGCGAGCACAGCGCCTGATCTGGCGATAACGGTGCAGGATATTTTCAGTACGGACAGGTTCCGCGTCTACACCAATGATGATCTGATCGGTGTAGAGCTTGGCGGCGCGCTTAAAAACATCATCGCGCTGGGAGCCGGCATTTCAGACGGCTTGCAGCTCGGAGACAACACGAAAGCTGCTATGATGACGCGCGGCATGACAGAGATGACCAGACTCGGACTCGCGCTCGGTGCGCACGCGGAGACCTTCGCGGGACTGGCTGGCATTGGGGACCTGATCGTGACTTGTACCAGCATGCATTCCCGCAACAGAAGGTGCGGCATTCTGATCGGACAGGGCAAGCGGGTTGCAGATGCGGTCAAGGAAGTCGGCATGGTCGTCGAAGGTCTTTCAACTGCGGAGGCGGCGACCGCACTGGCGCAAAAATATCAGGTGGAAATGCCGATCACACAGTGCATTTACCACATGATCCAGGGCAGTGTCAATGCGGCAGAGGCGATCGACCTTCTGATGGGCAGGGAGCGCAAAAAAGAAAATATCATTTTGTAAATGACAAGCGAGGCTGATATCTTCAGTTCATAAGATTTGGGAGAACAACATTGATAGAAAACAAAACATTCCATATTACCACTTTTGGCTGTCAGATGAACGAGCATGACTCGGAAACGCTGGCAGGCATGCTGCTGGCTAAGGGCTACCAGTCGGCACCGGAACGCAAAGACGCGAACATTGTCATCTTTAATACCTGCAGCGTACGGGAAAATGCAGATAAACGGTTTTTTGGCACCCTCGGACAGCTCAAAAAGAAAAAAATGGAGATGGGGGAGAACTTTACTGTCTGCGTCTGCGGCTGCATGATGCAGCAGCAGCATGTCGTTGACACGATCAAGGCCAAATATCCATGGGTCGATGTGATCTTCGGCACCAATAATCTGCATCAGCTGCCGGAGCTTTTGGATAAGCTCTATCAGGAGAAACAAAAGCAGCTGGCTGTATGGCAGGACGGCGGCGAAATCGTGGAGGGTCTGCCGGCCAAAAGACTTTACCGTCACAAGGCGTTTGTCAACATCATGTACGGCTGCAATAATTTCTGCACCTACTGCATCGTTCCGTACACCAGAGGCAGGGAACGGAGCCGGAAGCCGGAGGATATCATCAAAGAAATCAGGGCGCTTGTCAGCGATGGTGTCAAGGAGATCATGCTGCTCGGACAGAATGTCAATTCCTATCGCGGCATCAGTGCGGACGGTGCACAGACGGACTTCGCGGATCTGATCCAGCAGATCAATGCCATCGATGGGTTGGCGCGCATCCGTTTCATGACCAGCCATCCGAAGGATATTTCCGACAAGCTGATCGCTGCCTACGGCACCTGCGAAAAGCTGTGCCATTACATCCACCTGCCGGTGCAGGCCGGTTCCAGCAAGGTGCTCAAGGAAATGAACCGCCATTACACCAGAGAGGCTTATCTGGAAAAGGTGGAGAAGCTGCGGGCAGTCGATCCGGATATGGCGATTTCGACAGACATCATCGTCGGATTTCCGGGCGAAACAGAAGCAGAATTTGCGGAGACCTTATCGCTCTGTGAGACTGTGCGTTATGACTCAGCCTTTACGTTCCTGTATTCGATTCGCAAGGGAACACCGGCTGAGAAGTTTACAGATCAGATACCGGAGGAGACCAAGCACGAACGGTTTAACCGTTTGGTAGACGTCATCAATCGCATTTCTGCTGAGAAGAACGCGGCCTATATCGGACGCATCGAGAAGGTGCTGGTCGACGGACCGTCCAAACGGAATTCCAAGACCTACGGCGGACGGACGGAAACCTTCAAGCTCGTCAACTTCGAGGGAAAACCGGAGATGGTCGGAGAGATCGTGACCGTTGAGATCACCGATGCCAATACGTTCAGTCTGGTCGGACGAGTCATAGAATAAGGGCTTTGAAAATCTTGACAAAATGTGAAACGCTTCCACGAAGCTGTTTTTGTGCGAAAAGGTTTGACATTTTATCTGAAACGGTATAGAATAGAAATACGAAAGAAAAAGTTAGTTTTAACTGGCACAAATTGAAAAACCCGAAGCTGTGGACTTCGGGTTTTTCGCTATGTAAAACACAGCAGGCTTATTGTCATTTACGATGTGCGTCAAGCCATTTGCAAAGATAGTAACCAACAACCTCTGCCGCAACAGCACATAAAAACGAAAAAAATAGTTTCAACTGGCACACCTCCTTTCTGTTGCCAGATTGGAGTGAATGACAACATGATTATTATACAATATTTTTCTATAAGTGGCAATATCATACGGGCTATCAATATTCTTATCTAAATGAAGAAATGTGAGCAGCTACAAAAAGTCGTTTCACGAAAAAAAGCCCGCATGGAATTCTGAGAAATTTCTATGCACACATGGCGCTCACCCATGAACGCCGCTTCGCAAGGTGCTTTTGTCGATATTTCCAGCATAATAAGAAAAGGGGCTGCGCCCGAACGGTGATTTTCCGTTCATGCGACAGCCTCTTTTCTTTGGAAATTTTATTCTATTCGCTTATCTTAGGAGAACTTTTTTGAGGTAGGTTGGAGATGATGACTGCTGCGAAGATGCTGCAGCAGCCGAGGATCTCTCGGCCGTTCATGGCCTCGTGCAGAAGCAGGACGCCGAACAGCACGCCGAAGACGGATTCCAAGCACAAAAGCAGGGAGGCTACAGTCGGCTCCGCATCACGCTGTGCGATAATCTGCAGGGTGTAGCCGACGCCGCCGGAAATGCAGCCTGCATATAAAATCGGAACTGCGCAGGTCAAGATCATATCCCATTCCGGCGTTTCGAAGAGGAACATACCGATGCAGCCGAGTAATCCGGCGGTCAGAAACTGTATGAATGAAATCTTGACGCCATCGCTCTTAGAGGCAAAGTGGTCACAGAGCAGAATGTGGACGGCAAAGGCGACCGCGCATAGAATGACGTAGAAGTCTCCCTTGGATACGCTGCCGAAGCCTCCCGGCATGGCCAGAAGATAAAGCCCGATGACACCGAGTACCACGCACAGCCACATGATCGGACGGATGCGCTTGCCTAAAAGCAAACTGAAAAGCGGGACTACGACCACATACAGCGTCGTGATAAATGCAGCTTTGCCCGCAGTGGTGTACATACAGCCGAATTGCTGCAGGATGCAGCCGGTAAAGAGCGCCAGCCCGCAGCAGATACCGCCGATGAGCGTCTGTTTGTTTTCTGCCTTTTTTTCTGCTGTAAAATGGGAACTTTTGCCGCGCTGCATCAGCGCGATAACCGGAATCAGGATGATTGCGGCGCATATCAGACGCAGCCCCTGGAATGTGAAAGGACCGACGTATTCCATACCGCTGACCTGAAAGACAAAGGAGGCGCCCCAGAGCATGGCAGTAAGAAGCAGCAAGAGATTTGCCCGTAGTTTTTTGTTCATATTAGATTCCTTTCTACTTTGCAGCCTGCCGCAGCTGATAGATCCGTACGGCGAGCGAAAGATTGATATAAAAATCCTGTTCGGAAGCAGATGCACTATCCACAAGCTCCCGCATCCGCGCCAGTTTGTAACGAATGGTATTTTGGTGACAGCCGTAAATCTCGGCAGCTTTGGCGATGTCGCCGCCTGCACGCACCAGCGCAATCGCGGTGTCAAGATAATCCTGCCGCGCTTGAAAGGGTCCGAGATAACGCTGCATATATTCATTCATCTCGATCGAGCGATAGTCTCCGACCAGAATTTCATACACACCGAGCTTATCGTAGCTTGTGATATTTCTGCCTTCCGCGACGGAAGCCAGATAGGTATTGTAGCTTTCTTTCAGGCAGTGATCCAGACTTTCAAACGGATCGTGCACGCGGCTCGCGCAGCAGTAAAACGGTGTGCGCAGATTCAGATAGGCGAGGATCTCGTCAAGAATGATTTGAAATGCCTTGCTTTCTTTTTTTGATGCTGTCATCAGAATAAAAACGCCGCTGCGGTAGGGGACCAGCATCGCTTTTCCGTCAAGATTGCGGTTGAGATAAAGATTCTTGCCGCCGCGTTCCATCTGTATGCGAAATGCCTCATCCTCCGCACAAAGATATGCGGCGCAGCACCATGGCTTGAAGGAAAGGGAGAGATTCTTGGCAATGCTGTAGATCCGGTTCTGCGGCAGTGTGCCTGAGATCATCCGGTCTATATTCTCTGCGTGCAGCAGATTGCGGTCATCGGTCTGCAGGGCGTCAGTAATTTCGTAAACGAGATTTTCATAATAGATGTCCTTGCCGAACTGAAAAATCGGAAAGTCATTTTGGTTTGCAAAATCCAACACCTCCTGCGGCAGCGTCGGATAGAGTATTTTTTTGAAACCGATGCCTGCCACGCCGTAATGATACAGATGTTTGACCATCGGCAAAATTTCCTCCGGCTTCTTGCAGCAGTATTGATAAAGAAAGCTGCAGAGCACAAAGTCTCCGGGGGTAAAGGTCTGCAGATATTCATCGATGAATTCCGGCATCAGTTCATATTCCAGAATCCCCATCCCTGCAACCTTGCGGCTGAGGCCGCGTTGTCCGGCAATCAGCTCCAGATAATTGAAGCACTGCAGATTCATCAGATCTCGTACGGTCAGCGCCATGATATTCCTCCTGTATGATTATATTTTAGCATATTACGGATACGTATTGTTTGTAGATAATTACAAATATTATAAAGTATCTTATAGAAAATTACAAGCATAGCAAAAAAATAAATACATATATATATGGTACGACTTGTTCTTAACGGAGAGGGGTTATGCTATGATCAATCGGACCATATATGAGGAGATCGGAACACGTGCGGGCGGCGACATTTATATCGGGGTCGTCGGTCCGGTCAGAACAGGAAAGTCCACCTTTATCAAGCGATTTATGGATGTACTGGTGTTTCCGAACATGGTAAATACATACGAAAAAACCAGAGTCATGGACGAACTGCCGCAGAGCGGAGAGGGCAGAACGATCACGACCACAGAGCCGAAGTTTATTCCGCCTGACGCGGTGCTGGTCTCTGCCGAAAACGGTGTGCAGATGAAGGTCCGACTGGTGGACTGCGTCGGCTATCTGGTTCCCGGCGTGCTGGGAGACAAGGAAGAAGGCGAGGAACGCATGGTTTCCACGCCATGGGCAGAGGAACAGATTCCGTTCAGCCGGGCGGCGGAGCTGGGTACGGAGAAGGTCATCCATGACCATTCTGTGGTCGGCGTTGTCGTCACGACAGACGGCAGCTTTGGAGAGCTGCCGCGGGAGAATTTCGTCGAGGCTGAGGAGAAAACGATCGCCCAGCTCAAAGCGCTGCAGAAACCGTTTGTGGTAATCTTGAATTCGGCGAATCCGCAGAGTCAGAAGAGCAGAGAGCTGGCAGCGGCGATGGAGAAGCAGTATGAAGTGCCGGTACTGCCGGAAAACTGTCAACGAATGAGCGAGGAGGATTTTGACAGGCTCTTTCATCGCATGATCTTGCAATTCCCGGCCTGCGAGATTGATTTCATGCTGCCGGGATATCTGGATGCGCTGCCGGGCACGCATTGGATCAAGGCGACCATGATCGCGCAGATTCAAAAATGGATGGAGGACTTTGACACCATCGGGCAGGCTGCAGATACCTGCAGGCAGATCATCGACGGAAGCGTTATCAAGGATGTACAGATTACGCGTACTGACCCTGCCTCAGGTATGGTCGTACTGCAGCCGCAGCTTGCCGCGGGGCTGTATTACAAAGTGATCGAGGAACTGCTGGATGCAAGGGTCGAGAACGACAGCCAGCTCTTTGTCATGCTGCGTGAATACGCGCAGGCAAAAAAAGCCTATGACGGCATGAAAGGCGCTCTGGCAGAGGTGGCAAACGGCAATTATGGCATTGTCGCACCGAAGCTGTCGGAAATGGTGCTCGAAAAACCGGAGGTCTTCAAGCAGGGCAGCAAGTACGGCGTGCGCATGAAAGCGACCGCGCCTTGCCTGCATATCATCAAGACGAATATTACGACCGAGGTATCGCCGGTCGTCGGTACGGAGAGCCAGTCGGTCGATCTGGCGCAAAATCTGGCAGAGCAGTTCGGTAAAGACGGGGATACCATCTGGGAAACGAATCTTTTCGGTAAGAGTCTGAAGGACATGGTGACCGAGCAGATGGAGAGCAAGGTCAGCAATGTCCCGGAAAATCTGCGCGGCAAGGTGCAGAGATCCTTGCAGAAGATCAGCGACGAAGGAAAAGATTATTTTATCTGCATCATTTTATAGGAGTTCCTGCTTGTATTGCTTTTGCAGAAGCTGTGCATACTAGCAATATGAAACAAAAAGTATGGAAAGAGACTGCGCCGCATACGGGCAATAAAAAGAGAAATCTGGTGATGGGAGTCACGATTTTGACTTCTTTTATCACGACATTTATGGGAAGCGCACTAAACCTGTCGATTCCGTCCATTGATGCGGAATTTGGAGCCGGCAGCCAAACGGTCAATTGGGTGGTTACCGCCTATATGCTGACCTGTACGGGGCTTGCGATTCCCTTTGGATATTTAGCAGACAGCGGAAACCGGAGCTGCATCTTGAAAATTGGCATTGCGATCTTCACAGCAGCATCGGTTTTTGCTGTCATTTTTGATCGAATCGGTATGCTGATCTTGTTTCGCGGTCTGCAAGGGGTGGGGGCTGCGATGATTTTTAGCAGTAATATCCCCATTTTGGTAGACAGCTTTACAGAGGCGCAGCGGGGCAAGGTACTTGGATACGCAGCCTGTGCCAATTATTTAGGCTTATCGCTGGGCCCTGTATTGGGCGGCATCTTGAATACAAACCTTGGTTGGAGAGCCATTTTTGTCAGTACTGCGGTTGTTTCCGGCATCTGCTTTACGGGCGCTTGTCTGGCAATCAGAACGCAGACTCCGGCGGCGCAGCATGCCGCAAAAAGACCGACCTTGCAGCACTATTTGAAATTGTGCAAACAGAATCCGTCCTTTGTCCGTTCGAATATAGCGGCACTGATCAATTACGGGGCGAATTTTAGTGTTACCTATCTTCTGGCCTTGTATTTACAGCTTGTGCAGGGATATTCCGCACAACATGCAGGCTTATTTTTGATTGCACAGACAGCAGTCATGGCTGTGCTATCTCCGTTCACCGGAAAGCTGTCGGATCAGTGGTCGCCGCAAGGGCTTTCTGCGATTGGTATGGGTATCTGCGCAGGAGGGCTGGCCATCTTTCTATTTTTGCAGGAATCCTCTGCCTTGTGGCTCGTGCTTGGCGGACTGGTCGT
>ENA-ORUB01002861-ORUB01002861.1-human-gut-metagenome-genome-assembly--contig:-NODE-2861-length-15494-cov-13.770192_pt1 | contig 15494 bp, 10 predicted proteins | sample MGYA00241918_ERZ509200 | MGnify/ENA primary metagenome ERZ509200 (study PRJEB26280, sample SAMEA2338853) | human gut metagenome | biome: human gut; feature: human-associated habitat; material: faeces... | reverse complement strand
GTTGTCCTCTAATGATTTTTATTAGAGGCTCTATATTGTCAACACCAACCAACTGATTACTTTTCTTCAAAAGCATCATAACCAATTCGTTCAACACCTTCATGGATCTCTATTTCATCACTCCAGGTTAATCCACGAAGAGTTTTATTCCCTATATACTTAACACTATGCGGAGTTTTTATACTATTTAGAGAGCACAAATCAAAACAACCATCAGGTATTCCGTTTAAGGAGTCTGATAGTTTAACGTTTTCCAGTTCTGGCGAAGAGGCAAGGCTACCACCTCTAAATCTGAAAATTATGGGACTGGCCACAACGAGTAATGTTGCCATGCTCATTAACAATGATTTTTGGAAAGTTGCTTGCAATTTTCAAGAATTTTGATGAACTTCGTATATAAGTTGTGCATACGATGATTTGAATTTAATAGCTTGGGCACTGCTAATTCACTAAAAAAATCAGCGATATGTGCAACTTTTTAATCATTGGATTTTATGAGATTAATTCCGCCAACGGGTTTATTGATGATTTGGTATTATTCGAATCCATACTCGTTTTTATAATAATCTTGCATACTTTCATAGATAACTTTACAATCAGATATCTCAATTGTAGAGGCCTCTATGACTATTTTTGAATCATGAAAATCATATACCTCAAATAATATTTTATTGCAATATTTGGACTTTTTAAAAGTTAGTTCCCTAAGCGTTGCCCATCCGTTCTTTCCACATATAGGAAATGGTATATTACCACAAACATCATTGAACTTAATTTTAAAAGAGCATATTGGAGTGGTCGAATATTCAGAATGCTTAAATGTAAGTATTAAGGTTTGATCTTTAAGCAAAGCATTTACCACATCACAACCATATATGTTTAATTTACCACTGTCAGATTTTGGTAAGTTTTCATATCCTTTTATATACGGAATTGCATCTATTTGTATGCCACAAACAGATTCTTCTTTATTTAACTCTACGATACACTCCGAATAATAATCAAACATTTTCTCATCTTTTGTATACCGAATGATATCCTTATACAATTGTTTTTGTATTTTGTTATTTATATAGGGATATGCACAACAGATAAGATCATAAAATGGTAGTTTTTCTTTAATTGGTTGCGCTAGATAATGTGCTAACACAATACTTGCTTTACACATTTGTTCTATAAATAAATCATTGAGATTTCGGAATTCTCCTCCCCAATAGGTTTCTGGGATAGGTGTCGTATAACACCAACAATAAGGACTATCCTTACGAGCTTCTTCTATATTTTTGTTCGTTGCTCGAATAAAAAGTTCTTTGATTAAATCCTCAAGATTGTTGATTTTGTATAATTCTGTGAATTCCATATTTTCCTTAATTCCGCAGCGTATTTTTTGTATAAAGTCCAAGTGCCAGAGAAATAAAGTTTCCAAGGCACTTTGTCATGTCAGAAATTTTACCTATCTTGGTGCTGCAAAACTAGAAAGAAATAAAATCTCCAACGTGACAAAGGTAGCAATAAAAAAACGAGAACATAACTTTTTTCGGAGAAATTTATCACATAATGGATGTTTTTTCCAATTTGGGGATTGAGAAACTCACAGAATCCATACTCGGGAAACGCGGCAGCAGTGGCAAGGCTTTCAGCTATGGAAGCATACTCGCCTCAGTTTTCTTCGGCTATCTTTGTGGCAGCGAATGCCTTGAGGAGATAAATACACTTGTGGAGAATTTCAGACAAAAGCAAAAAGCCGTGTAGCTCGGTGCAGACATGGTTGGGCGTGGGTTGAAAGAATTTGCAGAAAAGGATACCGTCTACAAGAGCGACAGCTCATGTATATGTATGTTGAACAAAAGTACTTCCTTCAAAGTTAAAAAACTTTACTCCTTTTGCCAAATCAATGGTAGAGTGGAGGTTAAACTCTTTGGAGGAAACGGAAAACGTTATCGTTTTTCACTTGAAGTTCTATATTTTCTATCTGTTTCGTTCGTCTGCTAATGAGAGTATCTCATATTGGACTTTACTTCTATTTTTTTAAAAGGTTTGACATTCAGTTTATTTGCAATTCTAATGAATGAAATTGAATTGAAACATTATATATTGCCTTTCAAAAATAGTAAAAAGTTCTGTCATAAAAGAAAGAACTTGGATAATTCTATGTAAAATTAACGTAAAAAGAATATTTGTGAGCAGTGATTGTAAAAAGTCTGGATGACTAATACCAAAATAGACGAATAGATATAGATTGCTTTTCGGTATTGCTATGTTGTATTTTGTTAGATATGTTATAGTCCTGTAAAGTTTCAGAACGTGAAAAAATCTACCATATCTTCCAGTATCGTCGTAACTCGCACATTACGAGCACGATAAAGGCTGGCAGATGTGCTTCCGAGAGCGATATCTACCAGCCTATCTGCCAGCCTATTTGTCGCCCGATCTGCCACGCCGGTCTCATTACTCTGTTACCACAACATTATTGCCCCGCTACGGCAACATCATTGCCCTGCTACGGCAATATCATTGTCCTGCTACGGCAACATCATTGCTCTGCTACGGCAACATCATTGTCCTGCTACGGCAATATCATTTTGTTGTTGTTTAACGCGTTGAGTTGACTATTTTCGGTCTTAGTTGTAAAGCTAATAGAGCCAATTAAGGTGAAAAAATGGGTTTCAATAGTGCGATTCTGTGAAATTTTTGGGCGTTTATGTGGGGGATTATGTGAAATTTTGGGTGTTTATGGTGCGGATTATGTGAAATTCTTAGTGTTTATAGTGCGGATTATGTGAAAAATAGGGGTGTTTATGCGGTGGATTATGTGAAAAGTGCTATCTTTGCACATATAATAAATGAATCGGAATATGGATAAACTGCTCAAAAGAAAGGTAGATAACTACTTGTTGGAATGGAAGAACAATCCGGACCGTAAACCACTTATTATTAAAGGTGCCCGACAGGTTGGCAAGACTCGTTCTATTGAATGGTTTGCCAGCCAGAACTATCAATGTGTTATTCAGATTAATTTTGTAGAGCAAAAGAGGTATAGGGATATCTTTGAAGATGGGTTTGAAGTTGATGCGATTCTGAAGAATATCTCCTTGCTTAATCCTGAATTGAAGTTTATACCTGGTGACACGCTTTTCTTTTTTGATGAGTTGCAGGCTTGTCCGAATTGCGCTACCTCATTGAAGTTTTTCAAACTCGATGGTCGGTTTGATGTAATTTGCTCCGGCTCATTGATGGGTATCAACTATCGTGAAATAGAGTCGAACAGTGTTGGCTACAAGGAAGACTATGAGATGCATTCTATGGATTTCGAAGAATTCCTATGGGCAAAAGGGTATTCAGAGGAATTTATAGACGACCTGTACCAGAATATGTTGGAGGTCAAACCTATAAACAATTTGCAGATGGACGTTCTTTTCGGTCTTTTCCGCGATTATGTTACTATAGGCGGTATGCCAGAGGTAGTAGATTCGTATATCAAGAACAACAATTTCAGCGGTACTTTGGCTATTCAGCGTCAGTTGCTGAAAGACTATGAGGAAGATATCACCAAGTATGTAGAAGGTTTGGATAAAGCTAAGGTGAAGGCTGTCTATAACCACATCTCTACGTTCCTTGCCAAAGAGAACAAGCGTTTCCAGATAACAAAGATAGGCAAGAACGCACGTAACAGAGATTATGTGGGGTGTGTAGAGTGGCTGGCTGATGCAGGAGTCATCAATGTCTGCTATTGTCTTAATCAGCCGGAGCTTCCGTTGAAGGGCAACTACGACCCTAAGCTTTATAAGATTTACTACAAGGATACCGGTCTGCTGATTGCTTCTCTTGACGAAGAAGCTCAGGAGGACTTGAGGGCCAACAAGAATCTCGGCACGTACAAGGGCGCTGTCTATGAGAATATAGTTGGAGACATGCTTGTGAAGCAGGGTTACAATCTTTATTACTACAACAGCGACAGACCCGCACTCGAAATGGACTTCTTTGTAAGAGATGCCGATTCGTTGATTCCTGTAGAGGTGAAGGCAAATGACAACGCTACCGCCTCACTGAACAATCTGCTGAAAGAAGACAAGTATCCAGATATAAAATACGGCATAAAGTTGGGGTACAAGAATATCGGATTCAACGGCAAGTTCTATACATTCCCATACTTCCTGACGTTTCTGCTGAAGCGGTTCGTGGCAGAGAGGGGTAGGTTTTGAAAATGATTTTTTGAAAAATGATATTTTTAAAAATCATTTTTAGAAATGTGTTTTTTAGTCGCGCTGCGCTACTTTTAGTCGAAACCTTACGAAGTTTCGCCAAAAAACGGTATATTTGCAATCGAAAGAAACAAGCGGGGGCGCACGCAGAAGCGGTGCTGCCGAATAAAACTACAGACACATGGCACGATTTTATTCGCTTAGGAAGAAGGACGAGGACGAGGCGAAGACAGCCGATCCGTTCGGCGTGCTGCGTCCGAAAGTGAAGAATGCAGAACAACAACAAGTAAACATATACGACATGGCAAAAGCATACGTATTTCTTGCCGACGGATTCGAGGATATCGAGGCGTTGGCTCCGGTTGACATACTCCGCCGCGGCGGAATAGACGTGAAGACAGTTAGCATCAACGCTACAGACATGGTGGTGTCGGCACACGGCGTGCAGGTGAAGGCGGACATGATGTTCGCCGATGCCGACTTCAGCGATGCCGACCTGCTCATGCTGCCCGGCGGAATGCCCGGCGCTAAGAACCTCGACGAGCATGAGGGCGTGCGCGCGGCACTCGTGCGCCATGCCGAGCAGCAGAAGCTCATCGGTGCCATCTGCGCTGCGCCTATGGTGTTAGGCCATTTAGGTCTGCTCCGCGGCAAACGCGCTACGTGTTACCCGGGCTTCGAGACAGAGCTTGAGGGTGCCACATACACCGCCGAGCCTTGCACCGCCGACGGCAACATCATCACGGGCAAGGGTCCAGGCGCATCGTTCGCCTACGCCTACCGACTGCTCGAGGAGTTCAAGGGCGCGAGTGTCGTTGAGGAGTTGAAGAAAGGAATGATGTACGAGTTTTGAACATCCTCTCACAGGACATAATGTATCTGCCGGGAGTCGGCCCCAATAAGAAGGACGTGCTCAACAAGGAGTTGGGCGTGCGCACCTGGGGCGACCTACTGGAGTACTATCCATATAAATATGTGGATAGGAGCCGCATCTATGCCATACACGAACTGCAGAGCGACATGCCGTTCGTGCAGATACGCGGCAAGATACTCTCGTTTGAGGAGTTCGAGATGTCGGCACGCAAGAAGCGCGTCGTGGCACACTTCTCCGACGGTAGGGGAGTGGTCGACCTCGTGTGGTTCTCCGGCGCACAGTACATATACAAGACGTATAAGGTGGGCGAGGACTATATCGTGTTCGGCAGACCTACTGTCTACGGCGGACGCTTCCAGTTCTCGCATCCCGAGATAGAGCGCGCATCGGAGTTGCAACTCTCCGAGATGGGTATGCAGCCCTACTATGTCACCACCGAGCAGATGAAGAAGCGCAACATATCGTCGCGCGCTGTGGAGAAGATGGTGAAGGCGATGCTGCAGAAGATAGCTGAGCCGATACCCGAGACGCTGCCCGACTTCATCGTGAACGCACGCCACCTCGTCTCGCGCGACACTGCCCTGCGCTGCGTCCACTATCCGAAGAACGCCATCGAGATGCAGAAGGCGCGCGAGCGACTGAAGTTCGAGGAGCTCTTCTACGTGCAGCTCAACATACTGCGTTACGCCTCCGACCATCGCCGCAAGTACCGCGGCTACGTCTTCTCGCAGGTGGGCGACGACTTCCACCGCTTCTACTCCGAAAACCTCAGGTTCGAGCTGACCGGTGCGCAGAAGCGTGTCGTGCACGAGATACGCGACGACATGCGCTCGGGCCGTCAGATGAACCGCTTGCTGCAGGGCGACGTGGGCAGCGGAAAGACCCTCGTGGCACTTATGACCATGCTCATCGCGCTCGGCAACGGCTATCAGGCGTGCATCATGGCACCAACCGAGATACTCGCCGAGCAGCACTTCGCTACGATACAGGAGTTTCTACGCGGTCTCGACATACGCGTTGAACTGCTGACGGGACAGGTGAAGGGCAAGCGCAGACAGGAAGTGCTCGACGCACTCATCGCCGGCGAGGTGAAGATACTCGTCGGCACACACGCCGTGCTCGAAGACCCTGTACGCTTTCAGCGGCTCGGCGTGGCGGTTATCGACGAGCAGCACCGTTTCGGCGTGGCTCAGCGTGCACGCCTGTGGGCTAAGGGCGAGAACCCGCCACACATACTCGTGATGACCGCAACACCAATCCCGCGCACGCTCGCCATGACCATCTACGGCGACCTCGACGTGAGCATCATCGACGAGCTCCCACCCGGCAGAAAACCCGTGCAGACCATACACAAGTACGACAGCCAGATGACATCGCTCTACGCCGGCATACGTCAGCAGATACGCCTCGGGCGGCAGGTGTACATCGTCTATCCGCTCATCACCGAGAGCGAGAAGAGCGACCTCAAGAACCTCGAAGAGGGCTACGCCGCACTGTGCGACATCTTCCCCGAATTCAAGATAAGCAAGGTGCACGGCAAGATGAAGTCGAAGGAGAAAGATGCCGAGATGCAGAAGTTCGTTTCGGGCGAGACGCAGATACTCGTCGCAACAACCGTTATCGAGGTGGGCGTGAACGTGCCCAACGCCTCCGTGATGGTGATACTCGACTCGCAACGCTTCGGACTCTCGCAGCTCCATCAGCTGCGCGGACGCGTAGGACGCGGCGCCGACCAAAGCTACTGCATCCTCGTCACCACATACAAGCTCTCCGCCGAGACCAGCAAGCGCATCGACATCATGTGCGAGACCAACGACGGCTTCCGCATCGCTGAGGCAGACCTCAAGCTGCGCGGACCAGGCGACCTCGAAGGCACACAGCAGAGCGGCATCGCCTTCGACCTGAAGATAGCCGACATAGCGCGCGACGGACAAATAATGGCGATAGCCCGCGAAGAGGCGCAGAAGATTATCGATGCCGACCCCACATGCACCTCGCCAGAGTATGCAATGCTGTGGCGACGACTGCGCGAACTGCGCGATACGAACGTCAATTGGGCGGCGATTTCGTAACGACAAGCTGACAGACAGGCTGATACAACGGCGTGCCTGTCAGCTTGTTTGCTGCTTTATGGGCAGCAAATAAAATGTTAAACTTCGTTCAAAAACTGTTAACACAGAGCGCGTTTTGCAATTTTATTCAATATTTTTTCGTACTTTTGCAACGCAATGTTCAAAATGCTATGCCAACATTGCAAATTAACTACTACTGATATCGAATATTCTACAATTCGATGACCATCTTTTTGAAGGAATGATATACTCATTCTATTAAAAAAAAAACTGCCTGAAGAATGAATTTGAAGAAAATCGTCAAGACATTTGCAATATCGATGTTGCTCGCCGTTACTTCTACAACCGCCAACGCACAAGACCTTCTTGCACGCCAGGCACCGGTAGACCGTAAGATGGCAGCCGTCGACACAATTATGCTTCGCAACATCACCATGCGCGAAGAACTCGAATCGCCCGCAGCAGACCTCTATGCAAACTGGGACAACAAGTACGCACACCGCGCTACCGAGTTGCCCGAAACATTCAATATCGACCTTCGTCACTTCACGATGCCTACCACAAGCCGCGTCATCACCAGCAACTTCGGCTCACGTTGGGGACGCCAGCACAAGGGTCTCGACATCAAGGTGTACATCGGCGACACCATACGCGCAGCCTTCTCTGGCAAGGTGCGCATCGTGCGCTACGAGCGTGGCGGCTACGGCAAGTATATCGTGATACGCCATAACAACGGTCTGGAGACAATCTACGGTCACCTCTCTAAGCAGCTCGTAGAGGAAAATCAGGAAGTACGCTCGGGCGAAGTTATCGGACTCGGTGGTAACACCGGACGAAGCACCGGTTCGCACCTCCACTTCGAGACACGCCTCTGTGGCGTAGCACTCAACCCGGCACTTATGTTCGACTTCCGTGCGCAGGACGTAACGGGCGACTACTACGCATTCAACAAACAGACATACGACAACGAGTCGATGAACGCTACACGTCTGCGCGGTAAGCAGGACTCTTCTACATTCGCAAGAAGCGGTTCTGCAGACGACTTCGCTACAAACAAGCGCACCACATCAGGTCTGAGCGATCTGGTTTCTTACCACAAGGTGAAGAAGGGCGAGACTCTATCGAGCATCGCAAGAAAGCGTGGCGTGACAGTGGATAAGATTTGCAAGCTCAACCACATCTCTAAGACGATGCGTCTGCGTCCAGGACAGATCTTGCGCTACTCTTAAGCCGGCAGAAACCAATTCATTGACGTATATTTTACGACTATAACAACATAACAAAGCGACACCAAACAATTTGTGACATAGACATTACAAGTTGTTTGGTGTCGCTTTTTATTTCATTAAAACACATAAAGGATGACACAAGAGAGAGTTAATTTTGGAAGTAAGTTGGGCATGGTGCTTGCAACAGCAGGCTCGGCTGTAGGATTAGGCAACGTATGGCGCTTCCCGTACATGGTTGGAGAGAATGGCGGTGCAGCCTTCATTCTGATATACATAATGTGCATAATGCTTCTCGGCATACCCTGCATGATGAGCGAGTTCATCATCGGCAGACATGGAGCCGCCAACACCGCACGTGCCTATTCGCGTATGGACACACATAAGGCGTGGCACATCGTCGGACTAATGGGCGTAATCACCGGTTTCCTCATTACCGGCTACTATGCCGTAGTGTCGGGCTGGTGCTTGCAGTACATCTTTGCCTCGGGTGTAGGCGAACTTCGTGGCGACCCGCAATATATAGCCTCTTACTTTGCCGACTTCTCCGCATCGCCCCTGAGGCCCGTGTTTTGGACAGTAGTAGTGTTCCTGCTCACCCATGTCATCATAGTGCGTGGCGTGCGTGGCGGTATAGAGAAAGCTTCGAAGGCACTGATGCCCACACTCTTCCTGCTATTGTTAGTGGTAGTGGTCTGCTCGTGTCTGCTTCCGGGCGGAGCCGCAGGCATAGAGTTTCTCTTCAAGCCCGACTTCTCGAAGGTTACTGGCAGCGTCTTTCTTGCTGCCATGGGTCAGGCGTTCTATTCGTTAGGACTTAGCATGGGCTGCATTTGCACGTTTGCCAGCTACTTCTCTCGCGAAACCAATCTCCTGAAGTCGGCTGTTAACATAGCTGTCATCGACACCATCATAGCCATTCTTGCCGGTTTGATGATTTTCCCCGCAGCGTTCAGCGTTGGCGTAAGCCCCGATAGCGGTCCGTCGCTCATCTTCATCACCCTGCCCAACGTGTTTCAGCAGGCTTTTGCCGGTGTGCCGCTGCTTGGCACGGTCGTCGCCGTCATGTTCTATATGCTGCTCTCGCTTGCTGCCATCACATCACTCATTTCGCTGCACGAGGTGAGCACTGCGTTCCTCTGTGAGGAGACACGCCTCGACCGCAAGAATGCGGCACGCCTCGTGACGGTGGTGTGCTCGGTGATTGGTGCATTCTGCTCGCTCTCGCTTGGCGACAGAGCGTGGCTCAGCATGTTCGGAAAGACGCTTTTCGACTGGTTCGACTTCGTGACCGGACAGCTCCTGCTGCCTTTCGGTGGCATTCTCACTTGCATATTCATGGGCTGGGTGGTGCCGCGCAAGCTGATAAAGGACGAGTTCACGAACTGGGGCACGCTGAGTGGCACCTTCTTCGGTGTCTACCTTCTGCTCGTGCGCTACTTCTGTCCGGTATGCATTATGGCGATATTCCTCAACCAGTTAGGATTGCTCAACATAGCCTTTTAGGTGCTGCTCGTTTGAGAGGGCGTGCATTCTATGAACATAGAGTGCACGCCCTCTCAAATTCTTTATTAAAAATAACCGATATTGTTTTGCTATGTATTTATTAAGTGTTAATTTTGCAAAACATTTTAACTCGTACGAATTTTGAAGAATCAAACAATTATTTTGCCATTGCTTATTGCTGCTTTTTTATCAAATAATATACAAGCATATGGCAAACGTCAACCCAAAGCAAAGGTGTCGAGCGACAGTACTGCCGTTGCCGATAATGAGATGAGTGTGATGTTGAAGAACATCACCGTGACCGCTTCGCGTGGCGTTGCGCGTAAGACTCCTATCGCAATGAGCGATGTAGACCGTAGGGAAGTGGAGAACAAGCTCGGCAACAACGAATTGCCCGAAATGCTCAACCAGACTCCGGGTGTGTATGCCACGAAGAACAGTGGCGCATACGGCGACTCGAAGTTGAACATGCGTGGTTTCCAAAGCTCTAACGTGGCAGTGATGGTGAACGGCGTGCCCGTCAACGACATGGAGCACGGCGGACTCTACTGGAGCAACTGGGGCGGACTGGGCGAGATGGTGCGCTACATGCAGACGCAGCGCGGACTGGGTGCCAGCAAGGTGTCGGTGCCGTCGATTGGCGGCACGGTGAACATCGTGACCAAGACCACTGACAGCAAGCGCGGAGGCTATGCTACATATGGCGTAGGCAACGACGGCTTCAACCATCTGACGGTGTCTGTATCTACAGGTCTTACAAAGTCGGGTTGGAACTTCTCTATGCTGTTTGGCAAGAAATGGGGCGACGGCTACATTCAGGGCACCAACTTTTCTGACTACGACTACTTCTTCGCCGTGAGCAAGCGCCTCGGTCAGCATCATCAGATTGCGCTCACGGGCTTCGGTTCGCCGCAGTCGCATTACCAACGCAACCAGTACGACGGACTCAGCGTTGAGGGTTGGCAGGACGTGAAGCGCTTCATGGGCGGCAAAAGTGTCTATCGCTATAACCCCGCATACGGTTTTGGAAAGAACGGCGAGCGTAAGTCGTCGGCTTTCAACTTCTACCACAAACCACAATTCTCGCTTAATCATATCTGGCTTATCGACGATAAGTCGTCGCTGAACACGGCTCTCTATATGTCCATCGGACACGGTTACGGCAACTCGGGTCAGGGTATCAACTCCGCATATGCCAACAGCTGGTACGGAGCAGCCAACGGCAAGCTGCGCTACGACTTCCGCCACGCCGACGGCACCTTCGCCTATGACCAGGTGCAGGAGCTGAACGAGCAGAGCGATGCCGGTTCGAAGATGGTGATGGCGCAGAGCTTCAACGACCATATCTGGTACGGACTGCTCTCTACGTACACCCGTCAGCTCGCAAAGGGGCTCGACTTCTACGCCGGCCTCGATGTGCGTTCATACAAGGGCACGCATACGGCGAAGATTTCCGACCTCTACAACGGTGCCTACTACACCGACCTACGCTACCGTAGCAGCGTGAACCCAGCCAACAATGCCGCTGCACTCGACCCCAACTGGCAGTACGAGAAACTGAGCATTGGCGATGTGGTGTTCCGCGACTACGATAGTCACATCGTGCAGCACGGTGTGTTCTCGCAATTGGAGTACTCCAAAGACCGCATCACGGCATTCGTATCGGGTACGTTGGCAACGTCGCGCTACTGGCGCTACGACCGCTTCTACTACGATGCGGCTCACGCCAAGTCGGACACGAAGAACTTCGCTTCGGGCAGCATCAAGGGCGGACTGAACTACAACATCGACCGCTACAACAATGTCTTCGCTAATGTTGGATACATCAGTCGCGCACCGTTCTTCAGTGGCGGTGTGTTCCTCATGTCGCAGTCGAGCAACGAGATAAACAAGGACGCAGTCAACGAGAAAGCATTCTCCTTCGAGCTGGGTTACGGTTTGCGCTATAAGTGGCTCTACGTGGCTCTCAACGCCTACTTCACGAAGTGGATGGACAAGACGACCTCCAAGTCGGGCTACATGAACAACAACACAGAGCTGTACACCATGAGTATGACCGGTGTCAACGCCAAGCACATGGGTGTGGAGCTCGACGTGGTAGCACGCCCCACGCCTTACGTGACGCTCAAGGGTATGCTCTCGCTCGGCAACTGGCGTTGGGACAACAACGCCACGGCTTACTTCTACAACTCGGCAACGCAGCCGCTTGCCAATATCACCACTGGTGCGGTGGCAAGTGGGGTAGGTGCCCCCGACCATCTGAAGTTCACGCTCAACCAGGACGGCATACACGTAGGCGGCTCGGCACAGACCACGGCTGCCATCGGTGGCGACGTGAAGCTGCTGAAGCTGCTGCACATCGGTGCCGACTACACCTACTATGCACGCCTCTACGCCGACTATTCGCTGCCTACGTATGGCGGTGGCGGCGAACTCACACTCAAAGAGCCTTGGCGTGTGCCTGCTGCCGGACAGCTCGACCTCAACGCACGCTACGACTTCAATATCGGCTCGTGCCGTGCTTCAATCTTCGGCGTGGTGAAGAATGTGCTCAACTACGAGTACATTCAGGATGCCTTCTACGATGGTACAAACAACGGCTGGAAGGATGCCTACCGCGTGTTCTACGCCTTCGGACGTACATTCTCAGTGAAGTTGAAAATAGCCTTTTAAGAGTAAGATAAGAATAAGAAAATGAAACTGATACATTATATAATACTTGCAGCGGTAGCCGTGCTTACTTCTTGCGGCGACTTCAACGAGAATCTTGACGGCTTCGACAAGGCGACGTATAAGCCCACCGACGTGAAGACGCTGGAGGTGGAGCTGACGGATGCCGATTACGAGAAGATAGCATCGCTGATGAAGGACGACGACCTCAAGACGAAAAAATTCTTCATTAGTGGCAGCTATGCCGCACAGTGCATACCCGTATGGCTCAAGCAGAAGTACCCCACGGCGGACAACGGCTCGTCGGTGACGGTCACTTACCGCATGCTTACTCAGTTTGCGATGAGAACGACTGGCATGGACAATCAGTCCGAGAAGAACGAGCCGAAGAACGTGACCAATCCGTTCGAGAAGATTGCCGGCGAGTGGAAGTACAACCCGAGCGTGGTGCTGACTCTGCCTAACGAGAAGGGCAACGCTATAAGCAAGTCGTTCTATAACCGCATCACAATATGGGTGAATATAAACTACGACGAGCCGAACGGCTTCGGCCAGTTCAACCCTGGCGGCTACCTCAACAGCTTTGCCGACACCGAGTATTTCAGCGGTTGCAGCTACTACAACAACCGTGTGGAGTGGGTAGCGGCTGATGCCAAGAGCAACACCCCGAGCATCTACGGGGGTATGACCGACGAGGAGGTGGTAGCCACCATGCAGCGCAACCTTATCACCACGTTCGCCGTGTCGCTCAGCGAGGGCTTCGAGAACGCAGAACCGGTGGAGGGAATGGACGTTACGTACACCGTTAATTTCGTGGCACACATGGAGGGCAATAAACTGGTGCCCTACACAATACAGTATCTTGTGACGGGTAAGGGCGAGTTTACATACGTTGAAGGCTCGCTGAAACCAGTACGTTAAATGAAAACATTAACTATGCGAACAGGATTTCTGCTGCTTTTGTCAGTATTGCTGAACTTGCCGCTATGGGCACACAAGGGCAAGATGCAGGTGTCACACAAGAATGTGGCACCCGTAGTTGTCGTGTCGTCGTACAATCCCGATGTGAAGAGCATCAGCGACAACATCAGCGCGTTCTATGAGCAATACACCAAGAGCGGACTGCCCAACCCCGTTGCGGTGGAGGACATCAACGCCCAGAACCTGCCCGACGGCAAGCGGTGGAGAATTCGTTTGAAGAGGGTGCTCAATAAGTATTATTGCCGTGGCAATCGACCAGCCTGCATCGTGCTGCTTGGCATGGAGGTGTCGTCGGCTTATTTCTCCTTCGACGACGATGAGAAACTGAGGCAGACACCAGTGGTGGTGGGTCTGCGAAGCTCGGCAATCGTGAAGATGCCGCAAGACTCCGTCAATCTCAAGGAGTGGGACCCCGTGGCGTATGACGTTACCACCGACTTCAAGCATTTCAACATCGTGGGCGGTGAGGTGTATCATTATGACATGAAGAAGAACTTCGACCTCATAAAGCACTTCTATCCTAAGTGCGACACGCTCACCTTTATGTCCGACAACACGTTAGGTGGTGTCACCATGCGCGCTCTCTTCAAGCAGTACGCGAAGACCGACCGTCGCTTTGTGGTGAGGTATATCGACGGCAGAACGATGACGTTTGTTGATGCCGATGAGGCTATCTCCGATATTCCGCTTACACAGGCAATGCTGATAGGCACATGGCGCGTAGACAATTCTAACCGCTACGTAGTGCGCAATACTACATACACCTTCTGCAAGAACAATCCGAAACTGCCCACATTCACCATGTCCGACGTGGCTATCGGCCACTGGCCCGTGGGCGGCTATTCGCCGTGCTACCACATCATGGGCGGCACGCTTGCCGACGATGTGGTGGCGTTCCTGAAGACGGGCAAGAAGAAGCCCGTAGCACTGTCTAACTGTAAGTATATCTTCGACTTCAATCGCCTACAAGATCTGCACCTCTCGCTCGACGGTATCAACGTGAAATACGAGATGGTGAACATGCCCGTAAGCATCTTCAAGGAGTATTTCAGAACTATCATCATCGTCTTCTTGCTCTTTATCGTGCTGTTGTCGGCACTTATCGTGTCGCTCTATCTGCTTAAGAGGGGTAAAAAGCTGCATCAGAAGTTGCTGCATCAGGGCAAGGAATTGCTCGTAGCGAAGTATAACGCCGAGCAAGCTAACCTTATGAAGTCGCGTTTCATAGCCAATATGAGCCACGAGATACGCACACCGCTGAACGCCGTGATGGGCTTCTCGCAGATACTCACCAACGACCAGATAGAACTGACGGCGGAGGAGAAACAACAGTATGGCGAAATGATAATGGTAAACGGCGAACTGCTACTGAAGCTCATCGACGATGTGCTCGACATATCGAAGATTGATGCTGGCAAGATGCACTTCAATAAGGGTGAGTACGACGTTGTGTCGCTTATAAACACAGCCGCACAGAGTGCTCTTGTCAACAAGAAACCAGGGGTGGACATCATGGTGGAAACAAGGGTAGAACACCTACAGATTGCCACCGACAGGGAGCGTTTGCTACAGGTGCTTGCCAATCTGCTGAACAATGCAAAGAAATGTACGGATAGCGGAAAGATCACAATCAGTCTGGACCAGTATCCCGAGCAGCGTATGATAAAGATAAGCGTTAGCGATACGGGATGCGGAATACCGGTGGAGAAGGCTGAAGAGGTTTTTGAACGCTTCAAGAAGCTGGATGCGTTCAGACAGGGAACCGGACTCGGACTGGCTATATGCAAGTTGATAGTGGAAGAGTTAGGCGGCAAGATATGGGTTGATACCGACTACACCGATGGTGCGCGTTTCGTTTTCACGCACCCAATGTAGATATAAAATGATCCGCATCGACCGACGCAGATGTCTGCGTCGACCGATGCGGATGTCTGCGCCGACCGATGCGGATGTCTGCGCCGAC
>ENA-ORUB01002845-ORUB01002845.1-human-gut-metagenome-genome-assembly--contig:-NODE-2845-length-15567-cov-2.761539_pt1 | contig 15567 bp, 14 predicted proteins | sample MGYA00241918_ERZ509200 | MGnify/ENA primary metagenome ERZ509200 (study PRJEB26280, sample SAMEA2338853) | human gut metagenome | biome: human gut; feature: human-associated habitat; material: faeces... | reverse complement strand
CGGCATGATCAACAAGGATACCATCGCCAAGATGAAGCCCGGCGCTCTGCTTATCAACGCAGCCCGTGGTCCTGTGGTGGATTCCCAGGCCCTGGCAGATGCTCTCAACAGCGGCTATCTCGGCGGCGCAGGCATTGACGTCTTTGAGACCGAGCCTCCGCTGGACCCCGCTCACCCGCTGCTGCACAGCAAGAACACACTGGTGACCCCGCACGTTGCCTTTGCTTCGGCAGAGTCGATGCAGGCAAGGGCACAGATTGTTTTTGATAACATCAGCAGCTTCCTGGCAGGCGAGCAGAAGAACATCATCCTGTAAAGAAAATACAGCCGACAGCAAAACTGTTCGGAGCATCAAGCCGTTTGGTTGCGCACCCACATAGGAAAAGCGCAGCAAAGCGGCTTTTTGTTTGTACCGATGGATGGTGGAAAAGTAAAGGTCTGCACAAACAGGGGATGGACGGCTCTCTTTTTCTGTCTGATGCTTTTCCTGCCCTCGGATTTATAGTATAATGAAGGAAAATGATGGCGGCAAACGGACAGAGGGTCAAGAAAGTGGAAAGGCGGGGAGCAGAACGGTGGAACGATTGACAAACAAAAATCGGCGTGCGCCAAAGGAACAGGCGGAATTTGTAAAGCATCCGGCGGTCGTCTTTTGCTGCGGCGTCGTGGGGGCAACCGCCCTTTGGCTGCCCTGCTATGAGCGATGGATGCCCGCTGCGCGCAGCACCCGCCTGCTGTATCTGCTCACCGTCTGTGCCATGATTGTGGCAGTCTGCGGCTTTGTATCCTTAGCCACCTCCTGCAAAAAGCACAGGCAAACAGCGACCCTTTTGACAGCCGGGGTGCTGCTGACGCTGGTTTGCTCCTCCTTTGCAGTAGAGAGGGGATTGGCTCTTGCTTTTCGCATGGATGGTCAAACCTCAACTGCGCTGGGAATGGTCGAGCAGGCAGAGGTCACCGATTACGGCAGCCGGTATCAAATCCGCCTGCAAAAAGCAGAGGGTTTGCCGGATGGACTGCGCTGTCTGCTGTACAGCTTGGAGGAACCGGCGGCAGAGCCGGGGGATACCCTTTCCTTTTCGGCACAGTGGAGGGTGGAAGAGAACTACAGCCTGCGCAGCCATGGGATTTTTCTCAGCGGATGGGCGCAGCCTGGTGTGCAGCGGCTCAAAGAGGGAAATCCGCCGATACAACAGCAGCTGCGCAGCACCGCCCAAACGCTCTACCGCGCGCCGGTGCTGGGACTGGTGGAGGGCATCCTGTTTGGAGAGACGCAGCGGCTGGAGCAGCCCTTCTACCGAATGATGCAGGATGCGGGACTGGTCCACATCCTGGCAGTGTCGGGACTGCACATCGGCATGGTAGCAGCCTTTTGCCGAAAGGGTCTGGAAAAGGTCGGCATCTGCCGTCGCGCAGTCGAGCTGATTTCGCTGCTTCCGGTCTGGGGATATATTGCGCTGACCGGCTTTTCCCCTTCGGCGGTGCGGGCAGGCATTATGGCAACCCTTGCCGGCTTGGGATGGGTGCTGGGCAGAGAGCGAGACGGGCTGAGTTCACTGGCGGTGGCAGCCTGCTCGATGCTGCTGCTTTCTCCCTATCTGCTGTACAGCCTGTCCTTCCTGCTTTCCTTCTGGATTACCTTTGGGTTGCTGCTGTGCGCTCCGGGCTTGAGCCGATTGTGGGAGCAGAGCGCATTGGGTGCAGCCCTCATCGGCAGAAGAGGAATGCCTCGTTTTCTGCACGCACTTTCCAATACCGCCTGTTTTTCACTGGCAGCCGGTATCTTCGGGATGCCGGTGCTGCTCTACCACTTTCATGCGCTTTCGGTGTGGAGCGTTCTGGCAGCGGTGCTTTCGCTGTGGGCGGTCCCTTGGGTGATGTTGTTCGGCTTGCTCTCGCTGGCTGCCATGCTGCTCTATCAGAGTGTGGGAGCAGGGCTGTTTTTGTTGGCAGCCCGGGTGCTGGCAGGGCTTGCGGGATTGTTTGCCCGCTGGATTTTGCTGGTGGGAAAAACGGTCAGCCGCCTGCCGTCAGCGGTGGTTTCCTCCAACCGCCTGTGGCTGCTGGCAGTGACCCTGTTGATTGCACTGGGCTTGGCGCTCACCCTGCATGGATTTGAACGGATGAGCCGCCACAGGCTGCGGCAGCGCGTTGGCTGCTGGCTTGCGGTGTCGCTGCTTTGCCTGTTTTCGGGACAGACCGTACAGCTGCTTGGTCAGCACCGCGCCTTGTACCTCTACCAGACAGAAAATGCGCTGGTTCTGGTGCGGGACAGGCAGGCGGCGCTGGTGGGCGATGTCTGCTCCGAGTGGGAGGCTTCCCAGCTGGTGCGCCTGCTGCGCTGTGAGGGCATCGACCGGTTGGAGCTGCTGCTGTGTACCAGCCCGACCACCGACGACAGCGCGGGCATCGACCTTTTGCTTGAGGAAATCGACGCCAAGGCAGCGGCAATCCCGCCGGGGAATTTTACCCCGCACATCCGGCAGGCGCTGGGCGGTCAGCTGATTCCCTCCGGGGAAGGGGTAGGCGCACAACTGCTGGGGGATGTGCAGCTGCAATTTGACCGAAACGGCGTGCAGCTGCACGCAGGCGACAAAAAATTGTTAAAAACCGGCAGGAGTTATGGTATAATAGAGCAGGACCCAAATGGCTGGGACGCTGTTTTAGACAGCGACGGCTGGCAGCTGCGGGACAAACAGGGAATGACCCTGGTGTGGACGCTGGAGCAGCAGCCTGCGCTGCGGGTCAAGCTGTAAGATTTGGAAAAGAAAGGGCAGGGGTCTGCATGATTTTTAAAGAGGAGAGCCAGCTGATGCAGAATATCAAGCTGGGACATCTTTACAGGGTCTACCTGCTGTATGGAGAAGAAAAATATCTCAAGGAGATGTACTTAAAAAAGCTGGTCAAGCTGGCAGCGCCGCAGGGACTGGAGGAATTTAACCTCCATCGCTTTGACGCAGGACAAATGGAGGTGGACGACCTCATCGAATCCTGCGAGGCTCTGCCGATGATGGCGCAGCAGCGGTGCGTGGTGGTGGAAAAGTTCGACTTTGAGTCGCTCAATGCCCAGGACAAGGCAAAGGTGACAGAGCTGCTGGAGGACCCGCCGGAAACCACCGTCCTTTTGCTGGTGGTGGACAAGGAGGATTTTCTGCCCAAAAAGAGCGCCTCTGCTAAAAAACTGGTGGCGCTGTGCGACAAGGCGGGCGCTGTCATCGAACTGAAAAAACGAGACAACTCCGATTTAAGCCGCTTTATCCGCTCCCGTCTGGAGCCGAAGGGCTGCACCGTATCCAAAGCCTGCTGTGATTTGCTCATCGAGCGGTGTGAAAAAAATATGCTCACCCTTTCGGGTGAGCTGGAAAAGCTGGCTGCCTATGTGCAGGGAGAGTGGAATGCCACTCCGCAGACACCGGTGGAGCTGACCGAACAGATGATTGAAATGGTCACCTGCAAGACGGTCAACGCCTCGGTGTATGACCTGGCGCGCGCCATCTTGGCGGACCGCTTTGAAAAGGCGATGCGCATTGTGGAGGACCTGCTGTATCTGCGCTATCAGCCGACTGCCATTTTGGCAGCGCTGTCGGGCGCCTATCTGGATTTATACATTGCAAAGACTGCCCGCGAGGTGGGTCAGGGCGAAGAAGCCATCAAACAAAATTTTTCCTACAAGGGCAGGGACTTTGTGGTGCGCAACAGCCTGCGGGATTGTTCACGCTACTCCCTGCGGGTGCTGGAACGGTCGGTCATCTGCCTGGCACAGACCGACCATCGGATGAAAAGCAGCCGCGCGGACCCCACCATCCTGCTTGAGCAGGCGGTGACCCAACTGTTTGTGCTGGCATCCGAAGATAAATGATTGCGATAAAAAGAAAAAGGAACGAAGAGCATGATACATACCGACCGAGCCATCGTGGTAGAAGGAAAATATGATAAAATCAAGCTGAGCGGCATGATCGACGGGGTCATCGTCTGCACCGGCGGCTTTCGCATCTACAAGGACAAGGAGATGCAGGCGATGCTGCGCACCCTGGCAAACAAACAGGGTTTGGCGGTGCTGACCGACTCGGATGCGGCAGGCTTTCAGATTCGAGGGTTTATCCGAAACATCTGCGGAAAGGAAAAGATTGTGGATGTCTATATCCCGGACCTGTACGGCAAGGAGAAGCGCAAGCAGCACCCCTCCAAGGAGGGAAAGCTGGGAGTGGAAGGCATCCCCGAGCAGCTGCTGCAAAAAGCCTTTGAGGAGGCGGGTGTCGGTGTGCAGCAGGTACAGCGGGCAGCGCAGCCGATCACCAAGATGGATTTGTTTGAGCTGGGACTTTCCGGCACAGCGGACAGTGCGCAGCGCAGAAAGCAGCTGATGCGCCACCTCAATCTGCCGGAGCATCTGACGACCAACGCGCTGGTGACCGTGCTGGCAGCGCTGATGACCCGGGAAGAGCTGTACAGCCAATGCAGTTCGCTTTTGATGCAGGAGGAGGAGTAGAGTGGGATTGGATACGCTGACCTTCAGCTTTTTGTTTTTGCCGGCGGTCCTGCTGTGCTTCTATCTGGGTCCTGCCCGCTGGCGCAATGGGGTGCTGGTGGCAGCCTCCCTTTTCTTTTATCTGTGCAACGCGCCCGAGTGGCTGCCGATGATGCTGGTGTCGCTGCTGCTGGACTACCTGGTCTGTGCCAAACTGGTGCGCTCGACGGTGCAGATGCGCGGCAGAAGGCTGGTGTTCTGGCTGAGCATCATCAAAAACCTGCTGCTGATGGTGCTGTCGCTTGCGATGGTGGAGCTGTTTGCCCTTCCGCTCCCGCTGGGTGTGATGGTTTACACCACTACCTCGATGGGATATGTCATCGACGTCTACAATGGCGATGAATATTTTGATGGGAAACTGGTTGATTTTCTGATGGTCACCACCTTTTTCGGCAAGCTGCCGGCAGGACCGGTGGTGCAGTACTCCGATTTAAAAAAGCAGTGGCAGCAGCGGGAAATCGGCATGGACACCCTCAAGCAGGGGATGCGGCTGTACATCGGCGGTTTTGCCAAGCTGGTGATTCTGGCACAGGGAAACCTGGCGGTCAAGCAGTCGATTGAGCAGATGGAAAACGCCACCGGTACGGTGCTGTCGGTGTGGATTTTGATTATCACGACCACTTTTGGGCTGTATTATACCCTGACCGGCTATTGCGATATGGCGCGCGGGCTGGGCTGCTTTTTCGGGCTGCGGTTTCCCGAAAACTTTCACTACCCCTTTCAGTCGAGGACGGTATCCGACTTTTTTAACCGCTTCAACATCACCGTCACCCAATTTATCAACCGCTATGTCTATGTCTTTCTGGGCGGGGACAGCAACGGCGTGCTTTCCACCATCGTCAACACCCTGCTGACCACCATGCTGATGGGTTTGTGGTTCGGCATCCGGCTCAACACCCTGATGTGGGGTATCTACTTTGCCGCCTTTATTTTGCTGGAACGCTATTTTCTGATGCGCTTTCTGGAAAAGATGCCGCCGATTGTGGACCGCATCTACACCTTCATCGTGGTGATGTTTTCCTTCACCATCTTTTCGGGCAGCTCCTTGCGGGTGACCGCCTATTACATCAAAAGTATGTTCGGACTCAATCACCTGCCCTTTGCAAACAGCGCGGTTTCCTATATCCTGACCACCAACTATCTGCTGTTGCTGTGCAGTTTTTTCTGCGCGACCAGCCTGTCCAGCCTGGTGGGAAAATTTGTACACAACAAGCTGCCGCGGTTGGCGGATTTGCTGGGTACCGTGGTGTATCTGGCGGTGTTTGCAGCGGCGGTGTCATTTTGCGTTTAACGATCTGTCAAAGGGAGGTGGATGGATATGCTTTTACTCAAACAACTGCTGGAGGAAAAGAAAAAAATGCTGCCCGGTCTGCTGCTGGTTTTGCTGCTGGGCGCAGGCGGCGTGTGGGCGCTGGCAGCAGGGGAGGGTTTTCCCCACTATAACCGATATTATACGTTGGGGGAATACCTGAAAGAGGTCGAGCAGGCGATGGCAGAAAATCTGCCCTTTTCCCGGCAGCTTTCCGAGCTGGCGGTGCAGCTGAAGATGGCAGGAGGAGCCAAGGAGTTTGACGGAATCTTCGTCGGCGACGACATTTTGATTGAGGACATCGGTCAGCCCAACAAAAGACAGACCGAACAGAATATCCAGACGCTGACCCAGTTCAGCCAGTCCAGCCGGATTCCGACCTACTTCATGCTGCTGCCCACCAAGTGCGCCATCAAACAAAATGAGCTGCCCACCGGCGTCCCACTGTTCAACCAAAAGCAGTTCATCGAACAGACCTATAATCGCCTGCTCGGTAAGGCGACCGTCGTGGACGTTTATCCGGCACTGTTTGCAAAATTTGAGGAGGATTTGTACTACAAGACATCCCCATCGCTGACAGCGCTGGGCGGATACAGTGTCTATGAGGTGCTGGCGCAGCGGCTGGACAATACCCCGAAGCCGCAGGAGGATTTTGATATCCAGTATGTTACCCACAACTACTATGGACCGACCTACCGGCGCTCGACCTATCAGGAGATTTCGCCGGATGTCATCGCCCTCTATCGCTATCAGAAGAACAACCGCACCTACACCGTCACACACAACGAGGGCTATTCGTACAGCTACGACTCACTCTACCCGCAGCAGATGATGCAGCTGGGTGAGCCGATGCAGGTGCTGCTGGGCGGAAACACCGGTGACATCACCATTCGCAGCAATCTGCGCAACAAGAACACCCTGCTCATCGTCGGGGACGACAGCATCCTGCCGGTGCTTCCGTTTTTGGCAGCGCATTATTCCGAGATTCGCTTTTTAGACCCTGCGCGGATGACCCAGCAGCAGCTCGAGCAGTTTGACTGCACCGGCTACCAGCGCATCCTCATCAGCTATTCGGTGGACAGCTTTATCCACGGTTCCTCTGCACAGAAGCTCCGCTTTTTGCAGACGGCACAGTCCTCGGAGCTTGTGGAAGTATCACCTGCGCAGCAGGAGGAGCGATAACCGGAGAAAAAATTTTCTCCTGCCCGTCCACCGATAGGTGCAGCTGATGCTCCTCAAAGTAATATTCGCCGCGCAGGACACCCATCGAGCCGGCATCCAGCACAAAAAGCTGCGGACAGTCCGCCTGCGGGTTTTCCTCCAGTGGCTCCAACAGCTCGTAGGCAAAGCACAACCCGTTTAAGCACAGGTTCTGCGCATCGGCTGTCAGGAAAAATCCGTCGCACTGCCAGCTGCCCTGCAAGCGGTGCGGCGCTTCGGGTTGTGGCAGCAGCCAAAGGATGAGCGCTATGGCTGCCACAATGGAAGCTGCGGTGATTGCCGCAATGGAAACTGCCCGTTTGCGGCGGGTGGGTTTAAGAAAGAAAGAGATAAAACGCATAAGACACCTCCTGCGTATGGATGTGGATGCTCTATCCTATGCGGGAGCGGTCGCAGTTTAGAAGCAGGATAGAAGGAGGGAAAGACCGATGGAACAGCAGCAGGAGGAAATTTTGATGCGCCGCTCCTTTCAAAAAAAGACGGTCGCACTGGTCCTCTCTGTTTTGGCGCGGGGACTGAAGGTCTGCCGCAGCGTGGACGAGCCGGTGCGGGAGGTGTTTGACGGTTTTCCCGAGGACTTCATCTTTGTGCTGGGTGTGTACGGCAGCCGCCATCCGGTCGTGCTGCAAAACCGCCGCACAGGGCTGTATCGCGCGCACGAAACGGTGGCTGCGGCAAGCCAGAAGATTCCGCTGCCTCCGGCGACTGCGCTGGCAAAGCATTTTTCTGCCGGAGAGTATGACCGCCGGCAGATGTTGGAGATTCGCTTTAAAAGTGTGGAGGCTGCCTTTCGGATGGTGACCGGACAGCTCTCTGCCGAGCAGGCGTATGCCAGACACGATCTCATCATCCGCGGAGAAATCGGTCAGGCGATGCGCTTTCTGCGCACCATCCAGCGGGTGGAAGGCTATCTTTTTCCGCGGACAATGGCAAGACGGCTGCTGCCGGAGGACCAGGAATTTCCCTGCCGGCGTTGGCGGGTGTGGGTGCGGATGCTCCATCTGAAGAAAAGACGGGCGCAAAGCGCAGAGGAGGAAGGATAGATGCTGCCGGAATATTTTGAATTCTATAACCCGGTCAAGCTGCTGTGCGGGCAGTGGTCGCTGGAAAATATCCCGTATGAGCTGGGCAGGCTGCGGGTGAAAAAGCCGCTGATGCTGGTCAGCGGTACGATGCTGCGGCAGGGGATCTTGCAGATGATGGGAGAACCGATGCCGATGGTGCTGGAAAGCGGCATCTCGCAGGATTCCTCCTTCGAGCTGGTCGAGCGGCTGGCTGCGCACGCGCGGGAAGAGGGCTGCGACGGAGTGGTTGCCATCGGCGGCGGCTCGGTGCTGGATACAGCCAAGGCGGTGCGAGTGCTGTTGGAGCAGGAGCAGACCGCTTTGCGTCGGCTGTTGGGCAGCGAGTGGATGAGCCGTACGCAGCGGGTGATTCCGTTTATCATGGTGCCCACCACCTCGGGAACCGGCTCGGAGTGTACGGCGGTCGCGGTGGTCATGGACGAAAAAAACGGGTGCAAGCAGGAAATCGTCTCCGACCGGTTTCTGCCGGATGTAGCAGTGCTGGACCCGCGCTGTACCGAAAAGCTGCCGCCCAGACAGACGGCTGCCTGCGGGATGGATGCTTTGGTACACGCGATGGAAGCCTACACCTGCCGACAGAAAAATCCGTTGTCCGACGCTTACGCCCGCACCGCCGTCGAGATGATTGGAAAAAACCTGATTGCTGCGGTGCGGCAGCCGGATTCACAGGAATATCGGCTGGCGATGGCTTGTGCCTCGGCAATGGCTGGGATGGCGTTTTCCAATTCGATGGTCGGTCTGGTACACGCCATCGGGCACGCGCTGGGCGCGGTCTGCTCGGTACCGCACGGCGAGGCGGTGGGATTGTTGCTGCCCTGGGTGATGCGCTGGCAGATGGACTGTCTTCAGCCGCAGTATGCGCAGCTGTTGGCTGCCTTTTGCGGGACCGAGTACTATGCGCACATCCCGGAGAAAAAGCGCGGAGAGGCGCTGGTGAAGGCAATCGAGGAGATGCTGGTCCATCTGCACCAGAAAACAGGGATTCCCGCCCGGCTGCGGGATGCGCAGGTGCATCGACAGGACTTTTCCAAAATTGCACAGAAGGCGCTGGAGGACGGCGCCCTGCTGGTCAACCCAAAGGCTGCCGGTAAACAGGACATTTTGGAGATACTGGACAATGCTTACTAAAACGCCAACAGTTTCCAATACGAATCAACAAACAAACGCGGAGCCTTTTGTACAAAAGACTCCGCGTTTGTTTTGGGGGAAATTTTGATAAGAGAGAAATTTGAAAAGAGAGCATTCAATTTAAAAAAGAAGTAGTTTGTGGGTTGGTTTTCATCCGGCAAGGGGGAGCCGAATGAAGATTCCCGATTATTCTGCCAGGCTTTTTCCCAGTGCAGCACATTGCTCCAGGTCCGCTGCCTCTGGTGTGAGGTGAACGATCAAGCCTTCGGCAGCAACCAATTTTGCGCCCGCTGCTTCGGTGCGCTGCTGCCAGTCCCGCATCCACTGTCCATCTCCCCAGTCATAGGAGCCGAACAGCGCGACCTTTTTGCCGGACAGCTTGCGTTCCAATTCAGAAAAGAAAGGCTCAAATTCCGATTCTTCCAGCACCTCTCCACCCATAGCCGGGCAGCCCAGCGCCAGCGCGTCATAGGAGGAGGCAGCGGCAGCATCGGTGTCCGATACCGACAGCAAGGTTACCTCGCCTCCGGCATCCTTGGCGCCTTGTGCAACTGCCTCTGCCATCATTTGGGTGTTTCCGGTTCCAGACCAGTAGATTACAGCAATTCGATTCATCGACAAAACCTCCTGTAAAAAATATCGTTTCTAAAAATCATTCAGGCAGCAAATTCGGGAGCGGACACCAGCTGTTCCAGAGGGGAGCCGGACAGCAGGCGGGCGTACAGTGCATCGCGGCAGCGGTCAAAGGCGGCAAAGCACCGTTTTGCATGGTCCACGTCGCCGTACACCTTCCAATAGCCACACAGCTTGCAGCCTTCGCCTTTATGGCGGCAAAATCCGATGACATCCTCCAGCGGGTAACCCAGAAAGACCCCAATCTCATGCGGGAAGCCCTCCGATTGGCGCAGACGGCGGCTTAAACACCGCAGCAGCTGTTCCAATGAGAAGGGTGCCTCCACAGGATAGCCTGCCTGTGCCAGCAGACGGACGACCGCAGGCTGTTTGAGCTGTGCTGCGAGCATCGACTGGTGGTAGACCAGCAGCAGCCAACGGCAGCCGCAGGAGCAGAGGATGGTCAGGCGGATGCCCTTGTCCTCCAGCAGGCAGGCGTAGGCAGCTGCCAGCTGCGGCAGATGCGGGTACTCATCCTTAGAGAGGGAGAGTAAATTTGCCGGTTTGAGTCCGCACAGGGTAGGAGAGCAATGGTAGACCAGAGCTTTTTCGAAGGATGACATGAGCTGCACCGCCTTATCAGTAGTTAGTGATTGCTAACTGTTGAGGAAAAGAAAAAGAGGAAGTCTTTTCCCTCTCCAATTAGCTGACCTGATTATTGGTTAGTGTATGCTAATCAATGACTATAAGATACCATTTCCTTCGGCGGATGTCAAGAGAAAAGTGTTAGCGATGGGTAATTTTAAAAGAAAAGGCACAAACACTTGACGAATATGCGCGGCAGGATGGTATAATAAGAAAAAAAGACAGGGGAGAACAGGATGGAATTTGCGCAGACAGAAAAGATAGAGCAGATGGCACAGCAGATTATCGAACGGGCACAGCATTTGCAGCAGCAAAAAATGCAGCAGCAGACGCAGGACAGACCGGTGATTGTGGCAATAGACGGCAGGTGTGCCTCGGGCAAGACGACCCTCTGCTCCTTCATCGAGCAAAAGACGGGATATACGGTGCTGCATCTCGACCATTTTTTCCTTCAGCCGCACCAGCGCACACCGCAGCGGCTGGCACAGCCGGGCGGCAATGTCGATTACGAGCGCTTCTGGCAGCAGGTGATGGTCCCGCTGCGGCAGGGTGTTTCCTTCTCTTACCGCCCTTACGATTGCTCGGTGCAGCAGCTGACGGATGCAGTGGAGGTGCTTCCGACCCCTATCGTCTTTGTGGAAGGCTCTTACAGCTGTCATCCGGCTTTGTGGGAAGGATATGATTTGCATATCTTTCTGACCGTCCAGCCGACCGAGCAGCTGCGCAGGATTGCTATACGCAATGGTCAGCAGGGACTGAAGGTCTTTCGGGAACGGTGGATTCCGCTGGAGGAACGATATTTTTCCGCCTTCTCGGTACAGCAGCGCTGTGAGCTTTGCTTTGCCACCGATTAAAAAGAAACAGAGAAAAAGGCTGTGTATTCCAAATGAATACACAGCCTTTTTTATCGGGTGTTGTCCTCAAGCGACAGACCATCAGCTTGCGGTATTGGTGCTGTTCTGGCGTTTCTTTTCGATTGCCTCCTCCAGCATCATATCCTTGATCTTCATCAGACGGGTCTGGTTTCCACGTTCGTTTTCGTCCAGCTTCATCTTGATGTATTTGATGGTTTCTTCCAGGTCAGGAATCTGTACATACTCCAGCGCGTTGACGCGGCGGCGGGGACGTTCGATTTCCTCTGCAATCATCTGTGCGCTTTTTTCAATCTGTGCCAGTTCCAACAGGTGCGGCAGCACATTTTTGACAGCAGCTACCGAGTCGTCCAGTTCGCCGGAGGTTGCCACAAAGCCGTAGGAGTAGATGTCGCTGTCCGAGTTTTCAGAGGCGTTGAACTCAAAGGAGGGGACGGTGACGCTCATTACGTTGCGTTCGCCTACCTCCAGGTCGATGCTCTGCTTGGGCAGCATCAGCGCTTCCTCCAGCATCTGTGGGCTCATCACAGCGCTGGCAACCACAAATCCGCCATAGATGTCGCTGATTTCCTGCTCGACCTGTTCGCGCAGCTCTTTGTTTTTGCGAATCAGATCCAGAAATTTTTTCATCAGGTCATCGCGCTTGTCTTTGAGCAGCTTGTGCCCGCGGATGGAGGTGGCAAGACGTTTTTTCAGTCGGGTCATCTCCATACGGGTCGGGTTGACGTTAATCAATGCCATAATCTAACCCCTCCTCAGCTGTCTTTTTTCGGGAGGTATTTATCAATCATCTCAGTCTTGATACGTTTGAGCTCGGTTACCGGCAGGATGGAGAGCAGCTGCCAACCCAAGTCGAGGGTCTCCTCGATGGAGCGGTTGGTGTAGTAGCCCTGAGAAACGTACTGTTTCTCAAACTCGTCCGCGAATTTGGCGTACAGCAGGTCGGTTTCAGAGAGGGCAGCTTCACCCAGAATGCTCATCAGCTCTTTTGCGTCCTTACCACGGGAGTAAGCGGCAAACAGCTGGTTGAGGGTGCCGGAGTGGTCCTCACGGGTCTTGCCGACGCCGATACCTTTATCCTTCAGACGGGACAGCGAAGGCAGTACGTCGATTGGAGGTGCAATGTTCTTGCGGTACAGCTCACGGGACAGGATGATCTGACCCTCGGTGATGTAGCCGGTCAAGTCAGGGATTGGATGGGTCTTGTCGTCCTCTGGCATCGACAGAATTGGAATCATGGTGATGGAGCCGTTGGAGCCCATCTTTCTGCCTGCGCGCTCGTACATGGTAGCAAGGTCGGTGTACAGGTAGCCTGGGTAACCACGGCGTCCCGGAACCTCTTTACGGGCAGCGGAAACCTCACGCAGAGCCTCCGCATAGTTGGTGATGTCGGTCATGATGACCAGAACGTGCATATCTTTTTCGAATGCAAGGTACTCCGCAGCGGTCAGTGCCATCTTTGGAGTGGAGATACGCTCGATTGCCGGGTCGTTTGCCAGGTTCATGAACATAACGGCACGGTCGATTGCACCGGTTTTGGTGAAGTCCTTGATGAAGAAGTCAGCTTCCTCAAAGGTGATACCGATTGCAGCAAAGACAACGGCGAATTTATCGTTGGCGTTGAGTACCTTTGCCTGACGTGCAATCTGTGCAGCCAGCTTTGCGTGCGGCAGACCGGAACCGGAGAAGATAGGCAGCTTCTGACCACGAACCAGTGTGTTCAGTCCGTCGATGGCAGAGATGCCGGTCTGGATAAATTCGTTTGGATATACGCGGGCAGCCGGGTTCATTGGAACGCCGTTGACGTCGACGCGCTCGTCCGGGATAATCTCGGGACCGCCGTCGATTGGACGACCCATGCCGGAGAAGACACGACCGAGCATATCTTCGGATACAGCCAGCTGAAGACCGTGTCCTAAGAAACGAACCTTGCTGTCGCGCAGGTTGATGCCTGCCGAGCTTTCAAACAGCTGGACAACAGCGTTGTCGCCGTCTACCTCGAGCACCTTGCAGCGGCGGGTTTCGCCGCTGGGCAGCTCGATTTCGCCCAGCTCGTCATAGGTAACTCCTTCTACGCCGGAAACGACCATCAGAGGACCTGCGACTTCCCTTATGGTGCGGTATTCTTTTAACATTATGCAGATACCTCCTCAGACACTACGTTAGCAACGGATGTTTCGATTTCTGCCAGAGTGTCCTTGAAGTAAGCTTCAAACTGGTCTTCAGGAACATATTTGGCACGGGCAATCTTTTCGGATACCGGCAGGGCAAACAGCTTTTCGACCTTGACGCCGTTGCTCAGTGCGCTGCGGCACTCCTTGGAGAATGCCATGATCATCTTGAGCATCATGTACTGCTTCTTGTTGGAGGTGTAGGTATCCGTATCATCGAATGCGTTCTGCTGGAGGTAGTCCTCACGAACCGAACGTGCGGACTCCAAGGTCAGGCGGTCTGGAGCAGACAGCGAGTCGTAGCCGACCAGCTTGACGATTTCTTCCAGCTCTGCTTCCTGCTGGAGCAGCAGCATGGCGTCGTGGTGCAGGGAGGACCACTCCTCTGCGATATTTTTATCCATCCACTCGCCAATCTGGTCCATGTACAGCGAGTAGGAGGTCAGCCAGTTGATGGCTGGGAAGTGACGTTTGTATGCCAGCGAGGAGTCCAGACCCCAGAATACCTTTACGATACGCTGGGTAGCCTGTACAACCGGGTCGGAGTTGTCGCCGCCCGCAGGGGATACAGCGCCGATGGCGGTCAGCGAGCCTTCACGTCCGTCAGAGCCTGCGCAGATGACACGACCGGCGCGCTCATAGAACTGTGCCAGACGGGAGGTCAGGTAAGCAGGGTAACCCTCTTCACCCGGCATTTCTTCCAGACGACCGGACATCTCACGCAGAGCCTCTGCCCAACGGGAGGTGGAGTCTGCCATGATGGCGACCGAGTAGCCCATGTCGCGGTAGTATTCAGCGATGGTGATGCCGGTGTAGATGGAAGCTTCACGCGCAGCTACCGGCATATCCGAGGTGTTTGCAATCAGAACGGTGCGGTACATCAGCGATTCGCCGGATTTTGGGTCCTTCAGTTCCGGGAACTCGTTGAGTACGTCGGTCATTTCGTTTCCGCGCTCGCCGCAGCCGATGTAGACAACGATGTCAACGTCCGACCATTTTGCCAGCTGGTGCTGTACAACGGTTTTACCGGAGCCGAACGGACCCGGTACCGCAGCAGTACCGCCTTTGGCGATTGGGAACAGGGTGTCGATGACACGCTGACCGGTAATCATTGGGAAGTCAGGGGAAAGCTTCTGGGTGTACGGACGCTGTACGCGGACCGGCCACTTCTGAAGCATACATACATCGTGGACCACGCCGTCCTTATCCTTGATTTTGGCAATGGTCTCGGTGATGTTGAAGCTGCCGGAGGTAATCTCAACGATTTCGCCCTCGGCGCCCTTTGGAACCATGATTTTGTGCAGGACAACGGCGGTTTCCTGCACGGTGCCCAAGATGTCGCCCATGACAACCTTGTCGCCAACCTTAGCAGTGGCGTTGAAGTCCCATTTTTTCTCGTGGTCCAGCGAGGTTACCTCGACACCGCGGGTGATGTTGCTGCCTGCAATCTCGCGAATCTTGGTCAGCGGACGCTGGATACCGTCGAAGATACTGGTCAGTACGCCCGGAGCCAGCTCGACCGACATCGGTGCACCGGTGGTTTCCACATCGTCGCCGGGACCGATGCCTGCGGTTTCTTCATATACCTGAATGGATGCCCTGTCCTCTCTCATCTCGATGATTTCACCGATGAGCTTCTGCTTGCCTACACGAACGACGTCGGACATATTGGCGTCGCGCATATTTTCTGCAACGATCAGCGGACCGGCAACCTTAACAATTTTGCCTTGGCTCAATATTTTCACCTACTTTTAAATCAATCTCCGCCGGCAAACCAGCCGGGCGGAAAACAAAAACACTAATCTTCATTGAAGAGGATGTCTGCGCCGACAGCTCTCTCGACGTTTTTCTTGACATTTTTGATGCCGATGCCAAGGTTGCCGTCCTTGCCTGGAATCGGAATGATGGCAGGGGTCGGACGTTCCTTGTACTCGTCGATGATTTCGGGGACCTGCAGATACGCCTGCTCGGTGATGAAAATGATGCCGTAATCGGC
>ENA-ORUB01002843-ORUB01002843.1-human-gut-metagenome-genome-assembly--contig:-NODE-2843-length-15571-cov-2.323473_pt1 | contig 15571 bp, 15 predicted proteins | sample MGYA00241918_ERZ509200 | MGnify/ENA primary metagenome ERZ509200 (study PRJEB26280, sample SAMEA2338853) | human gut metagenome | biome: human gut; feature: human-associated habitat; material: faeces... | reverse complement strand
TCTATGTGAAAAAAGATGGTTCCTATACGTTTGGAAAGCAATAAGAATAATCGGCGGAAATTTATTTTAACGGTTTTTTGCAGACAATGAAGTAAAGGTGTCGGACACCATCGGAAAATGTTCTGAGGTGTGAGGCGCCTTTTCTTTTGTCACAGCGAAAGTTGATAGGAAGTTCTTTGATCTTGTGCTTTCCATTTGCAAAACCAGCAATCATTTCTGTTGCAAATTCCATTCCGGTACACTGCAGATGCAGACTACGAATAGCATTTGTGGAAAAACCGCGTAGGCCACAATGAAAATCGTAAATAAATGTATGAAATCGTTTCCTGCCCAGATAAGAGAGCACAGGAATCCCCAGATATCGATGCAAAAAAGGCATGGCACGCATCTCCATTGTTCCGGAAAAACGATTGCCGATGACGAAATCATATCCTTCCCGGAGGGCATCGACAAACGGCTGCAGACCAGAAAAATCATAGCTGTAATCACAATCGCCCATAATAATGTATCTGCCTCTCGCAGCGTTGATCCCACCTGTCAGGGCGTTCCCATAACCTTGTCTGGCAACAGAAATAACACGGGCTCCCATTTTTCTGGCAATTGCCGGAGAGCCATCTGTGCTTCCGTTATCTGCAACCAGGATTTCAGCAGATATATCTGCATCTGAAAGAAATGTCTGGATTTCCCGTATGCATAGAGGCAGTGTCCGACGCTCATTTAAGCAGGGCATTAAAATTGTAAATTCCGGATCAAAATTAGATAATTGCTTCATATATTCTCCATATTTTTCGTGTTCTATGAGCAAAAATTATCATATACAATCAGAAAAGTCAAACAACGTAATAAAGAGCGTGAAAAATGAACTTTAATTGATGAAATCAATTAAAAATATAAATAAAGATGAGTTGCAATTGACATATATTTGGTGTTTTGTTAAAATTTTATCAGTTAAATTGTGTTTTTTTCACTTATTTTAAGTAGAATGTGGGAGAAGAGGATGGAGAAAAAGAAAAGCAGACGTTGGCTTATAATTGCTGTTGCAATCCTGGTGATCGCAGCGGCTGTTGCAATTATATTGCTGATTACAAAGAAGAAGGATTCTTATCGTGTGATTAAGATTTATGAGGTCGAAGGAGCCGCATTTGTACAGCGGGATGGCGTGGATGATCTCGAACCATATGCAAACATGCTTCTGAAATCAGGCGATACCGTACGTGTGGATGCCGGGAGCATGACGCTCAAGCTGGATGAAGATAAGTACGTATATGTGGAAGAAAATACGGAATTTAAGCTGATTGCACAAGGAACGGATGAAAACAGTAAGACAGCCATCGAACTTACGAAGGGAGCAATCACGAATGAAATCCAGAATAAGCTTAGTACAGAATCTTCGTACGAGGTGAATACACCGAATGCGACGATGGCGGTGCGGGGAACCGTATTCCGGGTAGAGGTGACGTATGATGAAGCAGGTGTCTGCTATACAAAGGTTTCTACGTTGGAAGGGAAAGTGGCTTGCCGGCTTGTATATGCGGATGGTTCGGTCAGCGAACAGGAAGTGCTGATTGAACATGGATACGAGGTGATCATCTATCAGGATGATAAGAACACGGATTATATGGGAGATGTGGAACCGATTGATTTTTCCAAGTTACCGCAGGCAGTCAGCGAGCGGTTTGGAGCGTTGATCGATGAATTAAAGGAAGAACTAGGGTTGAAAGAAGAAACAACGAATCAGAAGAGCGAATATACGGTAACCTTTTTGTATAATGGTGCGGTGTTCGGAACCCAGACTGTGAAGGCGGGCGCCTGTGCACAGGAACCATCTCTTATGCCGGAGGCAGGCGGAAGCTGGGATTATGACTTCTCAAAGCCTGTGATGGAAGATATTACAATCGAGTGGAAATAATACAGGGGGGATACACATGGATATTGAACGGTTAAAAAAGGTTACAACGATACAGGAATTTTTCCAGATCACAAACAAGGAAACCATCAGCGATGGCACGAAGGCATTTTTGGAAGCGATGAAGGAGGTACGGATTCCTTCCGGGCAGGATATTGTGACATATGGGCAGGAAAGCGATGATGGAATGTATATCATATTAGAAGGAAGCGCGGATGTGTACAGTTCATCGAATGCCCTGATCAATACACTCTCGGTCGGAGATTTCATCGGGGAGCTTGGGCTGATCAACGATGATATCCGTGCAGCGACTGTGCGTGCACGCGGAGAAGTTGTCTGTGCGAATATCTCCAAAAAGCTGTTTGATGAAATAGCATTTGAGAATCGTAAGGTCTATGGCACATTTATGAATATGCTCTACACAAAAACAACAAAGCTTGTTTCCGAACGGGAGCGTATCAAATCAGAGCTTGCGATTGCCACGCAGATACAGACCGGATGCCTGGAGAATGATTTTTCATGCTTTAACCGGTTAGAAGCTGTAAAACTGACGGCCAGAATGCGTCCGGCGAAAGAGGTTGGTGGAGATTTCTATGATATGTTTATGATTGATGAGACACATATGTGTTTTCTGATTGCGGATGTATCGGGGAAAGGCGTTCCGGCGGCGATGTTCATGAGTATGGCAAAGACCCATATCAAGAACTATGCTACACTGGGACTTCCGCTTGCAGAGGTCGCAAGCCGGGCCAATAACCAGTTATGCTATAAGAATGAAGCAATGATGTTTGTAACAGCGTTTATCTGTGTGCTGGATCTTGAAACAAACCGGGTTACATTTATCAATGCAGGACATAATCTTCCGTTTGTGCAGAAGGCAGATGGGGAGTTTCAGATGATAACGGCGAAGGCGAATATGGTGCTTGGGATGATGGAGGATGTTCCATACCGGGAGCAGTATCTGGAGCTTTCAAAGGGGGATTGTATATATCTGTATACGGATGGTGTGACAGAGGCGTTAAACCCGAAACAGGAGCTGCTTGGAGACGCAAATCTGACAAGCATGTTAAACCGTCACAGAGAAATGGCCGGTGATGCAGATGCATTTGTCGATGCCATGTATGACGAAGTAGATGCATTTGCGGACGGGGAGATGCAGGCGGACGATATTACGATGGTGTATTTAAGCAGGAAATAAGAAAGTACATAAGAGGGGTTTATGAAGAGTATTATTCGGGATTTATTGGAAGCGGTGATTGTGTGGCTGCTTGTGCTTCTGATGACAATCAGCAATTTGATTTCACCACTTGATTATATTGTGAAAGATGCACTATACCAGAGACCGCGGGGCGTGTCAGGAGATATCAAGATCATCGGAATCGACGAGCGCACCTTAGAGGAGCTTGGACCGATCGGAACATGGTCCAGACAGTACTATGCAGATTTGCTGGAACTATTGAATGCAGACGAAGCTTCAAAGCCGGCAGTCGTTGGATTCGATATCATTTTCTCCGGAAATGTAGATGAAGCAGGGGATGAAGCGTTTGTAAATGCAGCAAAAAAGAGTGGAAATGTAGTTGTGGCATCCCAGCTGATCTACAAGGAAAAGCCTGAGTTTGATGCAGATGGTGTGAAGTATTATCCGATCGATACGATTATCTATCCATACGAAGCACTCCGGGCGGAAGTGACATGCGCTTATACAAATGTATCGCAGGATTCGGATCGTACAGTCCGGCGTGTATTGATGAAAGAAAGCTATGCAGGACAGGAACAGACGATGTTCCCACAGGCAATCTATGAGCGTTACTGTGAGAAGACAGGACAGACAATCAATACAATTGCATCGGACAAGACCGGACGTACCTTGATTAATTATTCCGGCAAGCCGGGTGATTATGAGTGTATCTCTCTTGTAGATGTGTTACAGGGAAAGATTGATACCCGCGTATTCAAAGACAGCATCGTTTTAGTCGGTGCGTATGCGGCAGGTATGCAGGATAACTTCAACGTGCCAAACGGTGGCAATCAGCAGATGTACGGAGTAGAAATCCATGCGAATATCCTGCAGGCGTTTATGCAGAACCGGTTTTCCGTGAATGGAAATCCGTTTCTGTTCGGCTTGTTGACCGGATTAGTCTGTGCGATTCTGCATTTTGTGTTCAAACGGACGAAGATCTGGCTGTCAACAATATTGCTGATTGCAGGGGTGGCAGCAAACCTGATTGCAGGTGTAATACTTAATAACAATGGAATTGCCATCAGTCTGATTTATGCACCGCTTGTGCTGATTGTCTCCTACATATATTGCCTGGCAATCGGTTATATTCTGGAGAAGCTGAAACAGAAGAAGGTATTAAAAGCATTCAAGAAATATGTCGCACCGGAGATTGTGGATGAAATCTCGAAGAAGGGGGATTTTCATATCAAGCTTGGCGGTGAGAACCGGGATATTGCAGTACTGTTCGTGGACATCCGGGGATTTACAACGATGTCGGAGGTATTGGAGCCGGAGCAGGTTGTTGAGATCCTGAACAGTTATCTGGCACTTACGACAGAAGCTATCTTCAAAAACAAAGGTACGCTCGATAAGTTTGTCGGCGACGCAACGATGGCGGTGTTTAATTCTCCGTTTGATCTGGATGACTATGAGTTCCGTGCAGTATGTGCGGCGTGGGACATCGTACAGGGGGGAATTGCATTAGAGGGAGAGTTGATGGAACGGTTTGGCAGAAGTGTCGGATTTGGAGTCGGCGTCAATTGCGGCCCTGCAGTTGTTGGAAATATCGGCTGTGATTTCCGTATGGATTTTACGGCAATCGGAGATACCGTAAATACAGCAGCGCGGTTAGAGGCGAACGCGAAGAAAGGGCAGGTCCTGATCAGCGATGTTCTGTATGAGAGAGTCAAAGACCGTGTGGAAGTGGAAGAAGTCGGAGCAATTCCTTTGAAGGGCAAGTCGAACGAAGTATTTGTCTATGCAGTGACCGGAATAAAGGGGGAGCGTGCAACATGAGATGTAAGAAAATACTGATCATCCCGGATAGAGCGGAGCTTTCTTCGTATACAAAGCTTGCAGACCGGCTGAATCTTGGATTTGAATACAATGATTTTTTTATCCCGAAGCTGCTGGATGATACAGAACAGCTGGATGCAGTGATAGCGGAGTATGAACAGATGTCCGGAATGCCAGGCTATTGTACCTTGCATGGGGATTTTCTGGATGTAACGGTGTTTTCCGATGATTCGCTGATTGCACGGGCATCGGACTATCGCGTGGAACAGAGTCTGACGATAGCGAAGCGTCTTGGTGTAGAAGGGGTTGTATTTCATACGAATTATATTGCTAATTTTAAGACAGACAGTTATCGGGACAGTTTTGTGAAGAAGAATGCCGTATATTGGAGTGAGAAGCTGTTAAAATATCCGGACATACAGATTTACATGGAAAATATGTTTGATGATACACCAGAACTGCTTGCGGGACTCGCAGAGGAACTAAAGGGGTATAAGAATTTTGGCGTCTGCTTTGATTATGCCCATGCCCATGTGTTTGGAAATCCGGATGAGATTGGACTGTGGGTGCAGACATTGGCACCATATGTGAAGCATCTTCATATCAACGACAACGATTTCGGACAGGATCTGCATCTGTCTGTGGGAGATGGGAAAATCGACTGGAAGATGTTTAAGAATTATTATGAAAACTATTTTCCGGAAGCGACCGTATTAATTGAGGTAAACGGCATGGAAAAGATCCGTAAATCACTGGATTTTCTGGAAAGTCTATGATGGAGGGCGTGGCGATTGGAAAATAAAAAGTTAATTACCGTAGAAGCGTCAATGGAAAATCTGGATAAGATCACTTCTTTTGTCGAAGCGTTCCTGGATGATTATGCGTGTCCAATGAAAATCGCAATGAAGATCCTATTGTGTGTGGAGGAACTGTACGCCAATGTTGTAAATTACGCATATGGCTCAAGGGGTGGAAACTGCACGATTGAACTGGAAGGAAAAGCATATGAAACAGAACATGAAGTCTGCATCTGTATGCGGGATCAGGGCGTGCCGTTTGATCCGTTTGCGAAGGAAGACCCGGATATCACGCTATCTGCGGATGAAAGAGAAATCGGCGGACTTGGTATTTACATGGTGAAAACTATCATGGATATCGTGTCCTATGAATATAAGCAACAAGAAAATATAGTTACAATGATTAAAAAATGGCAGATATAAGCTGCCGGAGCAGGAGGGATATTATGGAACTGAAAAAACAACAAGAAGGTAATAAGCTTATCGTCAGTGTATCCGGACGACTGGATACGAATGCTGCACCAATCATGATGAAGGAGCTTGAGGAGCTGCTCGTAGATCCGGTGAAAGAATTTGAACTTGACATGGGGGCTTGCGATTATGTAGCAAGTTCCGGACTTCGTGCGATTCTTTGGGCACAGAAGAAGATGAATGGATTAGGCGGATCCATGGTTGTAAAGAATGTGATTGGTGATGTAATGGAAGTATTTGAGATGACAGGTTTTGCAGATATTCTGACATTTGCATAGCAGAGTCTGAAACGTGGACGTATAGCAAAAAGGGAGGTTACTATGGATTTCAAAGAAGAAATTGTACAGTTTATGACTGACAAGGTAGGAGGAATTACAATTGTTGCAGAAGGGTCTGCAGAGATTGTATATGCGGATTCTTATTTCCGGAAAAAATACGGAGATGCTGTCGTTGGCATGGATGCAGAAGAGATTTTTGTATGGAATGACGATTGCCCGGCATTGGAAATTGACGGGGATGCTGTTGAATGGGAATATATTGACACAAACACAAAAAAATATTTCAAATTCAATTCCGGACTTTTTCAAAAAGAAGGAAAAAATTATAAGATACACCAGATTACCGACATCACGGAATATATGGGACTGAATCGTGATATCACAAAATATATGGGATTTTTCCGAAAACTGTCAAAGTTCCAGACTACGGTTTTAGAGAAACTGTCAGAGACGTATTATGAGCTGCTTCCGATGCTTGCGGATTATTTTAATACAAGCAAAGCCTATTTTATGATTCAAAGAGATGAGGTCATGGATGTCATCACTTATAATAAGATGGGAAATGTGTACAGTAATGACCGGATCGGCTATGACGCGGGTGTGGCAGAGCTGTTTGAGAGTGGCTGCGAAGATGATGTGTTGTTTGGAAGCTTTGATGAAAAGGTTCAGGAGATTCTCCGGTTAAATGGGGCGAAGGATGACAGTACATACCGGATGCTCGTAAGTGGTGAGGTTTCCGGACAAAAATATGCACTTTATCTTGGAGTATGGCCGAATATGGATTGGGAGTCCATGAATGAATCAACATTAAAAAGCGTAATCAGTCTGTATATTGAAAATGGAGTTATGCGCGAGAAACTGGTATATGCAAGTGAGCATGATGGCTTAACCGGACTGTATAACAAGGCAAAATATCTGGAGATGGCTGAAAAAGAGTTCCAATCCCTGGATTCTATTGCAATCTTTAACTTTGATGTAAACAATTTAAAGAAGATGAATGACCAGTTCGGTCATGAGGCAGGAGATAAGCTGATTATCAAGGCGGCAAACAGTTTCCGAAAGGTAACAAGCAACCGCGTACATGCATTCCGTATGGGTGGCGATGAGTTCCTTCTTGTTGCAGAAAATATATCTAAGACGGAGACGGATAAAATCAGGCAACGCTGGGAAGAAGAACTCGCAAGACTGAATATGGCAGACGATGGTATTGACTGTGTTGTTGCGGTTGGCGTCGCATATGGTGAAAAAGAGTATGATTATGCAGCACTTTTGAAGCTCGCAGATGAGAGAATGTACGAGGACAAGAAGGCAAAGAAAAAACCAGGAGAAGAAATCCGGGAAAAGCAGTTGGAAAAGCACTGAAAAATGGAGGGTGAAAAATGGGAATGACATTTCGTGAACTGATTGATTATGCAAAAAAAGAAGAAGCGTCGGATGTACATGTGACAGTTGGTACAAATATTGCGCTTCGCCGGTTTGGAAACCTGGAGATCATGGAGCCGGCACCATCGGCAGAGGAAGCGACGGAACTTATCTTCAGCGAACTTAGCGAGGAACAGATTGCACAGGTAAAGGCGGGTGAGGATCTGGATTTTGCTCTGATGACAAAAGATGGTACAAGACTGCGTGCCAATATCTACCATCAGAGAAATAATATCGCAGCGACATATCGTATCCTGCGTTCGAAGATTCCGACATTTCAGGAATTACATGTTCCGGATGCAATACGGAAACTGATTTTGGAACCGCGCGGACTGATACTTATCACAGGACCAACTGGCAGCGGTAAGACAAACACGCTTGCATCTATGATTGATTATGTAAATCAGAAACAGGCAAAACATGTTATGACGATTGAAGATCCGATCGAGTATGTGTATTATCATGCAAAATCCATGATACATCAAAGAGAGGTCGGAAGAGATGTCGATTCGTTCGCAAAGGCACTCCGTTCGTCTCTGCGTGAGGATCCGGATATTATCCTGGTAGGAGAGATGCGTGATTATGAGACAATCAGTGCGGCAATTACGGCTGCAGAAACAGGACATCTTGTGCTTTCCACATTACATACAACGAGTGCGGCACAGACGATTGAACGTATTATCGATGCATATCCGGCACATGGACAGTCACAGGCACGTACGCAGCTTGCGAATGTACTCCGGGGTATCGTAACACAGCAGCTGATTCCAATGGAGGATGGGACCGGAATGGCAATGGCAACGGAGATCTTGATCAATACCGATGCGATTGCAAACCAGATTCGTGAGAATAAGACACATCAGATCGTATCTTCTATGCAGGGTGGTGCGGTGCTTGGTATGCATACACTGAATGCAGATTTGAAGCGTCTGGTTCGTGAACAGAAGATTACAGAAGAAATGGCAAGAAAATATAGCACGAACGTGAAGGACTTTGAGATGCAAAGATAGATGCGGTCTCAGAGATGAAGCTATATGAATATTCGGGTTTGTTATGATTTTCTTGTGTTAGTACGATGGCGTTTGCGGGGCTTTAAGAATTTTTTAGACACAAGATTCCAGTCCACTCCGTAATAGAAGATCATGCAGAGACAGAAGATACTTGCAAATTGCGCCCGGTAAGTGAAGAAATAATGCAAAAAGGCGTGGTTTGCAAGTGTCAGAAACCGGATATACGGAATACAGTATAAAACGGTGAATAACCATGGCATATAATTCTTTTTTTCGTTCTTTCGGAACAGATAATACACCATTAACAGTAATACAAAAACACCGATTGCGGCGATATATCCGTATCCTTTCATGAAATTAAACGGGAATATACATGCGATATTCCGTAGAAATGCATTTATAGAAAGCGCCGGTCCATGCAGGCTGCCGGCATCTCCGTTTACTCGTGTGGAGGCGGATGATAAAGCCTTTGCAAAGATAGTTCTGTTCAGCGCAATCGATGTAATGGTCCATTTGGCAATCCAGGAAGCCAGATAGCCGATGCCCCAGCAGACAGAACGCGACAGAATGATTTTAAAACCGGTTTTTGCATCGCATAACCGGTTATTTTTCTGCATCAGGACAAGTAACAATGCAAGCGGAAAAAGGAGTGTAATTGTCTCGGTTGACAAGAAATCAAAATATGCGGTGATATTTCCGACAAGCAGGAAGAATAGTCCGGATACCTCCTGTTTCTTCTGATAGAGCAATATTGTAAGGATGCCTGCTATAAGCATGATTAGAAAGCACCAGATGTATTCGAGACTCATAGGAATAAACCAGAACGATACCGACAAAAGCGCAACAGACATAGCCAGGGCACAGATTGTGTATCCGGATTTCGTCAGCTGCGTAAATAAAACAATAAATAGTACTGCCAGTATAATGGCAAAAAAGATATAGATCTGCCGGATGTTTAATATCGTTAGCAATGGACGTATGAAAATAGTTGAACCATGCCAATACCGGAAATAATCGTAGGTAGGTGTTACGTTAGAGGTTACTGCTGTATAGAGATTCTCATTTTCGTTGTGCGTTTCTGTATAATAATAAGAAGCGGTAAGCGGCGAGGTAACCGGATGAGCCGAATCAAAGTGATATAGGATATTCAGAAGGATCGCATCCGCATAGTGGTCGATGTTAGAGGCAGGATCCTGTTTTACTACACGGTAAAAGACCGGCTTTTCCAGTAGATATTCCGCCGACTCCTGCGTGTGCTTCCGGATGGCAGAACGCGGAATCAGGGAAACAGCGGAAAGTAAAAAAACTTCCAGAAACGTGAGAACAAGAAAAGAAACGATTCCGATGAGAATCGTTCTGCATAATTTCTTGTGAGATTTCAAACTGTTGTTTTGCTTGAAAGAATGTTTCATATCGCCTCTCCGTGAACTTTGATCGGTATGTGTCAAATGGTTGTGATTGGTGCCTGTTAGCAGATGGGGAGATGCATGGCAGGAAGCGCCTTGTTCAGGTCATCCACCGGCGTCAGAAGACAGGCACAAAACCCTTCGAGTGGCTGAAAACAGCGCACAAAAATCTCTTTGTTTATTTCCGGGCTATAATCGCGGATGTAACGGCTGCTGCCATTGACTGCGACATCGGTATATGCAACCAGCCATTTTTTGTCAGCATTTGGAAATACTGAGAAGAAAGAATGATTCATCATTTCTTCGATAGTTTTTCCTTCGATAACTGCCATCTCATTGTTACAATAACGGAATACAAAATCAATCCCATGCCCGTCATTGTTAAATATAAGTTCAATAACACAGAAGGCAATCGGCATATTGTCCAGAATCGAAAAACGGTTTCGGATATCGACCACTGTCTCGATGCTGTCCGCAATGCTTTGGTGTAAGGTCGCATTCAGTTTTTTGTGGGCAGCGGCCGTGCGTTTCCTTCCCTGAAATTCGGCACCATCGAGCATATGATAGATGCCATCCGCAATATAATTAATCTGATTTTTGGCAACGACAATCCCTTTGTTTACACAGATAAAATCATGCAGTTCCAATGATTCAAAAAAGTCTTTGATTGTTATATAAGTAAGGAATGTCTGATTATCCATCGTGTGAATACACGTTTTACCATCAACACGTGTCAGATATTTGATATCTTCAATCTGAATATGGTTTTTCTTGAAATATTTTAATATTTTGCTGTCCATTGCAAAACTCCTCAAATTACTTTAATATCTATGATGTGAGTTTAGCAAAGAAAAATGTAGAAGTCAACGAAAGCCCCGTAAAACGATGGATTTCAGGAAATTTTGAAAAAACCCAACCGAAGGTGCGCATATATCGTCTATATAATGTAATAAGGAAGAAAGGAATAAACATATGGAACAAATTCAGGAATTGATAACCCGTGTTATAAACGGAGACACGCAGGCATTTGAGGAGATTTATCAGGCAACATACCGGCAGGTGTATTATACGGCGTTCAGCTTTTTGAAGAACGAACAAAATACGCTGGATGTGATGCAGGATACATACATTACGGCACTCACGCATCTGCAACAGCTTGAAAACCCGGAGCGGATTGTGGCATGGTTAAACCGGATTGCCGTGAACAAATGCAAGGATTTTCTGATGAAGAAGATCCCGGAGCCGGTAGAAGAAAACAGCATCGATACAGAATTGCTGGAGGAAAATGACAATTTCCTGCCGGAAAGCTATGTGTTAAATGCAGAGAAACGGAAGATCATCTTGACAATCATGCAGGAAGAATTAACGGCGATTCAGTATCAGACGATTCTCTTATATTATTTTGATGGAATGAGTGTGCCGGAGATCGCGGCATGTATGGAGTGCCCGGAAGGCACGGTAAAATATCGTCTGTCCGCAGCGCGAGGCAAAATCAAGCAGGGCGTGCAGGATTATGAGAATACGAGCGGCATCAAGCTGTACTCATCTGGAAGTGTGGCATTGCTTACTGCAATTTTTGTTGCAGAATCACAGTCACTTGTGATTCCGAACGTGCTTGCCAATATATTTGCCGGGGCAGCGGGACTTGCGGGTACAGCGGCAGGTGTAGCAGGTGCTGTTGCATCGACGAGTACCGCATCGGCAATCGGTGGAAGTGCAGCGGGAGCGGCTACGGGGACTGCCACTGGTACAGGAACAGCAGTTGCAGGAGCGAAGGCAGCGGGTGTAGCAGGAAAAGCAGGAATAAAAGGCCTCTTTCAGACGTTAAAGGCAAAGGTGATTGCAGGTGTGACAGCGGCTGCACTTGTTGCCGGAGGTGTGACAGCCGGTATCCTTACACACAACAAAAAACCGGATACAGGCAACCATTACCGTCCGGTAGAGATAACCGTCTGTGATGATGATTATATAACATTGACAATCAAACGTGTATATGAACAGGGCTATGTTCCAAGTGAGGAAGAAATGCCGATGTATCAGTTGGATCCGGAAACATGGACGGGGGAAGACTGTCTCATTTATTATACGGTGACAAATAAGACGGATAAACTGGTTTATTATGACCTGCAAATCCGGAGTGTGAACGATGAATGTATGGATTATGACTGGGAAGCAACAAACTGGTGGTACTTAGATCCGGGACGGGAAAATATGGAAATCTGTGCAAATAACTGCAATGGAATCATGCCATACAAGGCAGGCAGAGATCCGATGACCCGGGCAAAAATCGAGCTCGCGGTCTATACAAAAGGAGAACTGGCAGAGCCGATCCTGCAGGATCATAGCGTGCAGGAGATTGATTTTACAGAGGATAAAGAGACGCAGGCGAAGGCTTATACACGGACACCGGCGGAAACGGATCAGGTACTTGTTGACAACGACGAATTGCGTATTACTTATATAGGAGCCGAAGTGCATAATGCACCGGAGAGAAGCTCATTTAATGCTTATCCAATCTTTTATGTTGAAAATAAGACTGATCATGATCTGCTTGTGACAATGAATGGGACATATGCACATTATACAGGACAATTTGCTTTGTTTGCGGGATGCAGCGGCTATATGACAAGAACGAATATAAATGATTGGGATATATCGGATTCGGATGATACAGGAGCGGAGTATCAGGAATTTGCGCAAATGTATCAGGACAAGGCATCATTTGATGTAACGTTTGAAGTATATGATTATACGGCAAGTGGCATTGATTATATTGCTGGTGATATGTATTCGGCAAAGACCGGGCATACCGCTTATCTGCAGGATGCCTTGGCAGCTTCGAAAAAAGAATATCCGGCGAGCTTTGTGCTTGCGGATTATTCAACGCAGCAATAAAGCTACCGGAATAATGAAATAGGTATAAAATGTCAATATGATGATTTAAAACTGAGACGATACAACAAAATAAAACATTTTTTGAAAATTAAAGAAAAATGAGAGAGAAAATATGGACAAAAATCAAAAATAAGTGAACGGAAGAGTCAGCAGGAGAAAAAAACAGAAGGAAAATAAAAGAGAAGATGTAGAATTATCTCTTGCTATATTGTTGAAAAGTGTATAAAATACAAAATATCAAAATACTAAACCAAAAAGGATATATGGAAGATTATGAAGAAAGTTGTAAAATTCGGTGGTAGTTCATTGGCAAGTGCGGAACAGTTCAAGAAGGTTGGGGCGATCATTTCAGCTGATGAGAGTCGCGTCTATGTTGTTCCATCTGCACCGGGGAAGAGATTTCCGGAAGATACGAAGGTAACAGATATGCTTCTCCATGTGTATGAGACAGCAAAAGCAGGGGAAGATATTACGGAAGAGATGAAGGCAATCAAGGCAAGATATGATGAGATTATCACAGGGCTTGCGCTGAAAGATTTCTCGCTGGATAAGGATTTTGAAGAGATCACAAAGAAGCTGGTCGAGAATCCACAGGTTGATTATGCAGCGTCCAGAGGAGAATTTTTGAATGGTAAGATTATGGCTGCATATCTTGGTGTTGAATTTATTGATGCCGCATTTTCTTCAATGCAGAAGGAAATCTCAACAGCTATAAGACAGAGAAGGTTCTTAGTGAGAGACTGTCGAAGGCACCACGTGCAGTTGTTCCCGGATTTTACGGACTTGGCAAAGATGGGAATGTCAAGACATTTTCCCGTGGCGGTTCGGATGTGACAGGATCTATCGTTGCACAGGCAAGTCAGGCAGATGTGTACGAGAACTGGACAGATGTTTCCGGTTTCCTTGTAGCAGACCCACGTATCGTTCCGAATCCAAAGCCGATTAAATATATTACTTACAGAGAGCTTCGTGAGCTTTCTTATATGGGAGCATCGGTTCTGCACGAAGATGCGATTTTCCCTGTCCGTAACTGTGGTATACCGATCAATATCCGAAATACAAATGTACCGGAAGATCCGGGTACATGGATTGTTGAGAGCACATGCCAGAAGCAGGATTATGTTGTGACAGGTATCGCAGGTAAGAAGGATTTCTGTACGATATTTATCTCCAAGGCAATGATGAATTCCGAGATAGGCTTTGGAAGAAAAGTACTTCAGGCTTTTGAAGAAAATGAGATTTCGTTTGAGCATATGCCATCCGGTATCGATACTATGACGATTGTTGTTCATGAGGATGAATTCATGCACAAGGAGCAGCGGGTGGTATCTGCAATCCATCGTCTGGCAAAGCCGGATTCAGTTGAGATTGAGTCAGGACTTGCGCTGATTGCAGTCGTTGGACGTGGTATGAAGTCCGCAAGTGGTACTGCTGGTAAGTTATTCAGTGCACTTGCCAAGGATGGAATCAACATCAAGATGATCGATCAGGGTTCTTCTGAGCTGAATATTATTATCGGTGTCAGAAACAAAGACTTTGAGCCGGCAATCAGGGCAATTTATGATACATTTATTGTAGATAAAAAGAAGAACTAATTCTAAAGATATCTGATTTTTAACGAGCAGGCTGGGAATGCCTGCTCGTTGTTGTATATAACTTGGGAGACAAAAGATATGACAGAGCTACAGCGAAGATTGTTTGAATTGCAGGATAAAAAGTATCAGGCGTTTCACTCGAAATTGAGACCGAAGATTGCACCGGCACATGTGATCGGAATCCGGACACCGGTGTTGCGGAACTTTGCGAAGGCGTTTGCGAAAGAGGATGGTGCGGAAGCATTTTTGCAGGAGCTGCCACATACCTACTATGAAGAAAATAATCTGCACATGATGCTGATCGGTGGCATCAGGGACTATGCGCAGTGTTTATATGAGGTAAAGCGCATGCTGCCATACGTTGACAACTGGGCGACATGTGATTTTCCGGTTCCGAAATGTTTTGCGAAACATAAGGAGGAACTGCTTCCGGAGATCCACACATTTCTTGCATCCGGGGAGACCTACACGATCCGCTATGGCATAGGACTTTTGATGCGGTTATACTTAGATGACGATTTTCAACCGGAATATCCGGCGATGGTCGCGTCGGTCACATCGGAGGAATATTATGTGAATATGATGATCGCGTGGTATTTTGCTACCGCACTTGCCAAGCAGTGGGAGATGTGTATCCCATATATCGAAGAGCGGAGATTATCACCGTGGGTATACAGAAAGACGATTCAGAAGGCGGTGGAAAGCTACCGGATCACAGATGAGCAAAAAGCGTACTTGAAGACCTTCCGTTAAAAGTGTACTATAAGAAGATAGA
>ENA-ORUB01002840-ORUB01002840.1-human-gut-metagenome-genome-assembly--contig:-NODE-2840-length-15586-cov-2.497328_pt1 | contig 15586 bp, 14 predicted proteins | sample MGYA00241918_ERZ509200 | MGnify/ENA primary metagenome ERZ509200 (study PRJEB26280, sample SAMEA2338853) | human gut metagenome | biome: human gut; feature: human-associated habitat; material: faeces... | reverse complement strand
AAGCATCGCCAGTTAGAACGGCTGAAAAAGGCTTTACTACAAAAAATGTTTGCGGATGAAACTGGATATCCAGCGCTTCGGTTTAAGGGCTTTACTGCAAAGTGGGAGCAACGTAAGCTAGGAGATATAACAAGAAGATATGACAATCTTCGAGTTCCAGTTACGGCTTCTAAACGTAAACATGGTGATATTCCTTATTATGGTGCTAACGGTATACAGGATTTTGTTAGTGGATATACCCACGATGGTGAATTTATTCTAGTTGCTGAAGATGGTGCTAGAGATCCAAAAAATTATCCAGTAAATTATGTTAATGGAAAAATCTGGGTTAACAATCATGCTCATGTTCTTCAAGGAATACAAGGATTAGCAAATAATTTATTTTTATTAAATGGCATAAAGAAAATCAATATTGTAGCCTATTTAGTTGGTGGGAGCAGAGCTAAGCTAAATGCAGAAACATTGATGCAACTTTCTATAAAATTACCTTCAATCCATGAGCAAGAAAAAATTGGACAGCTTTTTCAATCTCTCGACAAAACTATCACTTTGCATGACAAGAAAATTCAATATCTTAAACAACTTAAACGAGGGTTATTACAAAAAATGTTTATCTAATTTCAAAAAGGATAGCGGCATGAAACCGTTATCCTTTTTGTTATAGTGATGCTAAATGCTGCATGATTTTTGAATTGTCCTTATTCTCTAACTCCTGAATAATATGGAGATAAGTTTGCTGAGTAGTCGTCATATCAGCATGTCCCAAACGCTTGGCAACACTCGCAATCGATACGCCCGCAAAAAGCAGCAAAGAAGCGTGAGTGTGTCTTAAACCGTGCACTGAGATTACTGGAATATCAAGTTCTTCACAGTACCGCTGTAAAAGATTATTGATGGTTGAATTAAATACACGTTTCTGGACAAATAAAGGCTGATCTTCAGGGAAGTCTTGAGTAACTCGGTTAAGTTGCATTGCTAATTTCCAGTCAATCGAAACCTTGCGAATCGATGAAGCATTTTTAGTCGGTTTAAAGCCACCAGCATAATTTTTATAGTCCCAAGTCTTGTCAACGTTAATAGTCTGTCCTTCTAAATCAATGTCTTTCTTGGTTAATCCCAAAGCTTCACCGAAACGCAGGCCGGTTTTTGCAATGATTAAAATGAGCCAATCAAAGCTGGGAAATTGTGATAAATCAAGGTGGCGCAACAGTAGTTTTAGCTCAAACTCATTTAAATATTAGTTTTCTTCTCGGTTGGCGTTTTACCTTTGACAACAATTTTACGGGTTGGATCTCGTTTTAAATAGCCTTCATCATACGCATCAAGCAGCATAGCTTTTAATTGATGGTGGAAGTCCATCGTAGTTGCCTTCTCATGTGTTCTGGCAAATTCATTTAAGATCTGCTGATACTCTAGTCGTGATACATCAACTAATTTAAGTTCTGGGGCAATCTGTTTTAAATGCCGATATGATAGCCAGTACTTCTCTAATGTTCGCTCTCGGACTGCTCCATCCTTATACACCTCAATCCATTGAGCAAAGTAGTCATATAACAAAATTTGTTTTCTCCGCATAAAAAATCTCCTTAGCAAATATCTTGCTAGGGAGATTTTAAATTAGACGAACATCTTTTGTAGTAATGCGCGCTTGAGACGCTTTAGATTATCAATTTTATGCTGGTGAAGGGTGATGAGGCTATCTATTATTTTTAATGTTTTACCGATTTTTGTTTCTTCAATTGTATTAGTTGGAACTAAAATATTAAATTTTGAAAATTTTGATATCCAATGTCGTTCATGATTTTCTGGTTTATACTTAATGTTCTTGAGCACTCCATAGAAAAAAGTAATATCATCATGTTTATTTGACAAAGTAAGTATTTTCAGAGCCGAACTTTTAACTTTAAAAGCAAAATCTACAAAATGAGACGAAGTTGTAAAATCGTCAAAAATTATAACAGGGTTAGTACTAGTTGCATTTTTAATACCAGATTTTTCATTAGTAAAGCCTAAAATAAGACTTTTGCCAGCAGTTAGAACTGGTGTCTCATACTTATTATCATAATTTGTGTTTTTTACAATATATGATGTTGGTTGCTCATATTCAAAAATCTCTCCCAGTTTCTGTTGCTCCCACTTTTCAGTAAAGCCCTTAAACCGGAGCGCTGGATATCCGGTTTCATCAGCAAACATTTTTTGCAGTAAAGCCTTTTTCAGCCGTTCTAACTGGCGCTGCTGTTCTTCATGCAAAGTGATAGTTTTGTCGAGATATTGAAAAAGTTGTCCAACTTTTTCTTGCTCTTTTAGTTTAGGAAGGTTAATTTTCTTATTCAAGATATCTTTATTGTAAAGACGTTTAATAGTACTTCCTTCAATTTTGTTCCATTTGGTTCTCTTAAGGAACTGTTCTAGAAAACTATTTTTTAAACGTCCATCATGTTCAAGCCAAACAATGTTACTGTCTTGAAAATAAGCGTCTTCTCCTTCATAAACCACTGTCCGTCCAATACTGCCAGATGCTGAAATTAAAATATCTCCAACTTCAGGATATGGGTATTTAGATTTATACTCATCAAATAATTTTTTTGAAATAAATGAATCAGGTTTCTTACCAAAAGTACCTATTTTAAAGAATGGAACCTCTCCAGACTCTGAAGTTTGATCCTTGAAAATTCGCTTATTCATCTGAACAGACCCTAAATCTCCAAGCTTACGTTGCTCCCAAGCATTCTGGCTCCTTAAACAATGTCGATGGCGACTTCAAAATGTACAGAAATGGCAATCTCAAATTGTACAATTATGGCATGAAAAAACTGCAAGGTCGCTGAAGGGATGCATAAGCAATACAATGGCAACATGATGAGCAAGCCTCAGGTAGTCGTTAAGGCAACCGTCAAGGTAGTTAATGCACGACGCCCTAAGCCACGCTATCTGATTGGATTCGGGGCCAAGCCATTGGTATTTGCTCACGCCATTTTGCCAACGCGAGGATTCGACTTTATCATGATGCACGCGTCCTAAACCATAAAACATCGTCGCTAAATTAAAGCTTCTTAATCTTTTCTTGATAAAATCTAATAAATTTCAGAAAAATGGTTGACATTTATCGTTATGCCAATTATTATAATCACAACAAAATTAGAAATTGCTTAGAAGATATGAGTAGTCGTGGGCAGCCTTTAAAGAGAACCGGGTTAGGTGAGAGCCGGGATCGTGAAACGCGATGAAGATGGTCTTGGAGCAAGTCGGCGGGCGAGCCGTTTGGTAAGCCGGTCGCGGGGTGACGTCCGATATCACGGTCCGGGTCTTCTAATTTTTTAGAGTACTCAGTAAGGGCTAGATTGTGAGGTCTAGCTGAATCAGGGTGGTAACACGTTGAATAAGCAGTCAACGTCCCTGGGAGAAAGTGCAGGATGTGCTTTTCCCAGGGATTTTTAATTTCTTGAGAAGTCCTGCCAAATAAGCATTTTCGAAAGGAAGTTATCACATATGACGCAAGCACAAACTTTAACTTTTACCAACCGCACGACTTCACCATTCCGTTATGATATTGTGGGCAGTTTCCTGCGTCCAGCCGAACTGAAAGCGGCGCGGGAAAAATTTGCCAACCATGAAATTGACCATGACGAACTGAAAAACGTTGAAGACAAGTGTATCAAGGAGCTGGTCGAAAAAGAGGCGCAAGCAGGCTTGCACGCGGTTACTGATGGCGAGTTCCGGCGTTCTTGGTGGCATCTGGACACGTTCTGGGGCTTTGAAGGGATCGCACACACGAATCCAGGGCATGGCTACTTTTTCCATGATGAAGAAACGCGGGCTGATTCTGCTCAGGTTGAAGGCAAGGTTCGCTTTAACGGCACGCACCCCGATCTGGAAGCCTTCAAGTACCTTAAGAGCTTAACGGATGGCACGGATTTGATTCCTCGCCAAAGCATTCCGGCACCGGCACAATGTTATGAAGAATTAGTACTGGGTGAGGGGAAGAACGAGGCCATCGCTGAATTTTACTCATCCAAGGCAGAATTGGCCAAAGACGTTTCGCAAGCTTACCATGATCTGATTTTGGCTTTATATGATGCTGGCTGTCGTGACTTGAAACTGGATGACTGTACTTGGGGATCAATTGCTGATGACGAATTCTGGCATGTGTTTGCAGAAGATGGTCAAAGTCGTGAACTGTTGCAAGAACAACTCTTAAAGATCAACAATGATGCCTTGGCAAACCTACCAGCTGATTTGGTCGTGACTACACATGTCTGCCGTGGCAACTACCACTCCACTTGGGCAACCAAGGGCGGTTATGGTCCCGTTGCTGACTATGTACTGGCAAAAGAAAACGTGGCGGCCTTTTATCTGGAATACGATTCAGAGCGGGCAGGCGGTTTTGAACCCTTGGCGAAGGTCCCAGCTGATAAATGCGTGGTGCTGGGTCTGCTAACCTCTAAATCTGGTGAACTGGAAGATCGTCAAGTAATCTTAGACCGGATTCAAGAAGCGGCACAGTATCATGATCTGGACAAACTATGCCTGAGTACGCAATGTGGCTTCTCCTCAACTGAAGAAGGCAACATTCTGACTGAAGAACAGCAGTGGGCTAAGATTGCCTTAGTCAAGAGCATTGCCGAAGAAGTCTGGGGCGCTTAAAACAGTCTTTATTAATCTCCTTAAATGACATTTTTCCTAAAAAAAGCAGCATATGCCAAAGGATCAACAATCGTGGGCTGAGATCATTTAGCTCAAATATGCAGAAATACTTTCAATATCTCCTCAAATAAAATAAAACTCCTCGCAGCCAAGCGGGGAGTTTTATTTTAATAACGAGACCTAGTCAGTAGCGAGTCGGATTAGCCTTGAACCGGGGCAGCTTGCAGGTCGCTGGCTTCCTTGATGTTGTGAGCATCCATATATTCAATGATTTGAGCGATGGTAATGTAAGGAACGTCAACGCGCTTGGCCATCTTAGCCAGATCATCACGGCGAGCCATGTGACCATCGGCTTTGAGCACCTCAATGATGACGGCTGCTGGTTCGGCACCCGCCAGGTAGGCCAGATCAACTGAAGCTTCCGTATGGCCGATGCGTTTGCGCAAACCACCATCCAAAGCATATAGTGGCTGAATGTGTCCTGGATGGTTAAAGTCATTAGGCTTGGCAGCTGGGTTGGCAATGCGCTTGATCGTAGCAGCACGGTCAAATGCGGAAACGCCAGTCGTGACACCGGTTGCTTCAAAAGTACCGTCTGCAGTCGTCATAAATGGCGTTTGGTTTGGATCAGTACTGTGTTCAACCATCTTGGTAAAGCCCAGTTCATGTGCCCGTTGGATGGTGATTGGTACGCACATCAGACCATTGGCTTCGTGCAGCATTTCGTAGACCGTTTCGGGAGTGATGTGGTCAGCTAAAGCTACCAGATCGCCTTCGTTTTCGCGATCCTCATTGTCGGAAAGAATTACATAGCCGCCGTTTTGCAGTTGTTGCAGTGCAGTTTCGATCGTGTCAAAATGAACCATAATTTTAGCCTCTTCCTCTCTTTGCCAAAAGTAAAATCAATTCTCCGTTCGAACGTGGCCTTATCATAAGCCGATGTTTTCAATTTGTAAACCGTACTTTTAGATTATGGAAATGTTATTTATCGAATGAATCACGAATAATATGCAAGAATTGCAACGAACGTTCGATAATAGATGACTGAACAAGTGCACAAAGCTCCTCTTAAAAAGCCAGACGAACGTTCGTAAAGCTTTTGGATCGCATGGATTGTCCGATTCATGAAACGGCTGTCGATTTTGTTTAAAAGTGAGCTTGAAAATTAACAAAAAGAGCCACAAAAAACTTTTTCAAAAAATTTTTTGTGACTTGCACTTATTAATCATATTAAGATAATTGGTTAGCTATCAATGGTGAAATTGACTAAAAAGATTTAAAAATTAACTTCAATGATTTTGGACATTTCTCTCCAGTGCAGCTTGGGGAGCCATTTGTTCACGCAGCGCACCATAGATTGGCCGACCGCCCAGCAGATCATTGACTGCATAAGCAATGAACGTAACCAGCAGCATGGGCAGAATTTGCTGAATTGTACCAACCATTTCAGTTAATAGACAGATTGCCGTAAATGGTGCCATCTCAATCGCGCCAAAATAAGCAGCCATCCCGATTACCACGATATTGATATAGGCCGTAGCAGGGATAATTCCGAGTTTTATCATCACTATTCCAGCTAAGCTGCCCAAGATTGCGCCCAACACCAGAATGGGCATGAAAATACCCCCTGGGACGGCTGCTCCATAAGAAATCATGGAAAAAGCAAAGCGAATTACAAAATAGGCCAACAGTAAAAACATGATGGTCTTAAAGCCATGTACATGATGAGGCAGCTGTGCGATGACCTCAACAAAGACATGACTGCCACCCAGCATTTTGGCATCCCATAGACCAATCGGAATCACCAAGAGGAGCGGAATGATTGAACGACGATTTCTTGGCAGCCAGTGAATCTTGCCATACCAACAGTGAATGTTAATCAGACAGTATTGGTAGAACCAAGCCAAAATACCCAGCAAAATGCCGAATAAAATCAATGGCAAGTAAGTAGCAGGAGGCAGCCGATATACTACGGGAAGCCACATACACGGCCGCGTTCCGAAAAACAGCAAGGTCACGATGTCGGATGCAATGGCCGCCGTTAGTGCCGTCAGCCAGGTTTGAGACTCAAATGTATAAGTGATCTCTTCAATCAAAAATAGGGCACCGGCCAATGGAGCTGAAAAAGCAGCGGAAAGTCCGGCGGCAATCCCACAGGCAATCATGATCTTGGTTTCGTCCTTGGATGATTTAAAGCACTTTTCAGACAGTCCTTGACCAATCGCTGCCCCCATCTGAATACAAGGACCCTCGCGACCTAGGAACAGCCCTGGACAGATTGCCATTAGGCCGATTATGTATTTGCGCCAGAGTACCGACCACCAAGACATCCAGTGTTCATCATGGAGAATGTCTTCGACTTGTGGCACGCCGGAACCAACGATGTCAAATAAATGATTTTTTAATAGGCGTGACATGATCAGCCATAAAATAATCGTACCAATTACGTAGCCACCTAATGCCCAAAAATGGGTTTGCATGTATGGGTAGATGACGTTGAGTTTCTGCAATGTAAAATCAATAATTTTGCGAAAACTTGCCACAATTAGACCGGTTACTAATCCCACAGCAATTCCACGTCCAATCTTCTTTAGAAAATTGGAGGCAAAGGGACGCTGGAGAATTTCGCTTGCGTCAATTTCTTTCAAAATAAGATCCCCTTTTTAAGCAACTGTCTAAATTGCAGATGGTTCGTGACACTCCCAAATTTAAAGACGAACGTTATCTAATCGTCAAACAGCAGCTTTTTAGCATGATTTATTCAGTAGTTTAAATACTGAATGTTGATTACGAAAAATATAGCACAGGTGAAACCGTTTTTTAAGAAGCATTCATTAAAATAACTTAATTTAAAGTATTTTTTATCTATTTTTACAAAAATTAAGTAATTTATTTGTTATAGGTGTTATACTTTGCTCAATATCAGGATTCCTTTAATCGATAAGGATTCTGAGAAGCTGTTTTTGATCGCCTGTTTGAAAAGATGAGGAGGAATTTGCGATGGCAAAGGATCTAGAAAATAAGACTGCAATCGTAACGGCAGCCAGTCGCGGTATTGGTCTGGCAATTGCTGAAAAGCTTGTTGCAGAAGGAGTGATTGTCTACATGGCGGTACGCGACAGCGAAAAGAACCGTCAGTTGACCGAACAGCTGCATGATCAAAACGAAAATTATCGGTGCGTCTTTTATGATGCATTTGATTTTACGACCTATGCACCGATGATTCAGCAAGTTGTTGATGAGGTAGGGCATTTGGATATTTTGGTCAATAATTTTGGTACAACGGACGTTAGCAAAGATACGACGCTGGTGGATGGCGACAGTAAGGCTTTTTTTGATATCGTTGATAAAAATATCGCAAGTGTCTATTACACGTCTAAGTATGCCGTCAAAGCAATGCTGAAACAGGAAACGGGCGGTAGCATCGTCAACATTTCATCGGTTGCTGGAACGACGCCTGACATCAGTCGACTGGCATACGGCGTCTCCAAGGCAGCTATCAACTCGCTTACCAAGCAGACGGCCGTCGAATATGCGCGCAATAAAATCCGAGCCAATGCAGTACTGCCAGGATTCGTTGGTACGGATGGCGCACTGCAGAATATGTCAAAGAGCTTTTTGGACGGATTCTTGAAACACGTACCATTGCATGAGATCGTTAAACCCGTCGACATTGCCAATATGGTCGCCTTTCTGGCCAGCGATAAGTCAAGATACGTTACCGGTGAACTAGTGACAGTTGCCGGTGGCTTTGGGCTGCCGACGCCGATTTATGGGGATGCCATGAGTGGAAATATCAAACAAGGCTAATAAAAAAGAACTCGTCAGATTTGGCGGGTTCTTTTTACATATCAACTATTAATCAGCTTTGCTCAGTAGGTCGCGCATCTGCTGGATTGGAATGCGGCTGTAGCTGAGGTTCATTCGATAGACGTATTCAAGATCAGCCTGCCATTTTTGAATTGCGCGTTTGAATTTACGATTAGAGCGGTTACGGCGGATTAAATACCTAAGATGATGCACGACTTCGGATTTTGATAATTGCCCATTAACAATAATCTGTCGTAGAATCGCGTGACGTTGAATAGGTGTCAACCCAATCTGCGAATTGACGTTGTAGCCAAGCTTATGTAAAACAGATTCCTCATTGCCAAATGTTGGTACGAAGTGATTGCTGGTATGTTCATCTGGTAGCTTTGGTTTCCAAAAATCTTCAAGAACATAATGACAAAGCAACTTACCATCATGACTGATTTTTCGGTAGACCGATTCTTTAATCATGAGTTGATCACAGGTTTGACAATAATAGACAGGAAAACGGATATTAAGATTGCGTTTTTTTGTTCGAGAATAAATATTTGCCAGGCCGTAAAACATGATTGTATTATGCTGCTTGGCTTTGCAACGAAATTTTTTGATCCGTGTTAGATACCAGTCGTCTTCAATTGGATACTGACAGAATTTTTTGCCATTTTTAGTAATGATCGTTAATTCATTAATAGATTGTTGTTCGTTGGTAGGTTTTTGCGCCTTTTTAGAACTGGATGAAAATTGATCGGAAGGTTGCTTGAAGTAGCTTGCTGATTGCCAAGGCTTAGTATCAAATGAAGAGTCGTCAGTAGTTGATGACCTTTTATGTATAAAATGATTAGTTTGGTCGGCATCTGATTGAGGCGTTGATGTAGTTGAGATTGGCTTTGGATGATGATTATCTGAATTAGTTGACTGTTTGATGGTTTCCTCATAGGCCTTTTCAGAGCGTCCCATAATCTTATTACTTGAGTTAGTCGATCGTTCAATAATTTTTCCTACAGTAGATTTATTTTTAAAAATTGTTTGGATTGACTGATCAGAAAGAGGCGGCTTGATCGATTCATTTTCTTGATCCTTTTTTATGAGCAGATATGTAGCGATAATTATCAAAATCATAAACAACATAAAAAGATAATTCATGAAAAATACACTCTCCTAATATAAATACTCTCCCATAAGTATTAACTTGTTTATTATAAAACGTTTACATACACTTGGGAATCTGTCATGAAACATAATTTTATCAGCAGTTCAATCAAATTCAGTCAAACAGATCGTCAAAAACTTTTTTAATTATTTTTAGTAAGCGCAATCGTTACGACTAAATAGATAATTAGACAGATTTTGTCTTAGATAAATAAAAACTTTTACTCTGACAAGGACAAAATCTTCTGGTAAGATATACGAGTTGCTCAAAACCGAACTGGTTACGTCGTTTTGTCTCATGGGCCCGTGAGGCAGGACAGCTGGCGAGAAATTGAGCACTTCTCGTCAACCGAGGTGGGGGTCGCCCCACGGACAAGCAGCCGCAATCATCTGGTTGTGGTAAAAGCTACTGAGAAAAAGGAGAGAATTGATTCATGGAACGCAATGAAAATTACTTTGTCTGGCTGTTCAACCAATTGAAGGGGTGGCCAATGCAAAACTATCTGCTGTTCTTTTTTGCACTGGGCTTTCAACTGGCGCTCTTGATCAGCAGTCCGATTACATCCGTTACGCTGATCACGTTTGTTGGTACAATCTTGGGGACGCTGTGCGTATTGGCCATTAACGCAACCAAGGCAATCAACGGCTGGCTGGGACTGATTTCGGCGGCCTGCTTTATCTACGCTGGTCTGGCCGCCAAAAACTACCTGTCGATCTTTGAACAGATTGCTTATGTCTTGACGCTTGATCTGCCGGTAATCTTTGCCGTCCGCAGCTGGAACGATGACACCAAAAATCACCTGCGCCGGTTTGGAGCCAAGCAATGGATCGTAGCCATTATCGGTACGCTCTTGGTTTATGTAATCAGCGGCTATCTGATCGGCAATTTGACTAATGATCCGCGGCCATGGATCGATGCCATCAGCTTTGCCATTAGTTTGACGGCAGGCATTATGTGCTTTATGCGCTACAACAACCAGTACTATTGGTGGCTGGCTTCGGGAATCTTCCAACTGATTCTTTGGGGTGTTACCTTTGCTCAAGGGGATGCCACGCTGGCAATGGCCATCAACAGCTTGATCTACGTAGTTAATGACATTCTGGCCTTTACGGTTTCACCATGGTTCAACCGTGGTCGGCGTCAGGCTGGTTTGACTGAGATGGAATAGGCTAAATTAACTTACAGCTGCTTTCAGAGAAATCTGGAGGCAGCTTTTTTGATGTCAATGGGTAAAAAGAATGGCGTCAGCGGCTAAAAAACATACCATACAATGGCATTGGTGAGGGGGAATGTCAGAAGACCATGGTATACAGCGAGTCAGGCAGAATGGCATTGATAATGAAAAATAGCCCCATTACGGTAATGAGACTGTCTGATAAGTTTAATTAATCAGAAACGTTTTGCCAGCCAAACACTCGCTGAACTTGCAACTGTGGCTTGGGCGATTGTGGTAGCTTAGCCAGGAATTGTTTTGCATCAGTAATATTAGTAAACGTTAATGCATTGATCGATTACGCCTCCGCTTGATGTGAAAATTAGTGATTGGCTAAATAGTCAGATTCGCGGTTCAATTGATGAACATAGCCATCAACCTCGTTTTTCTGACTTTGCGTGACATAATAGTCATTTTCTAAAGTCGTCAAAGAAACGGTCTTAGTTTCAAAATGCCCCCCCGCCACATCGCCTGAGGCACTTGGAACCCACATCTTATAGGTAACGTTCTCGCCATCAACTTTATAGTAGACAAAGCTGCTAGGATCGCCGTTTGCGGTAATGTAACTGTAGCCTGCGGTATCGCTGCCACCAGGATTTTCACCGGCTGGACTGTAACAGAAGAAGTCGCTGCCAATGTATTGTTTCATCCAGTTGGGTTCAACCAAAAGCAGTAGTAAAATACCGGCAGTTTTGTCATCTACTTTGGCTGGCGTGGCAGTACTGGAAGTCTTGGTGGAACTATCTGATATACTGCTCGTTGATTGACTGGCCTCGCTTGAACTGGTTGATTTAGCTGATGAGCTTTTTTTACTGGTGCTGGAACGCTTTTGTGTACTGGTTTGGGTTGTGGATTCGCTGCTTTATGCCGATGAGCTGGTTGATTTAGAACTGCCGCATCCTGCTAACAAACCGCAGCTAAGTAAGACGATTGTGCCACTGAGAATCTTTTTATTCATAATTACTCCTCCAATTGTGCGTGTGTACTAATAATAACTCATTTTTAATAATCCGTTATGCATGATTGGTTAAATATTAGTGTGTTTTTTGATGCACGATTAGCTAAATACAATCTGTGTTCCGGTATCGATTTCCTTTGAAAACTTGCTGATCATGATAATCACATAAAAACAGCTCCATTCCGGTTGATCCGTAATGGGGCTGTTAATTTTGGTATTATAAGATTTTCATCAACGGGATGCTTTAGTTGTGGCGTTTCTTAAAGAGACCCGTGAATGAAAGTGTTAGACTAGACAGACCAAGTCCAAAGACAGCCAGGATACCGGCAGATTTTTGGTTACCGGTTTGTGGCAACATCTTTTGTCCAGTAGTCGTATCGACAGCAGTCTTGTTGCTGGTGTTGACAGGAACAGCCGGTTGAACGGCAGTTGGCTGTGATGGAGCGGCTGGCGTTATCGAAGTAGAAGGCCGGTCCGGAGTCGTCGGTGTGTCCGGTGTTGACGGCGTGTCTGGAGTAACCGGATCAGCATGGTAGGTAACCGTAACTTCAGAATCAGCAGTGTTTTCATCAACTGTCATCGCAGCGACCGTAGCCGTATCAGGCGTCATGTTGGCGACGGCAGGCGAGGCAACGCTGGCAAATTGTGCCTGATTCCAAACCGTCGTACTGTGGCCGGTAACCAGATCAGTCGACTTGGTGCCGGTTAAGGTTACGGCTTGAGTTACATCGTCGGCAACCGAATTACCTTGTTCGTCAATAAAGTGAATCGTCCGCTGTACGATCTTTTCAAGGATTTCGGTCGTCAGGTCATTGTGATAGACAACGTTGATTTCAGAATCCGTGCTGTTTTCATCAACCGTTGCGGCAGTTACCGTGTCCTGATTCGGTGTCATATTGGCAACCACGGGAGAGTCAACGTTGGCAAATTCATTACCAGCAGCTGCTTGCCAGGTAAATTCAGTTCCCGCGGCATCAATCGGCGTTCCATAGTAGGTCAGTGATTGCACGACATCACTTTGAAAAGATCAGCAATAGTTTCTGGATATTTGGAGATCGAACATTGCATCGTTTGGCCTATCAATAAGAAGATTTGGCGCAATTGTTGCTCGTCATGGCTTGCTATGCGGAGTAAAATAAAGACAAAGCATAAATCAAAAGCCAATTGAAAAAGGAAGTGTCGATCATGAAAAAGACATTATATGACGGCGAACATTTTCAAGTAGTTCTGGAAAGCAAAAAGCCCCTGGTTAAAGGCGTTAAGACGGACCTTCACAAAATGGCTGGCGTCATGCTGGCAGCTGGGGCGGCATGGCTGTTGATCAAGAAGCATTAAATAGAAGAACCGTTCAACTGATTGAGGTTAGTTGAGCGGTTTTTTGCGTTCTGCGGATCTTTTTAGAATGTTGAGAAAAACGGTAGCAGGGCCTTTTAAGCAGAACAATCAACGACATCTGATTGAACGCCAGCTGACAAATTGTTGACGGCTAGCAGTTGCGTTATTAAAGAATAGTTTTGAAAATTAATTAAGTAGTTTTTAAGACTATGTAAAGCGTTGCCAAATCAGTGTTAATTGTGGTATGATTGCCCCAAGTTATTGGATTAAAGGAGAGATTTTTCATGCCATTGGTACACATTGATCTGTTGGAAGGTCGCACTGAAGAACAATTAAAGGCCCTGGTTAAGGACGTTACGGCAGCCATTTCTAAGGATGCCAATGTTCCTGAAGAACGCATCCACATCGTTTTAAACGAAATGCGCAAGGATCGCTACAGTGTGGCTGGCAAGATGGTCAGCGATAAGTAAACGATTAGCCGCTGAATGGCCTTGGGTCGCCAGCGGTTTTTTTGCGTCATGAAGCGGTGCTGAAATTGAGTTGGGGAGTTTTCCAACCAGCATATCCAGACAGGCTGGGCAGTTTAATGGTTTGGCGAACGCTTGGGAATGACTGGTATGCTGGGGCAGCTTACTAACTGGCGAACAACCAGGCAAGCCGCGCAATGCTCATAACGGAAAGGATTGAAATTCATGAGTGACGAACAATATATAATGGCAATTGATCAAGGAACGACCAGCTCGCGGGCAATCATCTTTGATCACCAAGGACATGAAATTGCAATGGCTCAGCAGGAGTTTCCGCAATACTTCCCTAATCCAGGTTGGGTTGAACATGATGCCATGGAAATCTGGGATAGCGTTCAATCAGTAATTTCTGATGTCATGATCAAATCACAGATCAAGCCGTACCGTATTGCCGCGATTGGGATTACCAATCAGCGGGAAACGACGGTCATCTGGGATCGCCACACTGGCAAGCCAATCTACCATGCAATCGTTTGGCAGTCTAAGCAGACCAGCGACATTGCCGAACGGCTGATCAAGGATGGCTATAAAGATCTGATTCACGAAAAAACCGGTCTGGTAGTCGACTCTTACTTTTCAGCGACTAAAATCAAGTGGATTTTGGATCACGTGCCGGGTGCGCGGGAAAAAGCAGCCAATGGCGATCTGCTGTTTGGGACGATTGATACTTGGCTGCTGTGGAATCTGACGGGCGGCCGCGTGCATGCCACGGACGTTACCAATGCCAGTCGGACGATGCTGTTTAACATTCACACGCGTCAATGGGATCAAGATATTTTACAGCTGCTGGACATTCCAAGCCAAATGCTGCCGGCCGTGCGCTCCAATTCAGAAGTATACGGCTATACGGGCGATTACCACTTCTTTGGGGTCGAGATTCCGATTGCGGGGATGGCTGGTGATCAGCAGGCGGCTTTGTTTGGTCAGGCTGCCTATGAAAAGGGATCCGTCAAGAATACTTACGGTACTGGCGCCTTTATTGTGATGAATACTGGTACCGAGGCCACGCTGTCGAAAAATGGTCTGCTGACGACGATTGCCTATGAGCTGAACGGACAATTGAACTATGCTTTGGAAGGATCGATCTTTGTAGCGGGATCGGCAATTCAATGGCTGCGCGATGGGCTGCAGTTCTTTACCAAGGCCAGCGAGTCAGAAAAAATGGCCGTTGAAGCCGGTTCAACTGGCGGCGTTTATGTGGTACCGTCATTTACCGGGCTGGGCGCGCCATACTGGGATCAAGAAGTGCGTGGCGCGATGTTTGGCTTAACGCGGGGATCCAATCGCCAAAGCATTACGCGGGCTACGTTGGAATCGATCGCCTACCAGACGCGGGATGTCGTTGATACGATGGTCAAAGACACCGACTTGCCGTTAAAGGCGCTGACGGTCAACGGCGGGGCTTGTCGCAACGACTTTTTGATGCAGTTCCAGGCCGATATTCTACAAACGCCGATTGAACGTGCACAAATGGAAGAAACTACGGCACTGGGCGCGGCTTTCCTGGCTGGTTTGGCAGTCGGCTTTTGGAACGATCAAGAGGAGCTCAAGGAACTTTCCAAACTGGGCGATGAGTTTATGCCGGTTATGAAGCGTGAAGATGCCGAACAGCTTTACCACGGCTGGCAGCGAGCAATCAAAGCCGCTCAGTTCTTCAGCCACGGAGAATAAAGCCTTGGGAACGATTAAGCTGCGTCCGATGACATCCCCGCATGACCTAAGTTCCACGCGAGAATAAAGCATTGGGTATGGGTCAACTGCCGTCCTAGGAGGAATGCTACGCTTTGGGGCAGTGATTTGCTTGAACGGCGGCACATTGATTATGCTTAGCGGCAAAATAATAATTGGCAAAACGCCTTGCCTGGTCTGGCAAGGCGTTTTCAAATTGCAATGCCGATTGAAATCAGCTATAATTATGGCGTAAACAAAAAGGCTAACGTGAGGGAACA
>ENA-ORUB01002839-ORUB01002839.1-human-gut-metagenome-genome-assembly--contig:-NODE-2839-length-15588-cov-2.650229_pt1 | contig 15588 bp, 5 predicted proteins | sample MGYA00241918_ERZ509200 | MGnify/ENA primary metagenome ERZ509200 (study PRJEB26280, sample SAMEA2338853) | human gut metagenome | biome: human gut; feature: human-associated habitat; material: faeces... | reverse complement strand
TAAGAAGCTCAATATATTTGAAAGACAGGAAATGTATTTTGTTGTTTCAGAACAGAATGAACCATTGAGGGAATTAGATTTTATCGCGTTAGAGAATATTATCATTACATTACAGTTTAGTTTGATCAGACATGTATTAGAAGAGAATCTTGAAAAACGACATCTAAGAGATTTGGAATATCGTATGCTGAATGGTTCGCTGTCAAATGATGAAGAAAATGAAGTTGCAGGTATGCTTGGTCTTAATGATGCAGAGATATATCGGGTTGTCACTTTCCGTATGGATGCAATAAAGAATATGGAAAAATTTACCAATGCCCAGATAAAAGAAACAGAATTGGTCGAAAACGAAATTATACGTTATTTACCGAGGGAGCATATTTTTTTGCAAACCAACCAGATTGTATATATTCACAGAGAAACGGAACTGGAAACCGGATTGGAATTTCGTAAAAAACTGGAGAAACTGCAGCAAACGATACAAGAATTTCTAGTTAATAGGGGAGTTGAAATAGATTTTCTGATTGGTATAGGTAAAACTGTCACAGGATACCATGAATTGAAGGAGTCTTTTAAATCTTCTAAAATTGCGCTTAAATATATTAAAGTTATTAGACGAATAATCGGAGACGAGGATAAGTCAGTTATAGATAGTACAAAGGTAGGATTCTTTTATCAGATACTGGAAAAGATGAAAGATATAAATCAGTTGCAAGCGTTTATACCGGAGTCATTGAATAAACTTCGCCAGTACGATATTCAGAAAAATGGAGAGCTGGTTGATACATTGGAATGTTATCTGAATGTCAACCAAAGCTTAAAAAAGACTTCTGAATTAATGTTTATTCATTATCGAACTGCTTCATATCGTTTGCAGAAAATAATAGAAATAACGAATATAGATTTTAATAATCCAGCAGAAGTGCTTAGTGTTCGAATTGGATTGATAGCAATTCGAGTTCTTGAAGTAATGTAGAATTTTTAAGAATCTTTTGGGGAGGCAAAGATGAGATTCATAATATTAAAAATATTGGAATTGTTATAAAAGATAACGAATCACATGGTTAGTGTGGTTCGTTTTTTTGTCCATTAATCGCAAATGGAGCACTTTGAATAAAAAAACGTTAAAAATTTTTCATCCTTTGTGCATTATATTTTTAAGTTTAATAGCGTATAATATCACACTTGATGAGAAAGATTATCAGCGAAAAATATTGAAGATATCAAATTTTGATATTTTTTTTGATATAAACTAAGACCTCGCAGGGTTTAGATTAGAGGGATAACGATGCAACTGAAAAATTCGACAGATTACGCAATTAGAATTGTATGTTACTTAGCGGCACAGGAACGGATGGTATCTACATCAGAATTGTCACGGAAGCTAAATGTTTCTGCTAATTATGTTCCTAAAATAGCAAAAAAACTGAAAGATGCAAAAATAGTCAATGCCTGTGAAGGTATAAATGGTGGCTATATGCTGGCAAAACAACCGGAGAACATTTCTTTAATGGATATTATATCGTGTGTAGAGGAAACAATGGCAATTAATCGTTGTTTGGAAGAAGATCGTTTTTGTTCCAGAAATTTAGAAAATACCTGCAAGATACATAAAATATTGTTGAGTTTGCAGAATACATACAATAATAAATTAGAGAGCGTAAAGGTTTCAGACGTTATCCGTCCTGGAGAAGATGAATATTTTGGACGATTTTATGTTGTATTAAAACTGAACTTGAAAGAAAAAAGCTACGAGTGTGTATATTCACATATCCGTGAAGTGTATGAGAAAGTAAGGAAAACAAAAAGTTATGAAGAGTTCATAAATCAATATATAGAAAGATATGTGTATGCTTCTGATAAAAAAATGGTTCATGACTTCTTATCAAGTGAAGGATTAGAAGAAAAGCTGGTTGATGGATGTATGGAAAAAGATCTTCCATATCGCAGAATTACTGGAAAAGATAAGAATGCATATGTTTGGATGGAAGCAAAAAAATATATAGATGCAAATGAGAATACTGCAATTATTACCTTACATAATGAGAAGATTCTACAGAACACGGTTATAAAGATGGAACAGGATATGGCAAAGCAGTATTGGGATATGGTATCACTTTTAACTACTGTATTGAATCATAATCAGATAGTTGAATCAGGGTATCAAGATGATATCAGTTTCTATACGAAACAGGTATATCTTCAATTACAGAAAAAATATCCGGAATATGGAATTACGGATGAAGAAATTGCTTCAGTAGCCCATTTGGCACCGATTCATGATATTGGAAAGATAAAAGTACCAATTGAAATTTTAAATAAGAATGGAAAATTGACAGATGAAGAAATGAATGTAGTAAAGCAACATCCATTAGTAGGTGCGGCGATGACCCAGAGATTCCCAGAGGGGATAACAACGGAAAAGCTGAACAAATATAGCTATGAAATATGCAGACACCACCATGAAAGATATGATGGATCAGGATATCCAGACGGTTTAAAAGGGAATGCGATTCCGATGTGCGCACAGGTCGTTGGGATTGTTGATGCTTACGATGCATTGATCAATGATCGTCCATACAAAAGAAAATATGAACCAGAAGAGGCGATACGGATGATTTCAAATGGTGAATGCGGAGCGTTTTCTAAAAAACTGATCCAGTGCTTGACGGCGGCAGCAAAGCAGCCAGAGTGGTTAAAAGTAACAAAAAGTCAAGCATGACAGAAGATTTGAGGCGATTTTATGAACAAGAAATTGAGTGTTTTAAGACGAATTACAGCAGTTGTTCTGTGTGTTACATTATTATCTTCGCAAGTCGTAGTTGCGAATGCTGAAGATTCAGAAAGAATGAATGTGCAGACCAATAGTGAATTTACAGATATATCGGAACAGGATGGTTTCAGCAGTGATACATCTGAAATATCTGATATCACGGAAAGTGATATTCCTGATTCTTTTGAAGGAGAATCAGAGCCAAATACAGATATTAGTTCTGAAGTAACAGAGGAATTTGGTAATTCTGAAGATCAAGGATTTACAGATGGAGAAGAAACAATTATCGAGGATGAAAACACCTCAGATACTTTGGAAGAAGCAAATCCAGATTATGAAGATGGAAAAATATGTATCTACAATTACCAGCAACTTCTGCAAATCGGTACAGGAACACAGATGTTTTCCGGAGACAAAGATGGAAATGTTGGTGAAGGGGATAAGGTTCTTGCAGATGGTGCAGAACTTACCTATGCATCAGACGCTTCCTATTGTTTGATGAATGATATTCCAATAGATAATGAAAATGTCTGGAACTTCCCATCAGATTTTACAGGTAGCATCACTTCATCATCAGAGCGCACGGGCAACACAGTATATGATTCAGTGACTGATACGATTTATGTGTATAACCGATACCAGCTTGAATTGATGAAAGGGGAATCTTCAGACAGCGAACCTGTAATGAGCGAGGATTATATTGCTGAAAAAGTTGGAATGGGACAGGTTTTTACACTGGAAGATGGTTCCTATCTTACTTACAGCAAAACACATAATTATGTGCTTGCTTCTTCATTTACAACAGAAACACCGGAGCTTCTTGCAAATAAGGCTGGGACAGAGGAGACAACTCAGGATATTACTAGCGCATATCCGTCCGACTATGAAGGAAGAAATTATTTCGGTCAGGTGGTAAAAAAGATTGGTGATAAAAATTATATTCTGATTGGAAATGAAACACAGCTTCGGGCAATCGGAACAGATACGGATGTGACAGAGCCAATCTGGCGAGTGTATGAAACAAGAGAGAAAAAGCCGGGAATACTTGGGGGCGCACTGAGTGGATATACAGCCTGGAAACCAGTAGCTGATACACAGACATACAAAACAGAACTGTATTATCCGGGTGATGCGGATATTGTAAAGTTTAATGATACAGATAATTGGTCTGGAAAAGAATTGTATGGAAATAAAAAAGGTGACCATAAGCTGGGAGAAACAGAATATCTGGATAATTCATCCTTGGATATAGCTGGCACAACAGCTACAAAGCGTTATGTATATGTGAGCAGTACTATTCAGGAGTCAGCCGATATGACGGTAACTGCGACAGACAGTACTGCCAGTGCTTCCGAAGCGGCATCTGTTGAAGCAGGTGCAACTGTAAAAGACAGAGATTTGATTGATATGACTCCGCCAGACAGCGAGGAAGCAGCTGAGACAGGAAGTAATGATGAAACCTTTACAAGTGGTGAGGATGAAAGTAATTTTTCAGATGATGCGAATCCGGAAAGTATTACGGTTGATGAGAACAAAACTTACGTCCTTACCTATGATACATCCAAAAGTAGCAATACCAATATTGCAGGAGCTGGATATAAATACAGTAAGGATGCGAATTACATTATCTTTCGTGATATTGATCTTTCCAAAGAGGGGACAAATTCTAATGGAGAAGATGATGATTGGGATCCTATTGACAATTATCAGGGAAACATGGAAGGCCGAAAGGGAATGGTTGAAGGTCAGAGTATAACCATCAGCCATATCAACATTTCACAGGCTAATGCAGTCAATCAGGACAACCAGGCAGAATATGGTATTGGATTTTTCAGAAATCTGACGACCCCGTATTCTACATCGCTGACAATATCCCAAAATCCAATCACTGTGAAAAATATTACCCTTTCTGATGTGACGGTTTCTACAACAACACAAAAGGTTAAACAAAATTTTAGTTTGATTGGAGGCGTGTTGAAGCTCCTGCTTGGAAATTTAAGTGGATTGGAACCGGATCCACAATCCCTGGCAACAGGAGGATTTGCTGGTGTTGTAAAAGGAAATATCCAGATTGAAAACTGCAATGTGGAAAATTTACATGGAGTTTCCAATGTAAATGACCGGACCGGTGGCTTCGCAGGTTATGTCAGTGGTATGACACAGTATGATTTGGTATCAAGTGGCTTAGGAGGTCTGGTTGATACTTTAACAAAAATCCTGAATCTGATTCCGCTGCTTGGAGTCGGTGATTTGCTGACTCTCCTTTTAAATGGAGGATTACTCAGTGTAAAAAATCTTATTCCGATAGGCTATGTCAATCCAAGTATTCAGAATTGTTCTGTAAGCGGTGACACTTCTGTTACAGGTCAGAAGAGTACCGGTGGATTCGCCGGGGAAGCCATCGGTGCAGTGATGAAAAACTGTTCTGTAGGTGGAAGTACCACAGTGTCCGGAAATGACTGTTCTGGTGGATTTGTGGGACGTTCTGCGAATGCAGTCGTGGTAGGTGCATTAAGCAGCCTTGGTATTGAACTTATGGGAAATTTCCCGGTCAATACAGTTATGCTGAACTGTAGAATCGACGGAGCGGTAAACGTATCTGCACAGGGGACCCCATCTAAAGAAAGTGGTTATGCAGGCGGATTTATAGGAGAAATGCGAAATAGTTATGCGGTGGACTGCAGTATTTCCTCTCTTGGCACAGTGTCCGGAAAAGATTATACCGGAGGATTTGCCGGTATAGCAACTCTTGGTGATGTAGCGGATATTGATGAAAGCCAGGGACTTCTGGTAATTGTAAAGGATCTTCTTACAGGGTTGTTAAATGGTAAATTAACCAACATGGATCTTTTGAACCTGGTGGGACTTCGACCTTCTGTTATAAGCGGATGCACCATTGCAGGAGATAGCATTTCTGTAACAGCAAACGGTAAAAATGCCGGTGGACTTGTGCGATATGCAGGGGCTGTCCAGATTTCCAATACTTTAGAACTTACAGACGATTCAAAGTCAACTACAAAAGCCCTCCAGCGAGTGCTTACTAAGACTGGCGTTACCTATGAATTTGCAGACCGTGTGAATCAGATCAATGCAGCTTCCTCAATGAAGGTTTCAGCAACAGAGAATGCAGGAGGAATCTTAGGCTATGCGAAAATGACCAGTGTCGGTGATGTCCTTGGTGGAACAGTTAAAGCAGCGGATTACATGCGTTTTGAATGTAAAGACTGTTCCGTAAATGGAGGCTCTTCCGGTCTTACTGTTACTGCGTCAGATAAGGAGAATGGTCGTGCTGGAGGTACTATCGGTTATGGAACAGGTGGAGAAGTAAGGAGAACATCCGTCACAAATCTGAATTCCGTAACGGCGGGAAAGTGTGCAGGCGGTTTTGCAGGATATTTCGGAAGCGGTACCCTTGCCAATGTTGGCGGTATTAAGCTTCTTGGATTACCGCTACTAAAAATTGACAGCCTTCTTTCTGTAGGCCAGATGATTGAGACATTTACAGTTGACAGCACTGTTTCAGGTGTTTCGTCAGGATATAGTGTGTCTACTGGTAATGAGAAAGGTTATAGTGGTGGCTTTATTGGAGAATGCATTAGTGGACGAGCAAGGGACACTAAGATCAGCAACCTGAAAACTGTTACTGCATCTGCAACATCAGGAAAAGCCGGAGGCTTTGCAGGTTTTGCTAAAGCCGGAGATGCATTAAGTGCTGGAGATTCCACTACATCAAAACTGACAGGAATTGAATTAGAGAATCTGCTTGGAGTTGTCAGTGCCCTGAGACCGGAGTTCAACAATACTTCTATTGCCTATGTTTCGAATGGTTCTGACCCTCAGGTATCCGCTGATATGGCGGGCGGCTTTGTGGGAGACGGACAGGCTGTAGATATCAATTATGGAAACAACAATTCCGGATTCAAAGCAGACACAGACACCAATCCATCTTCGAATGAATCTACAGATGAAAAGAATAGTGAAGAAGATTTCAGTTCAACAGACACGAATAGTGAGGATGGAACAACCAAAGGCGAGACTGGTGCGATTGCAACAACAAATATTACCGGACTCTCTTATATAAAGGGAACCAGCTATGCCGGTGGTTTTGCAGGAAGGCTGATGCCTGGTGATGTGGCACAGACAGGTTCTATTAAGTTACTGGGCCTCTTGAATGTAAATCAACTTCTCAGTGTCATGGATGTGGCTTATCCGAGAATTTCCGATTCTTCTATTGAAGGAAACAATTTAGTCGTAACAGCATCCGGAAAAAATGATGATGAGGCGCTTGGAGATGCCGGAGGATACATCGGTAATGGAAAAGCAGTTATGGTTAAAAACTCTGATGTGACCAATGTAAAAGAAGTCACAGCACCATATCATGCCGGTGGCTATATCGGAATTATGCGCTCCGGAAGTGCAGCGGAGGCAGGAGATGCCACAGGAGATCTTTTGAATAGTGTCCTTGGTAAGATCCTGAGTCTGAAAGAGCTGGCAAGTGTCCTTCAGGCGGCATCCAGCAAAATTACAAATTGCAAAGTTGCTGGTACCGCAGATGGATTGACTGTTACGGCTGACAGCGGATTTGAAAACGCAGAAGGCTATGCAGGTGGCTTCGTTGGAGAGATGCAGAGCGGTCATGTAGATAATTCAGCAAATGCTGTTGATTCCGGAAAAGGAACGGCAGTAGAAAATCTTCTGAAAGTAGAAGGACTTCGTTATGCCGGAGGATTCGGAGGTCTGGTAAAAGCTGGAGCGGTTGCAGAGATTGGAGCTAAATCATCAATTCTTACAAAACTGGTTGATCTGACAGGATTACTATCCCTGGTCAATGCTTTTGTTCCGGTGATCAGTAATGCCAGTGTTAATTCTGTAGAAAAAGGGTTTACCGTTACCGTTACAGGTACTCTTGAAAAAGATAGCACCAACGATGCGGATGCCGGAAGTGCCGGAGGCTTTATCGGATGCGGAACTGGTGTACAGATCAGCAATTCCGATGTAAATAAACTGCAGCATACCGGTGTCAGTGAGCCAAAGAATCTGCAGCAGGAAGATGGTAGTAGTTATTACGGAACTGGAAGTGAGTATGCGGTAAGTGGTTATCGTTATGCCGGCGGCTATATTGGGAAAGCTGCAATGGGAAGTACGGCGGCTATCGGAGGTGCAAGCGTTCTGGATCATGTACTTTCTGCTACAAATCTGTTATCAGCATTGACCGTAGTTGCATCTATCATAGACAGTTCAGATGTTTACGGAGCGATAGGCGGATTTAATGTTCTTGCAACAGATGGAGACGGTGATACCGGAAAAGCTGGTGGATATGCAGGAGAACTTCTTGGAGTTCAGATTCAGAATAGTAATTCTTATAATTTTGCACATATCATAGGGCGTGAAAGTGCCGGTGGATATGTTGGAACCATGGAGCCGGGGAGTGCGGCAGATGTGGTAAATGGATTAAGTGCTCTTGGAGGACTGATCAAGGCAGATAATCTTCTTGGCGTTTTGCAGGCATTTGTTCCTGTGATCAAAAACAGCGAAACAACCTGTGTACCTTGTGGAGGTGCTGTGAGGGCTCAGTCTGAAAGTGATGACAGCATTTACCGTGGACTTGCAGGAGGATATGCAGGTTACAACTATGGCGGTCAGATCTGGGGAAACAATACGGATAACTGGAAAGGCGCTGCATATACAGGAAACGTAAGGGAATGTGCGGCTTATCGTATCCGTTCCGTATATGGAACGGAATATGCCGGAGGGTATACAGGACTGATGCGGTGTGCGAATGTTGCAGATACAGGAAGTCTAAAGGTTTTATTTGGTCTTATCAAACTAGATAATCCGCTGACGCTTCTTCAGGCAGTGTATCCGACAGAAAAGAATACAACTGTTTATGGACCGCTTCGTGGACTGGATACGGATACCTGGAACAAATGGGTTGGTGCTGTCGGTTCTTATGGAAGTTACGGTAATAAATTACAGGCACTTGGTGAAGTCAATGATCAAGAACAGTTAAATGAGATCATTTCTCAGTATGCATATGGATACGCAGTCACAGCAGGAAGGAGCATTCTGGCAAGTAAAGCAACACAGGGCGGTTCTGCCGGAGGCTATGTAGGCCGTATGGAAGGCGGTACCGTGACAAAGGGAACTGCAACAGATCTTCAGTCAGTGGAAGCCTTCAGAAGCAGCGGTGGATTTGCAGGTGAGATGCTTACCGGTTCTGTGGCAAACACAGGTGACGTTTCACTGGCAGGTCTTAAGATTATCGGTGCAGACGGTCTGGCGGCATTAAAAACCTTTGTGCCGGTTGTAAAACAGTCCAAGGTGGAAGGCTATCGTTCCGGAGCAAGGATCAAAGCAACCGGTATTGCAGACAAAGACCCGGCAGGATTTGCCGGAGGCTATGTGGGAAGAATGATCGGCGGTCAGATCTGGGGAGATGAAACTACCTCCTGCAGTATCACAAATTTAAGGCGTGTAGATGGAACTTCCTATGTAGGCGGTTTTGCTGGAAAAGTAGATCCAGGTAGTGTGGCAGCTATTGATACAGCTACAAAGCAGGGACTTTTGAATAAGCTTCTGGATGTTCTTATGGTAAATGCTCCGGCAGAACTGATTAAGGTTCTGAATGCTACTGTTTCCACCATCCGCTGTGCATCTGTGTCAGCCTGGGATGACTGGGGCCTGATCGTAAACGGAACCTATCAAAATGGAAGCAATACAGGGTATGCAAAAGCAGCTGGAGGATTCGCAGGAAGTCTTTGTGGAGCAGTTCTTGGCGAGAAGGATAAACCGGAAAGCGGAATCCGTGCAGACAAGATTCGCTCTGTAGTAGCCGGTGAATATGTCGGCGGATGCTTCGGTATTGCGGATGTTTCCGGTGCCGCAAACATTAGTGCAGGTAATGAGACCTCGGTATTACAGTATCTTTTAAAACTTGGAAAAACCGATGTGTTGGATGCGTTTCGAAGCTATGTATATTACGGAAATGTCACCGGCAGCCCGGATGCAGGGCTTGGTGTCAGTGCAAACACAGCGACAAAATCAGGTCAGAATAATGAAGTAACATACAGCGGTACAGCCGGAGGCTTTGGCGGTTCCATGTTAAATGGTTCAGTCAAAAACAGCAATGTAACAGGATTAAATTATGTAACTGGACTGAACAGCGTAGGCGGTTTTGTAGGTTACTCTGGAAAAAGCGGAGTTGTGAAAATGGAGAAGCTGGATGTACTGGGAAATAATACCGGACAGCTTCTGGGCGGTGCACTCGGTGTCCTGGATATTTTTGGCTCCCACATTGATGACAGCAGTGTGACAGGCATACCTGGAGGTTATACCGTTCAGAGTAAAGGCGGAGAGGAACAGATCGCAGGAGGATTTATCGGCTATGCAAACCTTGCCAGAATGTCAGGCTGTAATGCCGGAGATGCTCAAAATCAGGAAAATAGTCTGAAACTGGTAGAATCCGGTGGAACAGCCGGAGGCTTCGCAGGAAGAACAAGCTTTGCCTACCTTGCGGATGTAAAACTGGATTCTACAGTGGTGGATGCGTTGCTCGTAGTTCTGGATCAGCTTGTAAGGGCGTTGTATTTGGATAAGATCCAGGATTCCGACTTGTTGCATATCAATCTTGGAATTGTAAAGGTTGATGCGCTGTACGATGGAAATCTCATCCATGTAAATCTGCTGGGATTGGATATTTCTGTCGGGCTGTCTAAGAAGCCGACAGATAACGATCAGCAGACTGATTTTGCAATCATTAAGATCGGAGATTCTTCTATCAAGCTTCCATGTGATAAGAATGGAATCATAACGAAAGATAATGATGTAAAGTCCAATATCAGTGTCAACTTGATTAAGGCAAACAGGACAAAAATTACAGACAGCAATGTATATGGAATCAGTACGGGATACGATGCCTATGCCGGCGGTGCCGGAAATGATGCAGACGGTACTGCAACAGATGGACGAAGCGGAGGCTTTGTAGGATATAACGACGAAGGACTGCTGAAAAATAACAACATGTATTACTGCGATGTGGTCCGTGGAACATCTAAATTGGTGGGACCATTCAGCGGAAAAAGTGATCTGGAATCTGTATATGACTTTAATACAAAAGCAGGTGTAGAAGGTGAGAATAACAATTATCGTATTTACCGAAAACCGGCGATTAGTTTTGATGAGATCAAAAAGAATTCGAAACTTCTGACAGATACGTTCAGTCAGGAAAATGGATGGAGCATCTTCTCAGTAAAACATGTAGTGCAGGTAGATGAGTATAACACATTGCAGAATGCAGTTATGGCAACAAAAGATTCTTCTGAAACAGCAGATCTGAATGTTTATGTATCAGATGCAAAAGCTGTTCTGATGTCAGATACCAAAACTACTGTAAATACAGGGGATAGCACGTCACCGGAACCATCTGATACACAGGATCCATGTGATGAATTTGTAAATCTGACCATTAATAAGGTATGGAAAGATTTCCGGAATATGGACAACATCAGACCAGACACTATTAAGATTACAATTTCCAGAAGCTGGACGGATGCGGAAGGAACAAAACATACAGAAGTTGTGCCGGGATATGAAAACTATGAAATAAAAGGTGATATCTCAAAATCTACATGGCAGAAAGTGGTTGAAACTCTTCCAGCCTACATAAAAGATGATGCTGAAAAACCGCATTATTATGAATACTCTGTTACGGAAACGGAAATAAAAGGATATACAACTACAATAAAAAGCTCTGATGATGGATTTACCTTCACGATTATCAACCGGCATTTTGCACTGCTTCCGGATACCGGCGGCGAGGGCATTATGATGTTTATCATAGCAGGTGGCCTGTTGTTAGCGTTCCTGCTTTATACTGGACGCAGAAGGAAACGGAAACAGACGATGTAGGAAAGGGGGAGTAGAGTCATGAGAGAGATATGGCTGCGTGGGGAACTTCCACCGTAAAAGCTGAAGGAATCCCAAGCGAACCAATAAAAAATCAAAAGAAAGTGAGAAGAGGAACATGAAGAAATTAGTATCAAGATTTATGGCAGTTCTGATGGCAATGACCATGATACTGTCCATGAGCATGACTGCATTTGCAGCAGATGCAGCAGATGCTCCAAAAGGAACCCTGACAGTCAACAATACAGTGGAAGGAAAGACTCTGGATCTGTATCAGATTTTTACAGCAACAAAAAGTGGCGAGAATGTAGCATATACACTGAACAGAGCATATGAAGGATTTTTTAAGAATAATACTAGAATTCCAGGATCTGAAAGTTTAACAGGCGAAGCTTTAAGTGAAGCGGCATATAACTATGTTAAAGAACAGGTCGGAGCAAATGGAGAGGCTGATACAGCGAAAACATTTGCTAAAGATGTGCTTGGATGGATTTTAGATTCAAAGAACAATATTACAGTAACAACAACAGTTAATACAACAGAAAATTCTACACAGATTTCTGGTTTAGCATATGGATACTATTTAGTTTATCCAAAAGGAGCAACAGATACCTCCACAGCACCAGGAAATGGAAATCAGACTTATACATCTGCAGCATCTTTAGTTAACATTACAGCTGATACAGCTACGATTAACATGAAGAGCAATTACCCGACAGTAGATAAGAAACTTGTTTCAACACAAACACCAGGTAATAATTCAATCACAGTAAATGGTATTACTAATCCTAGTTGGGAAAGTATTCATCAGGGAATCTTAGGTGAAGATGATGAGAACGCTCCTGAGGATACCATTGCACCACGTGGTGCAGCATATGAAAAGAAAGCTGGGGATTTTGCAATTGGTGACACCGTTACTTACCAGCTGACTTCTAAAGTACCGGATATGACAGGATATAATTCTTATACTTTTAAATTTACCGATACATTATCAAAAGGACTAGACTTAAAAGCAATTCTGTCTGTAAAGGTTGGAGATACAGAACTCAAAGCAGGTAAAACAGGAGCTAACACATACTTACCGACATATACGACAAATACCAATGGAACACATACACTAACTATTAGCTTTAATGAGTTTTATAACAACTTTAAGAATAGAACAGGCGATACAATCACAGTTGTTTATACTGCAACCTTAAACAAAGATGCTGTTATCGGTATGAATCCAAATACCAACAAGGCGGTCGTTGAGTACAGTAATGATCCGAAGTCAGATGGAACAGGTAAATCTGAGCCAAGCATCGTAGATGTACATACCTTTGATTTCACAATTTATAAATATTATTTAAAAGACCAGAATAATAAAGAAGATAAGACTGCACTTGCAAAGGCAGAATTTGAGCTTTACAAGGGAAACACAGAAGGTACTGCAGCAGATGAACAGGCGAAGGTTAATATTGTAGACGAAGGAGAAGGTGTATACCGTCAGGCAACAGCTGATGAAGCTAAAGTAACAGGCTTTACTTCTGCAAAAATTGTATCCGATGCTGATGGTAAAGTTCTTGTAAAAGGTCTTGTTGCCGGAACTTACTACTTAAGAGAGACAAAAGCTCCAGAAGGATACAATAAACTTCTCAGCGACATTAAGGTTGAGATTAAAGCAAACTATGATGAAACAACTGGAAAACTGACAAGCTATTCAGTTGATTACACATACAATGGAACTAAAACACCAGGTAATGCAATCACAAGCAAAGATAACTCTCCGGAAGTACCTGTAGAAAACAAAACAGGCGCACAGCTTCCATCTACTGGTAGCAAGGGAGCACTTATGGTAACACTGGCTGGTATCGTTCTTTTCGGTGCATTAACAGCAAGCAAAGCTTTTGGCAAAAAGAAAGCCAAAAACTAAGACATTCTGAAACTTAAGAATGGATAAAAAGACAGTTCATCTTCCCGGTATCGTACCGGGAGGATGTCTGCTTTTTCTGAAATGTTCAGTGTAAACTGAGTATTTCAGAAGAAACAGACGAAAAGGTGAAAGATATTATGAAGAAAGTAGTGAAAATACTAAGAGGAATCGGATATCTGGCGGCATTTTCTTTAATCCTGTATCCGGTAGTGAGCAATTACATCAATCAGATGAACAGTACAACGATTGCTACAGATTATGAACAGGAAGTTTCTCATTTGTCGGAAGAACAGGAGAATGCAATGATCGAACAGGCACAGGAATACAATGAAAGCCTGATTGGAATTGGTTCCATAGCAGATCCATTTTCAGAAAGCAATGAAAACCAGACAGAAGATGATGTGTATAACAATCTTTTAAAAATTGATGATACTGGAATGATGGGATATATTGATATTCCAAAGCTTGATGTTGTTCTTCCGGTTTATCATGGAACATCCGAAAAAGTACTGCAGTCAGGTGTAGGACATCTGAAAAACACCTCGCTTCCGGTAGGCGGTGAGAGCTGTCATGCGGTATTATCCGGACATCGTGGACTTGCAAATGCCAAGATATTCACCGACCTGAACAAGATGGAGGTTGGAGATGTATTTTATATTAAAGTTCTTCATCATACCTTTGCCTATCAGGTGGATCAGATTCTGACAGTATTGCCATCAGATACAGATTCTTTACAGATTGAAAAGGGCAAGGATTATGTAACACTGGTCACATGCACTCCTTATGCGGTTAACACGCACAGACTGCTTGTACGTGGCACTAGAATTCCGTATGAAGAGGCACAGAAGATAGATGAGGAAGTTGGTCTTCAGCGTACAATTCCATTCAATTTGATTCTATTGATTGGTGGAATTATTGCTTTCATCATCATATGGGTGAGCATTAAATATCATAAACGCAGGAAGGAGAAAAAACATGAGCAGAATAAGTAAACGTAAGCGAATATATATGTGTATGGCAAGTGTGATGTGTATGCTTTTACTCCTCATTCCGTTACCTGTGTCTGCGAATGATCTGGGAAGTATATTATTAAAAGCAACTGTTGAAGATGAGACCACTGTATATAAGCTAAGTAATACTGAATTTACGATGTATCAGGTTGGAACATATAAAAATAATTCATGGGCATTAGTGAGTGAGTTTGCAAAGTCTGGAGTCATATTTGATTTTGATGATTCTTCCGCTCAGGCAGAAGCTGCAAAAAAACTGGAAAAATATGTACAGGATAACAACATCAAAGGAATGTCCGGAAAGACCAACTCAGACGGAGAAGTTATGTACAGAGATCTGGAAAAAGGAGTGTATCTTTTTGTCCAGACACAAAAAACACAAATTAGCAATCAAGTATATCAAAGCGAACCTTTTATCATAACAGTTCCAGGTAATTATGATGGTCAGATAATTTGGAATGTAACGGCAGAACCTAAATTTAAAAATGAATCGATACCACCAATTACCACGAATACGCCACCAGTTTCAGAAGAACCATCGGGTGATAATAGCGGTCGCACTCCAAATGTAAAAACGGGAGACGATACGAATGTAATTATGTGGATTTCCTTAATGGGAATATCCTTAGTCATATTTAGTATTTGTAAAAGAAAAGTCCATAAATAATATGAGGAGATCAGGGAATCCCGTTCTTTTCGTTTAGTTACTCAACTGGCATAAGCCAAAGGTAAATATCTCCGGAGGTGCACCGTATGGTGTCACCTGGGAGGAAAAAGATCTGAAACCTTGGGAGGAGCTGGAAAAGAATAATTGAGTTGTCAGTGAATCTTATTTATCTCTCGTGACAGAAATAGGTTCCTGTTTTGCTGGAAGTAAGTCTGAACTGATCTCAGGAGCATAGAGTAGTGCTGTAAAATTCTGTCTAATGATATCCAGTGTCTTCTGCTTCTTTTGCAATTCCTGTTTTTCCCGGACGGTAGTAGCT
>ENA-ORUB01002835-ORUB01002835.1-human-gut-metagenome-genome-assembly--contig:-NODE-2835-length-15598-cov-3.392202_pt1 | contig 15598 bp, 16 predicted proteins | sample MGYA00241918_ERZ509200 | MGnify/ENA primary metagenome ERZ509200 (study PRJEB26280, sample SAMEA2338853) | human gut metagenome | biome: human gut; feature: human-associated habitat; material: faeces... | reverse complement strand
ATACAGCGCCCTGTGGGGCGGCGCGGCTGGAAGGAGAAGAAACCATGAAGGACTGGATGAAACAATGGCGGCGGCTGCTGGTGCGGGTGGGGCTGCTGCCGCCGGCGGAGCTGCACTACATCGGGGGCAGCGACACCCTGCCACCGCCCCTGAGCCGGGAGCGGGAGGCGGAGCTGCTGGAGCGCATCGGGGAGGAGGACGCCCGCAAGGAGCTGATCGAACATAATCTGCGGCTGGTGGTGTACATTGCCCGGCGGTTCGAAAACACGGGAGTGGGGATCGAGGACCTGATTTCCATCGGCACCATCGGGCTCATCAAGGCGGTGGGCACCTACCGGACGGACAAGAACATCAAGCTGGCCACCTATGCCTCCCGGTGCATCGAGAACGAGATTTTGATGTACCTGCGCAAAAATGCCGGGCGGAAGGGGGAGGTGTCCTTCGACGAGCCGCTGAACACCGACTGGGACGGCAATGAGCTGCTGCTCTCCGACGTGCTGGGGACTGAGGCGGACGTGGTGATGCGCCCCATCGAAGAGGATGTGGAGCGGGACCTGCTGGCGGCGGCCATCAACGTTCTCTCGCCCCGGGAAAAGCAGATCATCACGCTGCGGTTCGGCCTGGGGGGCGGAAAAGAGCAGACCCAGAAAGAGGTGGCGGACCAGCTGGGCATCTCGCAGAGCTACATCTCCCGGCTGGAAAAGCGCATCATCTCCCGGCTGAAGAAGGAGATCCTGCGGCTGAGCTGACGCTTGACAATCGAACCGGGGTATACTATACTAAAATAAAATATGGCAAACTGCGAGGAAGGGAAGCAGTATCCGGTGGGCAGCGGCCAAGAGAGAGAACGGTTGGTGTGAGTTCTCCCAAAGCCGCCGGAGAAGTCGTCCCGGAGCACCGGAGCCGAAGCATCAGTAAGCCCCGGCGGAGGCCCACCGTTGACAGGGCAGGCGCAAATGCGCCGCAGAGTGCGGGTTTTCCCGAATCCAGGTGGTACCACGGACATTTGTTCGCCCTGAGCCGAAAGGCCCAGGGCGTTTTTGCTGTGTAAGCGCGCATAAAGCATTCCGCTGGAGCTGAGCTGCGATCTGGTGAACGGCAGGGCGGTGCGGACCGGCGCCCCAGTCATGACAAAAAGGACGAAAGTTCAGAGAATAGGAGAGATCGAACGTATGATGAAAGAACTGCCCAAGGTGTATGAACCCCAACAGGTGGAGTCCCGTATCTACCAGATGTGGGAGGACAACGACTGCTTTAACGGGGATCCGGATCCCAAGAAGAAGCCCTTCTCCATCGTCATGCCGCCACCCAACGTCACGGGCCAGCTCCACATGGGCCACGCCCTGGACTGCACATTGCAGGACATCCTGACCCGCTTCAAGCGGATGCAGGGCTACTCCACGCTGTGGGTCCCCGGCACCGACCATGCCGGCATCGCCACTCAGATCAAGGTGGAGGAGGAACTGCGCGTCAAGGAGGGCCTGACCCGCTATGATCTGGGCCGGGAGAAGTTCCTCCAGCGGGTGTGGAAGTGGAAGGAGGAGTATGGCAACCGCATCGTGGAGCAGCAGAAGAAGATGGGCGTCTCCTGCGACTGGAGCCGCTCCCGCTTCACCATGGATGAGGGCTGCTCCAAGGCTGTGCGGGAGACCTTCTGCGAGCTGTATGACAAGGGCCTGATCTACAAGGGAAGCCGCATCATCAACTGGTGCCCCCACTGCATCACCGCCCTGTCCGACGCCGAGGTGGAGTATGTGGACAAGCCCGGCCACCTGTGGTATATCCGCTATCCCCTGGCCGACGGCAGCGGCGATCTGGTGGTGGCCACCACCCGTCCCGAGACCATGATGGGCGACACCGGCGTGGCTGTGAATCCGGAGGACGAGCGGTTCCGTGATCTGGTGGGCAAGACCTGCATCCTGCCCATCATGAACCGGGAGATCCCCATTGTGGCGGACGACTACGTGGAGCTGGGCTTCGGCACCGGCGCCGTGAAGATGACTCCCGCCCATGACCCCAACGACTTCGAGGTGGGCCTGCGCCATAACCTGGAGGTCATCCGCTGCATCGGCGACGACGGCAGGATCAACGAGAACGGCGGCCCCTACAATGGGATGGACCGGTACGAGTGCCGCAAGCAGATCGTCAAGGACCTGGAGGAGCAGGGCTATCTCGTCAAGACCGAGCCCTACAACCACAATGTGGGCACCTGCTACCGCTGTCACAATGACGTGGAGCCCCTGATCTCCGCCCAGTGGTTCGTGAAGATGGAGCCCCTGGCCAAGGAGGCCCTGCGGGTGGTCCGGGAGGGCGAGGTGAAGTTCGTGCCCGAGCGGTTCGCCAAGACCTACACCAACTGGATGGAGAACGTCCATGACTGGTGCATCTCCCGCCAGCTGTGGTGGGGCCACCAGATCCCCGCCTGGACCTGCGACGACTGCGGCCACATCAACGTCTCCCGGGAGGACCCCACCAAGTGCGAAAAGTGCGGCTCCACCCATCTGACCCGGGACCCGGACGTGCTGGACACCTGGTTCTCCAGCGCCCTGTGGCCCTTCTCCACCCTGGGCTGGCCGGAAAAGACCGCTGATCTGGACTTCTACTATCCCACCAGCGTCATGGTCACCGGCTATGACATCATCTTCTTCTGGGTGGCCCGGATGATCTTCTCCGGCTGTGAGCAGATGCACCAGATCCCCTTCCACACCGTGCTGATCCACGGTCTGGTGCGGGACGACAAGGGCCGCAAGATGTCCAAGTCCCTGGGCAACGGCATCGATCCGCTGGAGATGGCGGAGAAGTATGGTGCCGACGCGCTGCGCTTCAACCTCATCACCGGCAACTCCCCGGGCAACGACACCCGGTTCTACACCGAGAAGTGCGAGGCCATGCGGAACTTCGCCAACAAGATCTGGAACGCCAGCCGGTTCGTGATGATGAACCTCACCATCGACAAGTGTGAACTCCCTGCGGCGGACGCCCTGGCGCCGGAGGACAAGTGGGTCCTCTCCAAGCTGAACACCCTGGTGAAGGAGGTCACGGAGAACCTGGACGCCTACGAGATCGGCGTGGCCTCCGCCAAGGTCTACGACTTCCTGTGGGATACCTACTGCGACTGGTATATCGAGCTCACCAAGACCCGCCTCCAGGGAGAGGACGAGGGGGCCAAGCTGGCGGCCCAGAATGTGCTCTGCTTTGTGCTAACGGAGCTTTTGAAGCTGCTGCACCCCTTCATGCCTTTCATCACGGAGGAGATCTATCAGGCCCTGCCCCACGAGGAACAATTCATCATGACCTCCCGGTGGCCTGAGTACCGGGCGGACCTGGCCTTCCCGGAGGAAGAAGCCGCAATGGAGGCCGTCATGGACACCATCAAGGCCATCCGGGCCCGCCGGGCGGAGATGAACGTGCCCCCTTCCCGGAAGGCGGAGGTGCTGATCGTCACCGCCACCCCGGACGTCTACGCCCAGGGCAGGCACTTCATCCAGCGGCTGGCCTATGCCAGTGAGGTGAAGTTCGCGGACGCCGCCCCGGCGGATGTGTCCGGCATGGTGACTGCCGTCACCCACAATGCCACGGCTTATCTGCCCCTCAGTGAGCTGGTGGACATCGCCGCGGAACTGGAGCGGATCCGCAAGGAGATCGAGAAAGCCCAGAACGGCCTGCGGGGCGTCGAGCAGAAGCTCTCCAACGAGAAGTTCGTCTCCCGGGCCCCGGAGGCGGTGGTGAACGCCGAGCGGGAGAAGGCCGCCAAGTACAAAGAGCTGATCGCCAAGCTGGAGGAATCCGCCAAGGCCATGCAGGCGTAAGTCCCGGCTGAAGGAGAACGTACCCCCCACGTTCCAAAACAGAATGCAGGGGCGGCGGGCAGAGCCCGGACCAAAGGCCCGGCTCTGACCGCCGCCCCCTTCTTGCAGTCGGGGGTTGCAGTTATCTGCGGATAAACGCCTCATCCTGAGAGGTTGTTGGCGTCTCATCGGACAGATATCGCTCCACCCGCATGTGCAGGTCGTACTGCTCCCGAAGCCGGGCGATCTGCGCCATCATGGGGGAGGCGTGGTGGGTGTCCAAAGCCTGCTGATCTCGCCAGCTGTCGATCAGCAGCACAGTCTCCGGGTCCTCCATGGGGAAGAAATAGGCATACCGCAGGTTCCCTGCCTCTGCCCGGATCGCATCCACGACGCCGCTGACGGTCATCTCCTCTGCGAATTTCCGGGCAGCTCCGCGGTTGCCCGTGTAATAGATATTGACAGTGATTGCCATCGCAGAATCCTCCCTGTATGGTTTTTTCAATTTTATCATAGAGCAAGGGTGCTGTCCAGACGGCCGTCAGGCCCGGCAGCACAATCCGTTTCAAGAAAGGGCTGATCTTGTGAAGCTGAAAAATCCCCTGCTGGCAGTCCGGGACATGGAGCGGTCCAAGACCTTTTACCGGGAGGTCCTGGGGCTTCATGTGGTGATGGATTTCGGTGCCAACGTGACCCTCACCGGCGGCCTGTGCCTCCAAACACTGGATACCTGGACGGATTTCCTTGGAAAAGAGGCGGAGGAGATCCGCTTTGGTGCAAATGACAGCGAGGTCTACTTTGAGGAGGACGACTTCGACGGCTTCCTGGCGCACCTGGTTGGGTGCGCGGATGTGGTGTACGTCCGCCCGCCCCTGGAGCATCGCTGGGGGCAGCGGGTGGTGCGGCTCTATGACCCGGACCGCCACATCATTGAGGTGGGTGAGAATATGAAGTCCGTCTGCCGTCGGTTCCGGGACCAGGGCATGACGCCGGAGCAGATCGCCGCGCGGATGGAGGTGCCCTTGAAGTTCGTCACCGGCTGTCTGCGCTGAGATGTCTGAGAGGCTGAGAAAGGGGAAGTCCCCGCCGATGAAAGGAGAGACGGGATGTTTACCGACGGAAGGAGCAGGCGTGTGGTGTTTCTGGCCCACTGCCTGCTGAATCAGAACGCCATTTCCGACGGCACGGCGGAGGTGCCTGCCGCCCACCGGGAGATTCTACGGACAGTCCTGGATGCCCGGGTAGGCGTGGTGCAGCTGCCGTGCCCGGAGCTGTGCTGTCTGGGGCTGGACCGGGGAGATCCCAAAGGAGGGGAACGACCAGTGGAGGCAGAGAACACCCGCATCCGCCGGGCCATGGGCCAGCCGGAGGCATCTGCCCGGCTGCGGGAGCTGACGGATCAGGTGGTTTGGCAGATTCGGGAGTACCAGAAGCACGGATTTGCCGTGCTGGGCATCGTAGGTGTGGACCGCTCCCCCTGCTGCGGGGTGAACACCACCTCGGACCAGGACCGGGAACTGCCCGGCCGGGGCGTGTTTATCGCATCTCTCCGGGCGGCACTGGAGTCGGCAGGGCTGACCGTACCCGTGATCGGCATCAAGCCGTCGGCGCCGGAGGCGCTGGACCGGGTACGGCCCCTTCTGGGGGAATGAGGTGTGCGATGGAGATTCGACGCATACAGGGTGGCGAGCTTCCGGCGGCCATGGACCTGTGCCGGCGGGTGTTCCTTGAATTTGAGGCGCCGGAGTATCCGCCGGAGGGCGTGGAGGCATTTCGTGCTTATCTTTCAGATATTGAACAGGTAAATCACTTGACACTATTTGGCGCTTGGGAGGGGCAGGAGCTCCTGGGAGTCCTGGCGGCGGAGGGGAGCCACATCGCCCTGTTTTTCGTAGACCCGGCGTTTCACCGCCAGGGCATCGGCCGCCTCCTGTTCCAGGCATATCTGGCGGAGGGCGGCCGCGGGCGGATCACGGTTCACAGCTCCCCCTATGCAGTGGAGGTCTACCGCCATCTGGGCTTTTCTCCCACGGCAGAGGAACAGCTGTCCCCGGACGGCATCCGATACACGCCCATGGTGTGGGAGCAAACATGAAAGAGCCCTAAATACAGCAAAGCCCCCGGAGGGAAATCCCCTCCGGGGGCTTTCGCGCTTCAGCGGATGAAGTTGGTCCGGGCTCCGCTCTCCGCCTGGGGCGGCTGGAGTCCAGCGGCCTTTCCCGCCTGGATGCACTGGACCATCCAGAGCAGGTTTCGGGCCAAATTCCGCATGGTCTGCATTCCCTCCGGCGTGTTGCCGTGGACCATGTTCCAGTAGGTAGAGGAAACTACCGGCATCTGGGCGATGGTGAAATATTTGTCCAGCACATCTACAGAGGCCGTAGTGCCCGCCCTGCGGGCGGAGGCAACAGCCGCGCCGGGCTTGTGGGCGAAGGCGTCTTTTCCGGCGTAGAACACCCGGTCCAGCACGGAGAGGATGCGACCGGAGGGGTGGGCGTAATAGACCGGCGTACCGAACACGAAGCCGTCCGCCTCCCGGGCCTTCTCAATGATTGGGTTCACCATATCGTCATCGAACACGCAGCGGCCCGGCGTCTTCTGACAGGTCCGGCAGGCGGTGCAGTCCCGGACGGGGCCGCTGCCCAGAAAGAGGATTTCCGTCTCCGCGCCGCCGGATTCCAGCGTATCAGCAATCTCCCGCAGGGCTGTGTAGGTGCAGCCGTTGGGCCGGGAGCTGCCATTAATCAGCAAAATTTTCATGTATATGCCTGCCTTCCCTTGAGATACCTTCATGATACCCCGCCGCAGGTGCCGATGCAAGCGGAGAAATGGGAAGATTTTGCGGCGGGGTGTGATTCCGACAAAAAAGAATGGGCCGTTTCCTTATAATGGGAGGAAAAACGGGGTACCCTGTATCTTGGTACACAAACGACAAGGAAGAAGGGAACTTTATGGAGATCGAAGCCACAAGCGCGGACCGGAATCTGCTGCTGGAGATGAAGGGGGAGCTGGACCACCACGGGGCCCGGAACGCCCTCCGGGAGCTGGAGCTGTCCATCGACGCGGCGCTGCCGAAAAAACTGGTGCTGGACCTGGCGGGCGTGACGTTCATGGACAGCTCCGGCATCGCGCTGATCCTGCGGGCCCAGCAGCGGATGCAGCTGCTGGACGGGAGCCTGCTGGTGCGGAACGTGCCTCAGCAGGCACGGCGGGTCCTGGATGCCGCCGGCATCGGCCGGCTGGTGACGATACGATAAAAGGGGGAGTACATACCATGAAGACCAAGGCCAACAACGAAGTCACGCTGGCATTTCCCAGCCGCAGCAGCAACGAGGGGTTCGCCCGGGCAGCCGTGTCCTGTTTCGCCGCCCAGATGGATCCCACCCTCAACGAGCTGGAGGACATCAAGACCGCCGTCAGCGAGGCGGTGACCAACGCCATCGTCCACGCCTATCCGGATTCCATCGGCCAGGTGGTGGTGAAAGTCCGCATCTGCCCGGACCAGGTGCTGGAGGTGACGGTGCGGGACCACGGCCGGGGCATCCCGGACATCGAGAAGGCCCGCCAGCCCATGTTCACCACCGGCGGGGAGGAGCGCAGCGGTATGGGCTTCACCATTATGGAGAGCTTTATGGACAGGCTGGTGGTCCGCTCCACGCCGAGCCGGGGCACTACCGTGGTGATGCGCAAGCGGCTGGCACCCCGGATGCAGGGCACAAAATGAGCGCCACGCTGGAGCTGCTGCGGGCGGCCCAGGAGGGGGACCGGGATGCCTGCGAGCAGGCGGTGATTGAGAACAACGGCCTGATCTGGAGCGTGGTGCGGCGGTATTACGGCCGGGGCGTGGACCCGGAGGACCTGTACCAGCTGGGGTGCCTGGGGTTTCTGAAGGCGGTGCAGGGATTCGACTTTGACTACGGCACCTGCTTCTCCACCTACGCCGTGCCCAAAATCGCCGGGGAGATTCGTCGCTTTCTCCGGGACGACGGCGCGGTAAAAGTGGGGCGCACCATGCGGGAGCAGGCTCAAACACTTTACACCATTCGGGAGCGGCTGCGGCAGGAGCTGGGCCGGGAGCCGGTGCTCAGCGAGCTCTCCGAGGCCTCCGGCCTGACGCCGGAGGAGATCGCCCAGGTGGAGATCGCCACGGACACGCCGGAGTCCCTCCAGCGGGAGACCGCAGACGGCCTCACCCTGGAGGGGATGCTGGGCACGGACGCCCCGGAGGAGGGCATGGTGGAGCGGATCGCCCTGCGGGAGTCCATCGATCAGCTGCCGGAGAAGGAGCGGATGACCATTCTTCTCCGCTACTTCAAGGGACTGACCCAGGAACAGACTGCCCGGATCCTGGGGGTGTCTCAGGTGCAGGTATCCCGGCTGGAGCGCCGGGGCCTGAAACGGCTGCGGGAGTTCCTCTCGCTCTGAAATGCGCTTCCCCCTGGAATTCCGTCATGGTGCCCCAGTACCGCTTGGGCATGTGGGTCATGCGGCAGCGGGGGTTTTCCCGCTCCCGGATGGCGATGGTGTCGTAGAATCGCTTCCACAGCAGGCGGTAGCGGGCCTCCGCCTCGTCTGGCGGGGCCATCTGGAAGTGCTCCAGGGGCCGGACGGCAGAGCGGCCCTCGGCGTAGAACAGGGCCTCCTGGTGGTACGGTCGTAGAGGAAGAACCTCTCGTTCCGGTAGCGGTCGCAGAAGTGACGGCGCAGCAGGGGCAGGACCCGGTTTTTCGGCTCGATTTCGCCCCCCAGTACGCCCCCCAGGTCGGAGAAGCGGACGAAGCCCTTGTACTGGTGGACCTCACCGTTCAGGTGGCGCACCGCCCGCAGAATGGGATACAGCGTCTCATCGGACAGATCCCGGAGGAACCGGGGCCCCTCCTCCAGCAGCTTCACCACCAGACGGTACAGGTGCATTTCCCGGTCCGGCAGGCAGGTGAGAAAGCCGCGGCGCAGCAGGTCCGCCGCCTCCGGCGACAGCTTGACCACCTTCCGATATACCCGTGCGGCGTGGTCCCGGTCCGTCAGGACGGTCCGCACAGGGAACAACGTGAATGGAATGTCCTCACCGCAGCTGATGGCGGTGAGGACTTCTTTTTGGGCGTAGCTCTCAAAGATGCAGGTGAGGAATCCCTCGAAGCTGCCGTCGTATTCATAAATCATCTCGGTCATGGGGAACCTCCCTCACACAGGGGCAAACAGGGACATCTGCTCCAGCTCCGGTTGGGGCAGGGAGGGCCGCTCCGCCGCGATCAGATTCCGCAGCAGGCTGTCCGGTGTGAACCGCAGGCCGTCTGCCATGCGGCCGGAGGCGGTGAGAAAATACTGGGCCCGCTTCATCACCACCCCCAGCTTGGGCAGATCCTCGATCCGCAGCTTCCGGGCCCGGCGGGACACCAGAATGCGCTTGGCGGAGACCACGCCCACGCCGGGGATCCGCAGCAGGGCCTCGTAGTCCGCCCGGTTCACCTCAACCGGGAAGAAGTCCAGGTGCCGGAGGGCCCAACTGCACTTGGGATCCACCTGGGGGTTGAAGTCCGGATGGCTTGCATCCAGCAGCTCCTCCGCCCGGAAGCCGTAAAACCGCAGCAGCCAGTCCGCCTGATACAGCCGGTGCTCCCGCAGCAGGGGCGGCTTCGTGTCCTTGGCGGGCAACAGGGCGTGCTCCACCACCGGCACGTAGGCGGAGTAGAACACCCGTTTGAGTTGGTAGCGGTCATACAGCCCCTGGGTCAGCCGCAGGATGTGGAAGTCCGTGTCCGCCGTGGCCCCCACGATCAACTGGGTGCTCTGCCCGGCAGGGGCGAACCTGGGGGCGTGGCGGTACTTCACCAGCTCCTCCCGGCTCTGCTGTCCCCGCACCCGAATCTGCCCCATGGGAGCCAGGATGGCCTGCTTCGTCTTGTCCGGGGCCAGGGTCCGAAGTCCCGCCTCTGACGGCAGCTCGATATTGACGCTGAGCCGGTCCGCCAGGAACCCCATCTGTTCCACCAGCTCCGGCGCCGTGCCGGGGATGGCCTTGGCGTGGATGTAGCCGTTGAAGCGGTACTCTTCCCGCAAGATCCGCAGCGCCCGGATCATCAGTTCCGTGGTATAGTCCGGGGAGCGGTACACGCCGGAGGAGAGGAACAGCCCCTCGATGTAGTTCCGGCGGTAGAACTGGATGGTGAGGTCCGCCAGCTCCTCCGGGGTGAACATGGCCCGCTTCGCCTCATTGCTGCGGCGGTTGACGCAGTATTTGCAGTCATACACGCACCGGTTGGTCATCAGCACCTTCAAAAGGGTCACGCATCGCCCGTCGGCGGAGAAGGAGTGGCAGCACCCGGCGATAGAGGAGGTGGTATTGCCGATATACCCCGCCTTGGCCCTCCGGTTCCCACCGCTGGAGGTGCAGGCCGCATCGTATTTGGCCGCGTCCGTCAGGATGGTGAGCTTTTCCAGAACGTCCATCTCACCGCAGGGCTGTCCGCCGCCGGTCATGCCGCCGGTTGGGACGCTCGATGGCGTCGATGACCCGGAAGAGCTGAGAGGTCAGAAAGACCACGCCTACCAGAATAAAAAAGAAAGTCCAGCCGCTCATGGAAAAAACCTCCTTGATCGAACTTTTGTTCTAATTGCATTGTAACTCGAACAAACGTTTCTGTCAAGCAGAAATCGAACAAAAGTACGAGAGAGTTTGACAGCTCCCATGGGCCAGCAGAGCGGGAAGCACCACACAAAAAGGGACCGCCTGTTTGGCGGTCCCTTGGATGTTCAGCACCCGGCCAGGTCCCTGAGGAAGTCCTCCACCGCCGTCTCCGGCGTGGCCCAGCTGGTCACCAGACGGATGCAGGTGTGGTTCGCATCCACCGGGTGGTCGGTCTCAAATTCATAGCCCATCTCCTGGAGCTTTGCCACCGTCTCATTGGGCAGTACCGGGAACTGCTGATTGGAGGGGGAGGCCACCGGGAAGGGATATCCCAGGGCCGCGACACCGTCCCGGAGCCGGAAGGCCAGCTCGTTGGCGCGGCGGGCCAGGTCGAAGTAGAGCCCGTCCTCCAGCAGGGCCTGGAACTGGAGTCCCAGCAGCCGGCCCTTGGCCAGCACGGCGCCCCGCTGCTTCATGTGCCAGCGGAAGTGAGGCATGGGACGGGTGAGCACCAGCGCCTCCCCGAAGAGGGCGCCGTTTTTCGTGCCGCCGATGGTGAAGGCGTGGGTGAGGGCGGCCAGGTCCGGCAATGTCAGGTCGTTGTCGGGGGAGGTGAGGGCGGAGCCCAGCCGGGCGCCGTCCAGATAGAGGAACAGGCCGTGAACATCGCAGCACTGCCGCAGGGCGGCCAGCTCCGCCCGGGTGTAGACCGTGCCGATCTCCGTGGTGTCGGAGATGTACACCATTCGGGGCAGCACCATGTGCTCCGTGCCGTTGTGGCCCGCCAGAACGGACTCGACCAGGGCCGGGGTCAGCTTGCCGTCAGGGCTCTCCACGGTGCAGACCTTGTGTCCGGTGGCCTCGATGGCGCCGGTCTCATGGGTGCTGACGTGGCCGGTCTGGGCGGCGACCACCGCCTCATAGGACTGCAGAAACGCGTCGATGGTGACGAGGTTCACCTGCGTCCCGCCCACCAGGAAGTGAACCGCCGCATCCGGCGCGGCGCAGAGGCGGCGGATGGTATCCGCCGCGGCTTGGCAGCAGGGATCCATGCCGTAGCCCACGGTCTGCCGGAGGTTGGTGTCCGCCAGGGCCTGGAGGACCTTGGGATGGGCGCCCTCGCTGTAATCGTTTCGGAAACTGTACATTGTGATCTCCCGCCTTTTTCCTTGTGATAGAGCCATGATACCGCCTCCGGCGGAGAATTGCAAGGGCAGGGCGGATGGGATGGTAAAAGAAAAAAAATTGGAAATACTGGCGGTGAGAGGGAACTTTTCAGCGGAGAGGTCCGTCTGTATTCCCCGAGAACATTCAGAAAGGAAATCAATACACTATGAAGAAATTTTTGACCCTGGCGCTGTCGGCGCTGCTGACGATGGGCCTGCTGACCGCCTGCGGCGGCAAGACTACGGACAAGACTGTGGATCTGACGGCCTTTTACAACACCCTGGCGGAGGAGTACGGCTGGGCGGAGGACGCCGCCTCCAGCGGCGAAGAGGACATCATGATGATGAACTTGGAGGGCGACATGCTGGAGGGCTCCTATCCCGGCCTGGCCGATGTGGCCACCAAGCAGCTGATCGCCAAAGCCCCTATGATCAGCGCCGTGGTGAATGAGATCGTGCTGGCGGAGTGCGGGACGGAGGAGGACGCTGCCACCGCCGCCTCCATCCTGCAGGACCGGGTGGACGCCCAGGCAGAGGGCGGCGCCTGGTATCCGGAGTCCATGGAGACCTGGTCCAACGCACAGGTAGTCCAGAATGGAACCTATGTGGCCATGATTGCCACGGCAGACCATCAGGAGGAGATCGCGGAGCAGTTCAATGCGCTCTTTGCGTAAGGAGGCAGCCAGCCGCGGCACCGCCGCGGCTGGCTGTGTGAAACGGAGAAGAGGGGAGGGGCGCCGGTGGTCTTCAGCAGCCTGACATTTTTATTTCTCTACCTGCCGCTGACGCTGCTGGTGTACTTTCTCTCGCCGCTGAGGTGGCGGAACTTCGTGCTGCTGGTGGTGAGCCTGCTCTTCTACGGCTGGGGAGAACCGGTGTACATTGTCATCATGTTCCTCTCCATCATCATCGACTACACCCACGGTCTGCTGGTGGAGAAGTTCCGCAGTGATGACAAAAAGGCCCGGTGGTTCGTGGCCCAGTCGGTGATCTTCAACCTGGCTCTGCTGGGCTTTTTCAAGTACTGGGACTTCATCGCAGCCAATCTGTCCCTGATCCCGGGCATTGATCTGCCCCAGCTGGGCATCCCGCTGCCCATCGGCATCTCTTTCTATACCTTCCAGACCATGAGCTATACCATCGACGTGTACCGGAAGGACGCACCGGTCCAGCGCAACATGGTGGACTTCGGCGCCTTCGTCACCATGTTCCCCCAGCTGATCGCCGGACCCATCGTCCAGTACAAAACGGTGGCAGCGGACCTGCGGCACCGGCTCCACACGTCGGAGAACTTCGCTCTGGGGGCCCGGCGGTTCTGCGTGGGACTTGCCAAGAAGGTGCTGCTGGCCAACTCCATCGGCGCCCTGTGGGAGGACTGCCTCGCCGCTCAGGGGGCCGGGACGCTGACGGTGCTGGGGGGCTGGCTGGGCCTCGCCGCCTATGGCTTCCAGATCTACTTCGATTTCTCCGGCTACTCCGACATGGCCATCGGCCTGGGGCGAATCTTCGGCTTCCGGTTCAACGAGAACTTTGACCACCCCTACTGCGCCGACTCCGTGGGCACCTTCTGGCGGCGGTGGCACATGTCCCTGACCTCCTGGTTCCGGGACTATTTGTATATCCCCCTGGGAGGCAACCGGGGCGGCACCGCCAGGACCATCCGGAACCTCCTGATCGTCTGGTTCTGCACGGGCTTCTGGCACGGGGCCAGCTGGAATTTCATCCTGTGGGGACTGTACTTCGCCGCCTGGCTGATCTTGGAGCGGTACGTCCTTCGGGGCGTACTGGAGAAGACCCCGGCGATCCTCAAGCACCTCTACACCCTCATCGTGGTGTTCGTGGGCTGGGGCCTCTTTGCCATGGTGGACCTGGGCGTGTGCGGGGACTACCTTGCCGCCTGTTTCGGCGATGCGCCGCTCTGGAGCGGGGCGGACCTGTTCCGGCTGCGGAGCTACGCCGTGACACTGGCGGTACTGGTGCTGGCTTCCACCGCTCTGGGCCAGCGGCTGTGGGCGAAGCTGCCCCGGCAGGCAGAACAGCTGGCCACCCCGGTGCTCATGGGCCTTTCCCTGGTGGTCTGCACGGCCTATCTGGTGGACGGCAGCTACAACCCCTTCCTGTATTTCCGGTTCTGAGAGGAGGCAGAGACCTTGTCCAAACGATACGCAAGATTTCTCACAGCGGTGTTCTGCCTCTTTCTGGGGGGGCTGATGGTGTGGCAGATGCTCCTGCCGGACCGGGAGCGGTCCGACGTGGAGAACCGCACCCTCCAGCAGCGGCCGGCACTGACTCTGTCCAGCGTGCTGGACGGCAGCTATATGGAGGACGTGGAGGCCTACGTCCAGGACCAGTTTCCCCTGCGGGACCAGTGGACGGGCCTGAAGGCCCGGACGGAGCAGCTGATCGGCAAACGGCTGTTCAACAACATCTATCTCTGTGAAGGCGAAACATTGATCTCCAAGGTGGACGCCCCTGCGGACGGCCTGGAGAAGGCGAACCTGAATTACGTCTCCCAGCTGGCGGAGAAGTCGGACATCCCCATGTATCTGGGGCTGATCCCCTCCGCGGCGGAGGTGTGGCGGGACAAACTGCCGGAGGGCGCGGAGTCCTGGGACCAGAACGCTTACCTCTCCCAGGCGGCGGGCCTGGGGCTGCCCATGATCGACTTCTCCGCCGCCCTGACCGCTCACGCCGACGAGCCCATCTTCTACCGCACAGACCACCACTGGACGTCCCTCGGGGCCTTCTATGGGGCCAATGCTCTGCTGGAAGTCCTGGGAAGAGAATCATTAAAGCAGGAAAGCTTTACACCAGAGATTGCCAGTACCAGCTTCAATGGCACGCTGTACTCCCAGTCCGGCATCCACTGGCTGACGCCGGACACCATGGAATTCTGGGTCAAAGAGGACGGCCTCATGGTCACCTCCTGGCGCACCGGCTCTCCGGAACCCGGCATACTGTACGACCGGAGCTATTTGACCGAGAAGGACAAATACGCCTCCTTCCTGGGCGGCAACCAACCCCTGTGCGTCATCCAGAATGAGAACGCCCGAGACGGCGGCAAGCTCCTGCTGATCCGGGATTCCTACTCCGACGCCCTGGCACCCTTCCTGGCCCAGAGCTTTGCCGAGGTCCACCTGCTGGACCCGCGGTATTACCGGATGCCCCCCGCCCAGTACGCGGCGGAGAACGGCATCGACGCCATCTGCGTCGTGTATAGTATCCCCAACTTCATCACGGACCGGAACCTGGTGTTCCTGGCCCAGTGAGCGCAGAAAAGAGCGGCCGGAGTTTCGGCCGCTCTCTTTTTTGATCCGAATTCACGGGCCGGTGCCGGTGCCGTCGCACCGCCAGCCCTCATCCGTCAGGTAGAGGACCCCCACCTGGAAATTCTCATAGGCGCCCTCCGGGGCCTCGCCGTACCTGCCGTCGTACTCCACGGTGTTGCCGGCCATCTGCCAGCTGCGGGCCGCCTCATTCTCCGGTACAAAGATGCGCCGGTAGGAGAACCAGAACCGCTCGTGCCCCTCCGATTGCTCCGGATAGGAGGTCTCCGGCATATCTGCCCAGCTATCCACATCGGCCACAGTCCGCACATAGGTGCAGGCGAAGATGCTGCCGTCTGTGACCTCCAGGGCGGGCTGCGTATCCGCATCGGCCCAGGCCTGGGCGATCTCCAGATGGCTCTGTCCCCGGTCCGGGATGATGATGCCCTCCCGCAGGGCCTCCCATTCTACTTCGTCATAAATCTGGCGCAAGGCTGCAAAGACCGTGCCGTTGAAGACTGCGTCCGCCGTCACCGGCGGGGCGTAGAACCACTGTGTCACGCCGCTCCGGGTGCAGCGGACCAGGGAGCTGCCCTCCCAGCACTGGAGGGCGGCGCTGCCGTCCTCTGCGGTGAGGGTCAGGGAGGCCAGGCCCGCCGGGGGCGAGCCCGCCTCCGCGGGGTACCAGAGGAAATTCTCCGGCATCCGGGAGATGGCCGCCGCCATATCCAGCGGCAGTATATAGCTTCCGCC
>ENA-ORUB01002834-ORUB01002834.1-human-gut-metagenome-genome-assembly--contig:-NODE-2834-length-15601-cov-2.465908_pt1 | contig 15601 bp, 7 predicted proteins | sample MGYA00241918_ERZ509200 | MGnify/ENA primary metagenome ERZ509200 (study PRJEB26280, sample SAMEA2338853) | human gut metagenome | biome: human gut; feature: human-associated habitat; material: faeces... | reverse complement strand
AGCCCTCGCGTCGAATTTCTGCAAAATCAGACGTTCCGATCGGTAAATTTACTCTTTGCATGCGGACCAGCTCCTTTCCGTTTTGCTTATCATACCACGAAGCCGCTTATTTTACAATCCGCACGGATGGGAGATGCCGTCAAAGAAAGCATCCCCTTGCCATCTGTTTGGAGTGCAAAAGGATGCTTTTTTGTATTCTGCCGTCAGACAGAAGGACTCACATAGTTTTTGCTTACCGCTTCACAGTATCCAGGAAAGTCACAAGGATCTTCGCCACCTCTGCACGAGTTGCGCTGCCCTTGGGGGCCAGGGTGGTGGAGGTCCGGCCGTTGAGGAGCTTCATCACGTTGGCCCACTGAACAGGGACACGCGCCCACTCGCTGATCTGGTCAGCGTCCTGGAAGGCCGCCAGGTCTGCGGTCTTGGAAGTGTTGTAACCCTTATAGGTGGCGTAGCGGTTCAGGATGACCGCCAGCTGCTCACGGGTGATGGTGTCTTCGGGGCCGAACTGCGTTTCACTGTACCCAGCGACGATGCCCTTGGCCGAGGCCCAGTCCACGGCCTTGGCGTAGTAGGCGTCGGCCTCCACGTCGGTAAACGGCATCGTGCCGCTCACCTCCGGGGACCCGGCGTTCCGATACAGGAACGTCACGGTCTGCCCACGGGTCACCGTGGCGTCGGGGCTGAACGTGGTGGCAGAGGTGCCGCTCGTCACGCCCTTCTCCACCGCCCACAGGACGGCGTCGTAGTAGTAAGCGTCTGCCTGCACGTCAGTGAAGGGGTTCTTCCCGTTCTCGACCTTGGGGGACCCAGCCGCCCGCCACAGGAACGTCACCATCTGGGCGCGGGTGCAGGAGGCATCGGGGCTGAAGGTCGTGGCGGAGGTGCCGCTGGTGATCTTCTGCTCCACGGCCCACAGGACGGCGTCGTAGTAGTAAGCGCCTTCCTTCACATCCACGAAGGGATTCTGTGCCGTGCCGCCGTTCTGGGTCCACTTGGCGTAGACCGTGGTGTTGGCCGTCAGCTTCACGCTGGTCACGGCCTTGGTCAGCGCCTTGTCGCTGAACCAACCGGCGAAGGTGTACCCCGTGCGGGTGGGCTTGTAGGCAGTCAGGTCGATGGTCGTCCCGCTGTCCTTCGTGATCTTGTCGATCGCGCTGCCGCCGTTGGTGTCAAAGGTCAGGGTGTAGGTGCTCACTGCACCGCCTCCCCCGCCGCCGCCACCAGGCGTAGGCGCAACGTACTTGGTCCAGCTCACGCCGAAGGGAGAGAGGCTGTTGACATGGAAGTGCAGACCGTCCGTCTCATTGCTTGCGGTGATACGCTCGATCTCGCCCTCATGGCCACTGTGGGTGAGCATGTGGACAATTTGGAATCTATCCTGTTTGTCCGTTCCGGTCGGATACGGCAGGACAACATCCACGCCGTTTGCGGGGAAGTTCGTTCCGTCTACATCTACCCACTGCGTACCATTGTAGTATTTCAGCGCGATATCGTAGAACGCCATGCCGTCCTTGCTACCGGTGAAGCTCGCTTCCAGCTTGGTCCGAATCTTCTCCGCCGAATTCAGCTCTTCCTTGCCTGCAAATGCCGCAGGTACGGTCAGGCCGCCAACAATGACCTGATGGGCAACAATCGTCTTCTCAACCTCGTCCTTGACATTGGTGATGGTAACAGTGTAACTCCCATCATCATTCTTTTTGGCGCTGACAGAGTCACACTTTTGCGTGTCAAGGCCCGCAGTAGTAGCCTTATTTGCAATGCAGTCGTAACCATTGACGATCAGCGTGCCGATTGTTATATACTGATCTTTACCATTTGGCTTAACTGTAAAGGTCAGATCACCATTTTTACGAATCTCGTTTGTCGGTGCATTGGCATAGGTTTCTGCGGGGACGCGCTGAACGTCTTGAATAACATAGCCAGTTCCAGCCGAAGGAACTGCAACGTTAGTATACTCCACGAACTCAGCCTTAACCACAACATTTCTGCTCAGGTTTTCAATGGTCAACGTATTGGACAGCGGGTGTCCCTGCTCCATGGTTACCCCAAGTGTACTCATGTTGTCCTTGGTAACCTCAACATTATTTACAGTCCATTTTGCAACCATGTAATTCGGACTACCAGTAGCAGGAACAGCCTTAAACTCTAATGTAGAGCCGCCTGGAATCTCCTTTGTATGCTCCGTTTCCAACTGCAACGATTGGCCATTTTCCTTGGCTTGAATCGTTCCGTTCTGTCCGGCTTCATATCCCACGGTAAAGCTAAGTGCTTTCTGGAACACGACCGTAACCATTGTATCCTCTGTAACGTTCTGCAATGTATACTCAGACTTATTGTCACTGTTAGGAACTGTATTGGAACCAACTTTCCACTCTTTCACAGAGTAATACTCATCAGGTTCCGCTGTAAAGGTAACGTCTCCGCCATACACAACAGAAACACTAGCGTTTTGGCCATTTGCTGTCGCAATCGTGCCTCCGACACTTCCTTCCACCTGGTAGGTAACTGTGAGCGGTGTTGCGTTACGCTGGAAAATAGCTTTTATCTCATACTGCTGTGCAGCGGGTTTACCCAGAGGTACAGACCATGTGAAATCAGGATTTGTCGCATTTTCTACCGTTTTCCCGTTCACCGTCCAACCACTCAGGACATAACCATTGTCCGGTGCAGCATGGAAGATGATCGAAGTACCGCCGCGAACCTGTGCTTCCTTGGTTGTCTCGCCATCGGTCTTTGTCACTGTTCCGTTTTCGCCGCTCCAGCGAACGGTATAATTGACCGGCTGGAACACCGCTTTAATAAGGGCACCAGAGCTATTTGTTTTCGCAGAATAAGTGTATCTGTTCTGGTTTTCAGTTCCAGATACAATTTTGCCATTCACGATCCAGTGCATCACTTCATAGCCCTGACTTGGCGCTGCTGTGATTGTGACCGCAGAACCACCTTGCAGCACAAACCCTTCGGAAATATTCCCAAGCTGTTCTGTCGAACCGACCCTTGCGCTAGTGATCGTACCCTGACCCTCGGCCTGGATGATCACCTTGTTCCCAATCGGTGTAAACTGAACTGTAACGCCTTTTGCTGCTTCTACCGCATCCAGCGTCAACCGCTCCTCAATAAAGTCTGTCGTACTACCATCAGGACGATATACCTCTGTTCCAACACGCCACTCCTTCACACGATAACCTTCAGCAGGTGTCGCAGTAAAGGTGATTTTAGAACCTTCGTAGACAATGTTGCCGGTAGTAAAGTTATCGTTTTGATAGCCAACAATTCCGTTGCGATCCACAGCAGCTTTTAACTCACCGTTTTCACCGCCAGCTTCTTCGCCGTTGGTATCCACAACAAAGAAGGTAACAGTATATTCGTCCAGCTTCACAAAGGTCGCCACGATATTCACGTCAGCATGCACACCATCGATCGTAAAGGCTTTTCCGCCCTGCGTGTCCTGGGTGGTCTGCTCCCTTCCATTGCAGCTCACGCTCTGAAGCTCATAGCCTTCCTTCTCCTGGATGATCACACGGAGAATCGTTGCCTCCGGCACAGAGGGATTCGTCGAATCTACCTCTGCGTTTGTTCCGTTCTTCTTAATCGTAATGGTAGCTGGAAGTGCATCTGCACCTGTTACCGTTGTCTCACCGACCTTTTGCTCCACCTTCACCGGATAGGAGTTGGGCGCTTTGCAGTGAACCGTCAGGTCCAGACTGTCTGCGGTTAGCTGCAAGTCGGAGATTGAGAGCGTCTTTTTATTGTTAGAGAGCGTGCCAACATTCTGCTCTGTATCCCCAATCTTCCAGCTGTCTACGATCAAGCTGTCCGGGACGGTTAGATTGATCACAACATTGTCATGCTGCGCGGTGGAATAAGTGTAGTTTCCATCTTCGCTTATTGTTGCTGCTCCCCCGTTAAACGAAACAGAGGCTTGCGAACCGAGGTTGGCACCATCTTGGCCTACCAGAGTAACTTTGATCGTCTTCGCTGCCTTCGTCTCCGTTTGAATCTCAATTTTGGTGTTCGCGTTGATCGACGATACGGTATAGGTGTTCCCCGTGTAGATCGTTCCATTATTTTCTACCAGAGTGCCTGTCCGATCGTTATCTCCGGAATAGATTCTCCACCCAGAGATCACCTGGCCCTCCGCCGGAGTCGCCGTGATCCGCACTTTCTTCAACGGGCTGAGCTGCTTTATGGCCGTGGTCGGCGTTAGGGACGGCGAGGTAGAAGAGTAGAAGGTGTCTCCCTTCATCCCATCATCCGTCAAGTAGTACGCCTCAATGGAGCCGGTTTTGTCTGGCTGGAATCCAATCGTCAAATTATAGTAGACTTCAGTAAAATCAGCCCTAATGGAGTATTTATCTGTTTGTAGCTTCCCAGATGGAATCGTGATCGTGTTCGATGTCTCATAAACATTTCCAGACGAAAAGATCGTATCTTCTTGGGCTTCTCCAACCTTTTCCGTCCACTTCTCCACTCGATACCCCCTCTTCGGGCTTGCCACCGCGATCAGCTTCGCATTTTTCGGTATATCCATCGAAGTTCCATACACAGAAACCAGGTCATTGCTGTCTTTCAAGCTATACTTCAGCTCCACGCTGCCGTTACTGTTGTTGGTCGCGTTGGTCACTTTGACAACATTGTCTTTGATCTCATAGACCTGTGTATTGTCGCAGACTACGATGTAGTTTTTGTCAATCTCAGGTGTCGCAGTGTACGTCACCGTGATCCGGTACTCGCCAGCGGCCGTGGTGTTGATCCCAGCACAAGAGATGTCAACGTTGCCGGTTTGGTTTTGCTTTGTTTTTAAGCTAAAGAGGGCCTTATCTGTATCATTCGCAATCCCGACCGGCTCAAAACTCGTGTTTTTGGTATCTTTGTCCACCTTCGGCACGATCGTCACCGTTCTCTTATTCACCACGATACTCTTGGTCGCGGTGAGCGTTTCAGAGTCACTGGTATACGTTGCCGTAACAGTATAAGTCCCTGCCGCTGTGGGGGTAAACTTACCGTCACTACTAATCGTAGCCCCGATCTCTTTCACAGAGTAGGTTACGCCGTTCAGGTTCGTCTCCACACTTGCACTTTCGCTGTTCTTCGCCCCCTTCAGCAGCGTAGTCTTCAGCTCAATCGCAGCGTCCCCATAGGTCATGCTGTTCGGGCTGTCGATCATCAGCGTCTTTTGCTCGGGGACCACCACGTTGATCGTAATGGTCTGGCCCGAAACGGAACCCATGTACTTTTCGTTGCCCTCATACGCCGCCGTGATCGTATACACGCCCGCCGCCGTAGGGATCCATTCGGCTGTCGCCGTACCATTGTTTCCAATCGTCGCATCCACCGTCTTGCTGCCGTCACCGATCGAGTTGACGATCTTGAACACGACCTTGCCGGAGAGTTTAAGCCCAGACTGACTCGGGTCGCTCGGCGTAGCGGTCAGAGTGACTTTTTCTCCTTCCTTGTAGGTCTCCTCCGTTTTGACAACAGGTACTTCGTCTTCAACCTGTACCAAGTCATTCACATCAACTTTTGTCGTATTGTTGATCACCAGCTTTGTCGCAGTCTGAACATCCGCAGCGTACTTCTTGTCACCACTCTGAACAAACCAAAAGTCAATGGCAGATGTCCCCTCTCCTTGTGCAGAAGTATAACTGTGATAAACTACAACAGTGCTATCTTTAACGGTGTACTTTTCAGTTGCGGTGTAGGTTACAGTTTCACTCTCGCTGTCTGTACTGCCCGTACTACCGTCCGAAGCATCACCACTCGTATTCTTAGGCTCAGCCTGATACACATAAGTTACTTTCGCTTCAGACGCATTGAAGGCACCATCTTTTTCCATCTTACTGAAAAGGATGTTTTTCTCCTCCACCGTTTCTGTTGCCGGTTCGTCCTCAGTTGCAGGAGTCGTAGTCTTTACAATATAGGTCAGCTGTACGTTTTCCTCTTCTTCCGTAATTAGATTTGCCGTATTGCCATTTTTGGAGTAATACTTTCCATCTTTCATGTATACCGTTATATCATTTCCTTTGGTATACATAAGATAGGTTTCCCCGCCGATTTTTTCTTCATGCGGCACTGTTTTCTTTTCGGTCTCTGACGTTACCTCTTTCTTTTCCACATACGAAGCGTTCACCGTCTGACCCGCCTGCGCGCTGCTCAGATCGGTTTTGCTGTTCGCTTTACCGATCGTCAGGGTCACGGGGTCGGTGTAGATATAGAGGTTGGAGTCGTAATAGACCTGGCAACGGTACTTTGTACCATCAACTGTGACTTCCGTTACAGAAACACTGAGCGTTGGACTACCCTGTGAATAGTCCTCCCACTTCTTTGTCTCTGTATTGTAGCGGTCCCAATAATAGTTTAGATTCTGCGGCTGGCCGTTCTTTAGATATTCCGCCTCAACCGTCGTCTGGTCCGTGCCGCCAACATAAGTGGTGAGGTCTTTGGGTTGCTGCTTGATGACAAAGTTGCCGTTCGCATCTGTCAGCGTAATGGCCTTCACCTCTGTGGAGTAGATACTTTCTCCCCCTACTTGGCTCACATTCTGTACACAATATGTATAGGTGTTATTGGGGTTGACGTTCGTATCCGTATAAGATTCCGCTGTACCAGGGACCGTAGCAATAAGGCGTATTCTATTATCGCTTGTTCTCTGATAAATCTTATATGCACCTGCGCCAGTTACCTTGTCCCACTTCAACGTCACGCTGTTAGACGTGACAGAGTCCACCCGCAGGTTTTTGGGCATACTGGGGAGCTGGGCCACGTTATCAAGCTGGTATTCCAGGACTAACACATCATTATTGTTCAGCTTGGCCTCCCGATAACCGAACTGCCAGGAGAAGCCATATTTGCTCGCGTCCTTGGGCAGGTTGTCCACGGTGGCAGAGTAGGAGCTGCTCTTCGAGCTACTGACACCGCCGCCCGCAGTGGTGCCGAGTCCAGCCAACACACCTACAGTCACACCACCGGCACCCGCACCAGCTTTGGCTTCAAACTCATAGTTGTACGCAAAAGTGTGCTCAGTAGTATCTGTCGTAGTCGCTTCTAGAGAAACATTGCCACCCTCTGCTGTGGTCACCCTTTGCTGAGCTCCAATTTTAGTAAAGGTTCTCCTCGAATTTATCTTGTCATAGGTCGCAGGTTCGCCCGGTGTGCTGTTCAGGATGTTGCCCCGAATCGGCTCCAAACCCTCGGTCTGTTCCGCGATTGCATCGTAGTCATCCACCGTGATGAGGACCGTGGCCGGTTTCATCGGCACCATGACAGAACTCGGCTGCCAGCTACCTTCGACTGTCGTGTTCTGCGTTACGCCAAGCTCTTTCGCCGCCTTTTCTCTCTCCTCCTCTGTAATCGCACTTTCTGCTTTCCCAAGTTTTTGACTTAAATATGTGTTTAAGTACTTTGCATAATTACCGCCTTGTAACGTGTATCCCGGTACCCAAGTCTCATACTGGTACTCCATGTAGGGCACAGCATAGATAACGGCGTAGTCATCCCCGGCACTGCCGCTGTATCTGACTTCTATGCTTTTTTCTTTTGTCGATTGAAATTCATACTCAAACTCGTGGGTTGACTGCGCCTCTGCTTCAATAGAGGCAACCTTCACGCCAAAAACAGAAAAGTCTTGCTCAAAGGAAACATAGGTGCCAACCTTCAGGCTGGTACCTGCGATCGCGCTGCTGCTGGACGAGCTTCCTTTTCCGTAACCCGTCTGCCCCTGGTCGAGGTACCCTCTCGTGTCCTCCAGGTCCTGGAAATACGGCGCCGACTGCAAAATCGTCAGCACCTCCGGCTTCGTCCAGGTGACGGTCTGCCCCTTGTACCGCATCAGCGTACTGTCGTTGTCACAGTCCACCGCCGCCAGCGAGAGGTATAGGCTAGCCCGGGCCTTGCTGCTGTCGCGGTTGTAGGAGCTTTCGTAGTTCATCACCTGCTCCTGGCCGTACCAGTAGGCCGTAGTATCTCCTGCATCATCACTGCCCGGGTTTTTCTTGTTGATATATCCAATGTCATACCAATACCGGTCCGAGTCATCATGCTTCATGCCAAAGGCATACACGATCTGCTCCTGCCCGTTCCGGTTGCCATTAAAGTTCCCGGCCACCACGTTGACCACAAAGATCTCTTCCTTGTTGGCCTTGTTGCCGTTGTCCTTCTTGTACTCACGGTTGGTGGACATTTCCGTCAGTTTGGTGAGATTTCCATCGTTGGAACTATAGCTATACAGGCACCCGGCCAGGAAAATCTGCTCCGCATGCCCCACACCCTGCGTCGCCGCACAAGTCAGCGCAACCGGCGGGATCAGTTGGTTTGCGTTGTCCACCACTCGGCCCAAAAGCTCTTTCTTGACAAATGAGGTTGTCTTCCAGTCGCCAACCGTATAGCCCGTATCCGTCCCATCAACGACACGATAAGCTATATTATCCTTTCCTACTATGGTTTGTCCAAATACATCTGCCGAAATGTAGCCAGCTATAATAAGTTCGTCCTTATAATCTTTATCAATATCACCCGTTGCAACGTTTGCATAGCGAACCATCATTGAATCGTCGTATTTTAATGAAATAATTTTCTCCTCATGCAACTTTTTAGCAGATGTCAGTGAATAGATGCCGACTTTACCATCCGCTATCTTACTTGATCCATAGCCGATATTCTCCGCAATGACCAGCTCGTCCTTGTCGTCTGCGTTCAGGTCGCCAAAGGCCAGCGTGACAACGGCTGTCTTGAGCTTTTTATATTTTCCGTTATTTTCATTGACATCACTAGGTGCTACGGTTGTTTTTTCTATTGGGCTTGACAACACTCCCTTCACGAAAGAATACACATATACCTTGTTCTGTGCATACACCGCGATCTCATCGTAGCCGTCGCCGTCCATGTCACCGGCGGCGATATCGCACATGGCGTCGTATTCCCAGTTGTAGATGATGTTGGTTTTGTCATTTGCGCCGCCTCCGCTTTCGCTGGCGTCGCACACCTTCGTACTGCGAACGTATCTCTTGTTCCCGCCCTCTACCTGGTAGATGTAGAGATACACCTGGCTGGCACTGTCGATCGTCATTTCGGCAACGTAGTTATCTTTGCCCGTATTGGGGGAGAAGGCTTCGGATTTGCTGTACTGGTAGGTCAGGTGCTTGTTGGCAGAGTTGATGGAGGATTTTCCGTTATGCTCCCCAGCTACTCCATCCTCTGCAAACAGAGCACCCGCTGATTTGTCACCATTTTTATAGTGTACGGTTTGCTGACCGGGCCGCCAATATCCCATGGCACCATAGAAGTTATCAGAGCTAGTCCAATCACTAATCCCAGTCTTATACTCCATCGTTAGCTTATCCAAAATACTCCACCCATAATGGATACTGCCGTTGAAGTTCACGTACAGCTCGTTGATGACGTTCGTGGCAACGGTGTTGCCGACTTTCGCCTTGCCGTAGGGCTGTTTCTCGTCGTCTAAGCCTTGTGCTTTCGGGTCCACATCCCGGCTCAGGCCAAGCGCGCTGTAGGTGTTGGACGAGAGCTTGCTTTCGGTCTTGCTCCCGCTTGTGCTGCTCTCCTCTGCCGACGCCCAGACGGGTAGGGTCTGGGGGGCTAGGGTGAGGAGCATGGTGAGGGCCAGCAGCCAGCTCAACGCTCGTTTCTTCATCCCGTTTTCCTCCTCTTTTTTCGTTCCGCTTTGTGTTGGGAATACAGTGATCCCATACTATCTGCCCCCATTTTACAAAGAAATGGGAAGAGCCCCAGAAATGTAACAAATTTGGTACCTTTCTGGGGCGCTGTCTTGTGATTTCTTCCGCTTTATGTGTCGTTCTCAGTTTGGTTCTCGTTTGACGAAGCACCGCTTTTTGTAAAACGCAATGCCGTAGCACAAGATCTCGTCATATTCATCCCTGAAATCTTCCGCGTACTGCCGCGCTTCGATCTGCTGTAAAGCCGCTTCACACGCCGCAGGCAACTCATCGGGTGACTTGGCCACCTTCGCCTCGAAGATCACGACACGGGAATTTTCTTCGTCGTAAACCACGATGTCGCTTCTCCCCTCGCCATGCTCCCGGTTGGATTCTACGGAATAGTGGAAGCTGGCCAAAATACCGGCTAAAAACGCGAGGAAGGGGCTGTCTCAAAATGATTTTTCAAAATCATATGAGGCAGCCCCTTTTCTTTTCGCAAGGATAAAGCAGCAGCGCATCCCCCGGTGAAAGCCGGTCGGGATGCGCTGTTGCTTTATGATGCGGTTGGGATCTAGGGTCAGTTTTCCTTGCTTTGCTCGATCTGCGGCGGCTCTGCCTTGCCTTGGTCGGCTTTCAGCCACTTGAACAGGCCCACCAGCATCCCCAGGATCACAAACAGGAACGGGATCGACAGGACGATGCACAGGGTCTTGATGGCGGAGAAGGGAGCGCCGGTGAAGAGGAACGCCATGGGGATCAGCACCAGCACCACGCACATGATGAGGCGGAAAGCCGTGTTGGGGTTGCCGTTGCTGTCCAGGGACTTGGACCCCGCCACGGCGATGGCGAAGGACGCCGAGTCCAGGGACGTCGCCAAAAAGCCGATGGTCACGACGGCAAAGACAATGGGCAGGACCACCTTGCCCAGGGGGAGCGTTTCAAAGAGGGTCATCAGGCCCGCCTGCATGTCCTCTGCTTTAGACAGCTCGAACTGGCCCGTCAGCTCGGCGTGGAGGCCGAAGCTGCCGTTGATGCCGAACATGATCCAGGTGCCTACGCTGATGCCGCCCAGGCAGCTCAGGACGACGGCCTTGATGGTCCGGCCCTTGGAGATCTTGGCAATGAAGATGCCCATGAGGGCGGCGTAGTTAAAGGCCAGGGTGAAGAGGAAGATGGTGTTGGCCTCCGGGAAGCCGCTGTTGCCGATGGGGTCGGTGAAGAGGCTCATGTCGATGTAGTTCGAGAGCATCTTGCCGCAGCTGTAGGTGAAGTTCTTCAGGATGAACCCGGTGGGGCCAAAGATGAAGATGAAGGCCATGAGGCCGATGGCCAGATACATAGTCAGATCACTCAGCCGCTTCATGCCCTTTTTCACGCCCACAAAAGAAGTCAGGGTAAACACCGCGCCCACGATGAGCAAAATGATGAGGTTCACGGCAAAGCTGGCGTCCACACCGAAGACCTTGGAGATGGCCGCCGTGATGATCGGCACACCCACGCCCATGGACACAACGCCCACGCCGCCGATGATGCTCAGGATGGTCAGGGCGTCGATGATCTTACCCAGGGGCTTCTTATACTTGTAGTTCCCCATCATCTCGCCGCAGATGGCGCTGACCCGCAGGTGCGGGACTTTTTTCACATAGAAGCCGTAGGCCATGCACACGCCCAGCAGGACGAACACGACCTGCACGGCAAAGCCCCAGTGGAAAAACGCATAGGGCAGGGCATATTCTGCGGCCTCGCGGGAGTAAGGCTCCAGGCCGAAGGACGGCTCGGCCAGGTAGAAGGACCACTCCACGAAGGAGTAGTAGACGGCCGTAGCCGCCAGGGCTGCGCACATCATCATGGCGATGTAGCTGAACAGGGAGTATTCCGGTTTGCCGTCGCCCAGCTTGATCTTGCCGTACTTGCCAAAGGCCAGATACAGGCAGACGAACAGGCCGATGAAGACGAACCAGAGGATGGGAACGCCGAAGATCGCCGTGGCGTAATCGAAGATCACGTTGACCGCGTTGATGGTCGCGTCCGGCTTCACGATCACCAGGGCTACGAAGGCCACGATAAGGGCCACGCAGGTGATGGAGATCGGTTTATCGATCACTGATTTTTTCATAAATTCTCTTTCTCTCATCGCGTGGATGAAGTGTTTATTATTGAAGCGCACGCTCGATGCGGTCAAACGCCTCTTTCAGGGTTTCTACGTTGCAGGTGCAGGCAATGCGGATGTAGCCCTCGCCGCAGGCGCCGAAGGCGTTGCCGGGCAGGGTCAGGACGTGGGCCTTCCGCAGGATCATGTCGGCGGCATCCACGCTGTTCAGGCCCGTGCCCTTGATATTCACGAACAGGTAGAAGGAGCCCTTGGGGGGATAGAGCACGCTGAGCTTGGGAATGGCGTTGATGCGCTCGGCGGCGTAGAACATTCTTTTCCGGTACTCCTCGATCATCGGGGGCTGGATCTCTTTCCGGTAGCGCAGGGCATAGATGCCGGCCCGCTGGGAGATGGAGGGGGCGGTGAAGACCACGTTCTCGTTGACCTGCTGAACGATCCGGATGATATAGTCGGGGGCGATGATATTGCCCACGCGCCAGCCGGTCATGGTGAAGTTTTTGGAGAAGGAGTTCAGGATGATGGTCCGCTCCTTCATGCCAGGCAGGGAGGCGAAGGGCACGAAGGGGCTCTGATAGCTAAACGCCGTGTAGATGTCATCGGCCACCACGATGAGGTCATACTTCTCGGCGATGGCAGCGATCTTCTGCATGGTCTCCACAGACAGGCAGTTGCCGGTGGGGTTGCTGGGCGAGTTGATGAGCAAGGCCTTGGTCCGCTCGGTGATGAGGCTCTCCAGGCGGTCCACGTCGATCTGGAAGTCCTCCTCCTCATAGGTGGGCAGCTCCACGGGGATGCCGCGGGCCAGCTCGATCTGCTGGGGGTAGGGGGTGAAGTACGGGGCCTGGACGATCACCTCGTCACCGTCGTCCAGAATGGACTCCATGACCAGGTACATGCCCTCGCAGGCGGAGGTGCAGACGAAGATCTCCTCGTCGGCCACGTCCATGTTGTACTCTTCCTTGTAGAACTTGCTGATCTCCTGGCGCAGCTCCGGGTCGCCGCGGAATTCCGTATACTTGGTGTGCCCGGCCTTTGCGTCGGCAAAAGCCTTGTCGATGATCCGCTCGTGGGTGATGAGGTCCGGGTCGCCCAGGCTGAGGTTGATGACATCGTCAAAGGACTTGGCCAGCACGTCGGACTGACCCATGGCCGTGCTCTGGTCCTTCCAGTAGCGCTTGGCAATAAACTTATGCTTCATGGTCTCTCCTTCCCGGGCAGCTCAGCGAACGGCGCCGCTGTCCTTCATGGCTTGGATCTCTTCGGGAGAATACCCCATCGAGGTCAAAATTTCTTCCGTGTCCGCCCCGATGGTACCGGTGGGCTGGTACTCCTTCCGGTCGTAGTCGCTGAACCAGATGGGCGGGTTGGGCATCATGACGGTGGTGTGGTCGGCGTCGGGATATTCGACGGGGACCATGTAGCCGTTCTCGATGGCCTGGGGGTCGCTGCTGACCTCATGGGACTTCATCATCACCTCGCAGGCGACATTATTGGCGCTGAAGTAGTCCCGCCACTCCATGGCGGTCCTGGTCCGAAAGATCTCGTTGCAGCGCTTGATGACATCCACGATGACGCCGGTCTCCTGCATGGTCTCGATGGTGGCGCAGCGGGGGTCGTCGATGATCTCCTCAATGCCGTAGAGCTTGGCCAGCTTCTCCTTGTCCTCAACATATTCGTTGCAGTACACGCCGATCCAGCGGCCGTCCTTGCAGCAGTAGGTCTGGTTGAAGGGGTCGGTGGGGGTTCAGGTCCTTCCGGTCAAACTGGGTCTGGACCACGCCGATGGCGTTGCACCAGATGCCGCTGGCGAAGAGAGAGGTATTGACCTTCGTGCCCAGGCCCGTCTCCTTCTTGGCGTACAGGGCCATTAAGATGCCCGCCAGGAAGGAGGAGCTGGTGGCCATATCACCGAAGGCATACGTCGGCAGAAAAGGGAAGGAGCCTTGGGTCTGCCAGTCGGCAATGGGGCCGGAGCGCAGCCAGAAGGCACTGATGTCAAAGCCGGGGTTGGAGGCCACCGGGCCCTTGTCACCGTAGCCCAGGAAGTGGGCATAGATGAGGCCGGGGTTCCAGGTCTTCAGCGTCTCGTAGTCCAGGCCGTTGCGGAGCAGGGCCTTTTCCCGGACGTTGGTGATGAACACGTCGGCGTCCTTCAGCAGGTCCATCAGAATTTTCTTACCTTCAGGGGTCTTGAAGTTCAGGGAGAGGAACTTCTTGTTGCTGTTGTGGATGGTGAACAGGGGGTTCAGGTCATCCTCATAGGGGGTGAACTCATGGGTACCGGCCAGACGCATCACGTCGCCGTCCAGCGTCTCCACTTTGATGACCTCTGCGCCGTAGGCACACAGGACACGGGCTGTGGTGGGGGCGGCCACCACAGTGCCCATCTCTACGACTTTTACGCCCTCCAGGGGCAGCTTCTTCTGCGCCATTCTCTTGCTCCTCTCGTTTCGTCCGGTCCTACCGAAAGGCCGATAGATACTCTACTTATTAAATATTAAACTAAAAATTTACAGCTGCTTGCGGGCCTCGTCTGCGCCGCGGTCAAAGCACTGGGCGTTCTTGGGGTTGACCTTGCCCTTCTTGCCGAAGTAGTGCTCCACAGCGTGGCGCATGGCGGCCTCGTCATACAGGTCGGAGGCGCAGGCCAGGGCGCCCAGCATGACGATGTTGGTGCCCTTGGGGTTGCCCAGCTCGTCGGCGATGGTGGTGGCAGGGACCTTGATGACTTGAATATCGTCGCGGTAGGTCCGCTCGTCGGGAACCAGAGAGCTGTTGACCAGCAGGACGCCGCCGGGCTTGAGGCGGCTCTCATAGGTGTCGATGGCGGTCTCATTCAGGGTGTAGACGATATCCGGCTCCAGGCAGAAGGGGCTGGGGATCTCCTCGTCGCTGATCTTCACGTCACAGTTGGCGGCACCGCCGCGCATCTCAAAGCCATAGGAAGGGTACCAGGAGACCTGCTTGTTGTCCTCCATACCCGCGTCGGCCAGGATCATACCGGCCACCAGGACGCCCTGGCCGCCGAAGCCGGAACAAATCACTTCGATCATTACTTGTTACCTCCCTTGTCGACAAACTCGCCCAGGGGCAGGGCCTTGCTCTGGGTGGTGCGAATGAACTCCATGGATTTCTCCGGAGACAGCTTCCAGTTGGTTGGGCAGGGGCTGAGGACCTCGATGAGGCAGAAGCCCTCGCCGTTCATCTGCTTGGTCAGGGCCTTCTCGATGGCCTTCTGGGTCTTCATGATGTTGGGCACGCTGTCCACAGAACAGCGGGCCAGGTAAGCGATGTCCGCCTGGCCCAGGAGCTTGGCGATGTCGACCATACTGCCGTTTCTCTCCGCCGTGCGGCCGAAGGGAGAGGTGGTGGTCTTCATGCCCATGAGGGAGGTGGGAGACATCTGGCCGCCGGTCATGCCGAAGACGCTGTTGTTGATGACCAGCGCTAAAATATTCTCATTGCGCATGGCGCAGGAGATGGTGGACTCGATGCCGATGCTGTACGCAGAGCCGTCGCCGGGACGGGCGATAAGCAGGGCATCGGGACGAGCCCGCTTCACGCCGGCGGCGGTGGCGATGACACGGCCGTGAGCGCCCATGATGGAGTTGTAGTCCATGGCGTACTGGCCGAACTGACCGCAGGCCACGTCGTCTACGGTGACGATGCGGTCACCCACACCCAGCTTGTCCGCTGCGTCGGTGATGATCCGGCAGATGATGCCGTGGCCGCAGCCGGGGCACCAGGAGGCCTGCTGGTTCAGATCAATATGTTTAGATACTTTGTAGTTCATCGTCTGCCCCCTCCTTAATAC
>ENA-ORUB01002825-ORUB01002825.1-human-gut-metagenome-genome-assembly--contig:-NODE-2825-length-15634-cov-2.623596_pt1 | contig 15634 bp, 15 predicted proteins | sample MGYA00241918_ERZ509200 | MGnify/ENA primary metagenome ERZ509200 (study PRJEB26280, sample SAMEA2338853) | human gut metagenome | biome: human gut; feature: human-associated habitat; material: faeces... | reverse complement strand
ACCCATGAGCGCCGCTTCGTAAGGCGCTTTTGTCGTGATTCCGGAAATATCGCATAGCGATATTTCTTATATAATCAAAAAAGCGCTTATCTTTTGATGAGAGCTGTCGATATATTGTATAAGGTAGAAAATCTATATTTTTTGAAATATTACGAAACAAATTTTTAAGAAGGGATGGTAACAACAATGGCATCAATTTCTTCAGTAAATAGCACCGGAAGCAGTTTGACTTCCAGTATCAGAGGCTTCGGCGGACTGGCAAGCGGTCTGGATCGCGATACGCTCATCGAGCAATTTACCGCCGGAACCAGAAGCAAGATTGCGCAGCAAAAGCAGAAACAGCAGAAGCTGCAGTGGACGCAGGAGGCGATCCGCGGTATTTCCGACAAGATCTATGACTTTTCCAGCAAGTTCACCTCGTTCTCTTCATCGAGCAATCTGACTTCCTCGAAGCTCTTTTCCAGAAGCCAGATCAGCGTCAACGGCGTGAACAGCAAATATGTATCGGCAACCGGATCAGCTGCATCTGCAGAGAATCTTTCTATCAATAGAGTGAAGCAGCTGGCGAGCAATGCGACGATGAATACCGGCGCCGTCTCCTCCAAGACACTGACCACTGCGGATTTGGGTCTGACGGACGGTAAGCTGGATGCGACCAAAGCGGTCAGCACGATCGCAGGTGACATGCTGTACGTCAAGTATGGAAATTCCACCTACGGTGTGACGATGACGGACGGCGGCAAGGATGCAGCCTCTGCAGTCAGCATGATCAATGAGCAGCTCAAGACCGTTGAAATCAGCGGCGGGAAAAAGCTCTCTGAGGTTATGAAAGCAACGGTGTCTAGCGACGGTAAGATCGGATTCGAGGCAATCAATAACGCCAACGGCAACAGACTGGAGCTGGCAGGCGGTACCGGCGATATTCTCAAGGATCTCGGCTTTTTGAAAGAGGGAGAGAAGTTCGACGATCTGTCTGATACACAGAAAAATATTGCACAGGCAGGCGGCTTGACGGCAGCCAATGCTGCGCAGGTCACCAAGGAAGAGAAATTATACAACCTTCTCTCAGAGAAAAAGCTCACCTTCTCCTACAACGGAACGAAGGGCGAGATCAAATTGGATAAATACGATGCAAGCACGACCTTGGAGAAAGTAAAAGAAGACTTGCAGACCAAGCTGAACGAGGCGTTCGGTAAGGGCAGGATTAGCGTAACAACAGACGGCAACAGCTTGGCGTTTAAGACGACGACGCCGGGCGGTGCAGAGGACGACTCCTCGACGCTTTCCATTCTCTCCGGCGCGGGTCTCGTTGGCGAAGGCGGTGTCTTCGGCATCGCAGCAGGCGCTTCCAACCGCATCAACCTGTCCGCGTCAGTGGATCAGGCGGGATTTAAAACTGCAGATTTCAGCGGCAGTCTCAAGGATGACGACAGCTATTATCTGTCCATCAACGGCGTGGAGATCGAAGGCATCACCAAGGACAGCACCGTCAACGAGATCATGGAGAAAATCAACAACTCCAAGGCAGGCGTCAAGGTCTCCTACCAGTCCATCTCCGACCAGTTCGTACTCACTTCCACCGAGAACGGTGCGGCAGGCGAGATTAAATTCGATACGAATGCGGGTGGCAAACAGAATCTGGCAGAGTTGATGTTCGGCACACCGAAAGAGGGTACGAACTACACGAAGGGGCAGGATGCGATTTTGAGTGTCAGCTATCCGGGCTCCAATCAGAAAATCGAGATTACGAGAAGCTCCAACTCCTTTGATCTGGACGGCATCAATGTGACGCTCAAGGGCACGTTCGGTTATGACAAGAGCGGTGCGGAAATTAGTGATACCGAGGCAGTCACATTCACCGGAAGCGTAGATACCGAGAACACGACCAAGACCGTCAAGGAAATGATTGAGGCATTCAACGATATTTTGAAGCTGGTCAACACCGAGGTTTCCACGAAACCGAATCGCAAATACGCGCCGCTGACCGATGAGCAGAAGGAGGAACTGTCCGACAAGACCATCGAGAAATGGGAAGAGAAAGCAAAGGCAGGACTCCTGTTCGCCGACAATGATCTGCGTATGATGGCAAATTCCATGAGAACGGTTATCAACGCTGCGGACAGATCCAAACTGTCGGAAATGGGGATTACCGTATCGGACAGCTATAGTGACAACGGCAAGCTGGTATTCGACGAAGCGAAATTCAAAGCAGCGCTCGAAAAGGACCCGGAAGCAGTCAGAGAGGTCTTGAACCGACCAGCTACGGACTCCGGCGATACTTCGCAGGCGGGGCTTCTGACCAGAATCAGCTCGATCATGGATCGCTACGGCAAGACGACCGGCGCGACCAAGGGCGTACTGGTCGAGCGGGCAGGCTCTGTGCATGCACCGACTTCGATATTGAAAAACAGTCTTCAGAAGCAGTTGGACAGCATCGACACCTATATCGACAAGCTGAATGATAAGCTGAAGACCGAACAGGATAGATACATTTCCCAGTTCACCTCTCTGGAAACGCTGATCAATCAGATGAACAGCCAGAGCAGCTATTTAAGCTCGATGTTCTCCTATTAAGGTCGGTGGAAACGTAAGAGGAACGGGGAACCGTGAGAAAGTGAGAACAATGCATGGCACATGGCTACGAGCAGTATAAATCACAATCCGTTATGACGATGACAGCAGGAGAAATGCTTCTCCTGCTGTATGATGAAATCAGCAAGCGTCTGGTGAGAGCGGAGCTGGCGCTCAAAAAGGAAGATTTCGAGCTTTTTGACGCATCCGTACAAAGATGTGTGGAGATTGTCAATTATTTGAAGGACACCTTGAATTTCAACTATGAGATCAGCTTCGAGCTGAACCGGATGTATGACTTTTTCCTGTATCAACTCAGCAGACTGTCGGCAGGACGCAATCCGCAGATTATCGAGGAGTTGCATCCATTGGTCAAGGACTTGCGTGACGCGTTTGCGGAAGCGTCGAAAATCGCGAAGTAATACAGAACTGCGAGGCGAAGATATGGCAAGGATACCGGAGGCGTACAAGCCCGTATATCGGGAGATTATGACGACACTCCAAAGGAAATACAATCACATGACGGAGGTCTGCCGCCTAACTGCCGAGATTGAGGGCGCACTGCAGCGGGATGACCGCGTCAGTACGCAAATGTTGATCGAGATGCGGCAGGTGGAGATCGAAGGGCTGCAGCAATCTGATAAAGCCCTGCAGCTGTTGATCGAAAGCACACCGGAGGATATGCGGCAGTGGCTGAACAAGGCTGTCAGCGGGACGGTTCCGCAGGATGAAGCGTACGATACCGAAGAGAACTTGATTTTGCGTGTTGCCGGGAATATCCGCGGCGAATGGGAAAAGACCGTACGGATCGACAGACATGTCAATCAAAGGCTTGCCGGCGCAGACTCCTTTTATCAAGGGCAGCCGGAGGCAAAGTAACGAATAGACGAATACCGAATCGACAGGATGCCGACGCGACCAGCAGCAAACATGCAGCTGTCGGGTCGGCTTTTTTTGACAGGTTAGCAAGAATGGAAAAGAAAGAAAAACAGATCGCATGCAGCGCGGTCACTGTGCTTTATGGCAAAAACTCTTTTGCACTGGAGGCGGTTTCTCTGGAGATCTGCAAAGGAGAATTTGTGTTTTTGACGGGCAGAAACGGCTCCGGCAAATCGACACTTTTGAAGCTGATCAGCGCACAGCTTTTGCCGACCTCCGGCAGCGTATGGGTGAATGGTGTCTTTACCGACACCTTGACAGAGGAGACTCTGCCGTATTTCAGACGCAGGATGGGGATTCTGCAGGCGGATATTGATCTGCTCGAAGACAGAACTGTGCTCGAAAATGTAGAATTTGCGATGATGGCTGTCGACCCGTTCCAAAAGGGCGTGCGCGCCAAAGCGGAAAAAGCCTTGAGCATTACCGGCGTACTGGCGCAAAAAGATAAATTTCCGCGGGAGCTCTCCGGCGGCGAGAAGATGCGCGCCATGCTCGCGCGCTGTCTGGTGAACAATCCGGGTATTCTGATCTTGGATGAGCCGACCTCTTATCTGGACGCGGATGAGGCATGGGATCTGATGTGCCTGCTGCGGGACATCAATCGACTGGGCGTTACCATCGTGGCAGCCTGCCATGACAGACAGCTGATCACGATTATGAAGCAGCGGGTGGTGACGATGGTGGCAGGCGTGATCACCGCAGACGAGGAACACATGATTTACGATGTTCGCAAATCGGACATTTTTATGGAGAGAGAAGTCCGGCGGCAGCGCGCACTGCGCCTGAGCGAAAAAAATCAGCAATAAATCTGTGTCCGGACGCAAGAAATTATGCTTTCTCCCTTAACATTTACGCAATTCTGGCGATATTTATGTATGAGAGAAATATCTCTATCGAAAGGGAAAAGGAGAGTGTTCTTATGAAGATATATACCGCGAAGTCCATTCCGCAGTTCGAGAGCAGCAGCTACCGGACAAAGACAGAGACGACCAAAAAAACAAGCGAACCGGGCTTTTCGCAGGACCGTATTACGATTGGTGCCGGCAGTGAAAATATGCAGGAGAAGGCAATCATCAGCCGCTGCACCGGCAAGCTGATCAACGAAGTGCGCATGAGCAGATCGGAAGAGAAGCTGGAGGCGATCAAACAGCAGGTCGCGGATGGCACCTATCGTCCGGATGCAGAGAAAATCGCAGCGAAGATCATGATGATCGGCTAAGCCTGCGGGCAGTATCTGCGTTTTGCAGGATTGGGACAACAGGAAGGTAATTATAGTGGATAAATTAAAGGACATCATCAGACAAACGATCGAAGTGACGCAGCAGTTTGCGGAGTTGGAGCAGACCAAGCTGGAGATCGCCGCCGCCGAGAATCTGACGGCACTGGAGGACTGCATGACGAAGGAACAGACCCTGATCATGCGGATGAAAGGGCTGGAGCAGGAGCGCGCAAGATGGATGACGCAAAACGGCAAGGAGGGTCTGACGTTTCGGGCGCTTTTGGAGCAGTGCGATGAGGCGCAACGAAAGGAACTGCAGCCGCTTTACGATCAATTGAGCAGAGCACTGCTGACGCTGGAGGATATCAGCAAGAGTGTGCAGCAGATCATCAGAACCAATCTCTATGTAGTCAACCGCAAGCTGGAACAGCAGGGACAGGGCTACCACAAGGACGGCAGCGCCGAAACAGCGCCGGAGGGTCGTCTGACAGACAGCAAAGCATAAGGAAACGGGGCAGGAGGATAACACATGATTAGATCGACATTTGCAGGATTCAATACCGCACAGCTTGCGATGATGGCAAGCCAGCGAGGGCTGGACGTGACGGGACAGAACCTTTCCAATATCAATACCACCGGATATACCAGACAGAGACTGGATCTGCTCAGCTTGAATCCGGTTGGCAACAGCATCGGCAGTTCGGCTTTCGATGCCAAGGTAGGGCAGGGTGTCATGATGCGCGGCGTCAGCCAGATCAGAGACCCATTCTTAGATATTCAGTACAGAGGCGAAGTACCGAAGGTCGGTACCGTTGAGGCGAAGGACGATATCCTCGCGAGCATCGGCGATATCTTTGACGAATCGGACAGCGAGGCGATCCGTACCAGACTGAGCGCCATCGTATCGCAGCTGACAAACCTTGCTACGCCGGAGAACGCGGGCAGCGGCAGCGCGGATGCCTTAGTGCGTTCCGCGTGCGAGGTACTCCTCGACAGTCTGCATCAAAACGGCTCCGCCATCGCGAATGTGCGGACTGAGCTGATCAATAAGATGAATCAGTCCGTCATGCCGCAGCTGGAAACCTATCTGGAAGAAATCAAAAATTTAAATATCTCGATCCGCAACAGCCAGATCCTTGGCAACCCGGCACTCGAGCTGCAGGACCAGAGAAACCAGATGCTCGACGAGCTGGCAGAATACATGCCGATCGAGGTGACCTATCATACCAAGGATATGGGCGGCGGCATCAAGGTCGATACGCTGGAAGTCAAGCTGAAGCTTAACGATGCAAATAACACGAAGATTACTTTGATCGATGACGATAAAAGAGGTGACTTCAAATTTGACGGCACAACCGGAAAAGGGAAGCTGAAGGTAATCGCGGCTTATGACCGAACTGACCCGAATGCCCAAAAAACAGAAACAGACATCACTGACAAACTCAGCAACGGGATCCTGAAGGGCAATCTCGACATGCTCAACAAGTCCGAGGCTTTCGATCACCCGGCCAGTGACACGAAGGGCATCGGCTATTATGAGCAGCTTTTCAATACGTTCGTCAACAGGTTTGCGACGATGATGAATGATATGAATCAAGATGCCAACGGTAATAAGCAGCCACTCTTTGAAACGACAGACGGTACTCCGACCTTTACCGCGACGAATATCAAACTGTCGGATAAGTGGGTCAACGGTGAGACCAAGATCACGCTCAGCAAGAAACAGGATGCGGGCAGTACCGACTACGAAAACGTACTGAAAATGATCAATGCACTGTCCAGCGATGAGATCAAGTTCGAGATCCGGCCGACGGATGCAAACGGAAAACCGGCGGAAGATAAAGGAAACCCTATTAAAAAACAAATTTTCAAGGGCACGTTCTTTGAGTGCTACAACAATATTCAGAACACGCAGGCGCTGGAGAGACAGTCGACGACTTCTCTTCTCAAGAACCATCAGACTGTAGCCGATCAGGTTGCGGACTCCAGAGAGTCCGTATCCGGTGTCAACATGGACGAAGAAGTGATGGATCTGATGCGCTTTTCACAGTCATACAATGCGGCTTCTCGTCTGATGACGACGATGGACGAGCTGCTCGAACGTCTGATTACCAATACCGGCGTCGTCGGAAGATAAAGCAGGAAGGAGAATGATATTATGCGTATTACGACCAGCATGATCATGCGAAATTACAGAAGCAATTTAAATAATACCATGGTAGATCAGGAGCGCGCGCGCAAACAGGTAGAGACCGGACGCAGATTCAGCGCTGCCTATGAAGATCCTGCCTCCGCTGCCAAGGGCGCGATTCTCGAGCAGAGATATGCCAGAAACGCCGATTATCTCAATGCAGCCAAGAACGCACAGACTTGGCTCGACAGCCAGGAGGACGTACTGAATCAGCTCAATACGATTTCGGTGAAAGTACGGGAGGATTATGCACCGTCGGCGCTGACCGATACCTCCGGTGAGGCCGGTCGCAAAGCCTACGCCTCGACCTTGCGCGAGCTGCAAAAGAGCATGATCCACACATTAAACACCAAATACGGCGATGCCTATGTTATGGCAGGCTCCGACGGCAAGAACCCGCCGTTTGAGCTCAAGGATGACGGTACGGTGCTGTATCGCGGGGTGGATGTTACGAAAGGCGATCCGAACAATACAAATAGGCTTAAAAACCTAGCCAACGATCACACCTATATCGACCTCGGCTTCGGCATGAGTTTTGATGCGAACGGCGTGGTATCCTCGTCCAGCGCATTCGATACGGCGCTGCCGGGGATTGCTGCGGTTGGCTATGGAGAAAAGGACGGCATCAGCAATAATATCATCGTGCTGATCGGCAAGATGGCAGATACCCTGGAAGCGGATACCTTCAATGCGGGAGAGTTCGAGAAGTACTGGACGCGGCTCTCCGATAAGTCGGACGATCTGCAGGATCAGTTTACCAAGATCGGCGCCAAGGGCCAGCTTTTGACGGCGACTACCACCAAGCTCGAAAACGAAAAAGAGAATATCGAGATCCAATACAAGGATGCCATGGGTGTGGAGGCCGCGAAAGCGATTACGGATTACTCCTACGCGCAGTATGTGTACAATGCAGCGCTGAAGGTGGGAACAAGCATTTTGTCCCCGTCCTTGCTGGACTTCATGAAATAGTCAAGTGTTAAACGGTCTGAGACTGCGGGCGGCTCGCTGAGCGCAGAAAGGAAGCTGTGTGAGAGCTGCAAACGGGTCTTGGATTGAGATAAAAGAAAGAACTGTTGAAAGAGAGGAATGAGCAGATGGAACAGTTGATTGAAATTACCACAGTGCCAATTAAATATCAGCTTAAAGTGCAGAATGCATCGCTGAATTACAAGAGCAGCCTTGCGGAAGTAGAAATTACGAGAGATCAGGGCGAGATGAAGATCCGCAGCAAGCCGATCAAGCTCAGAATGGACACCTTCGATGCACGCAACTCCATTGCACCGACCACCAAAACCTCCATTACACAAGCTGCACAGAAAGGAACCCGTGTGGCGTATGAAGCAACCGCGAATTTTGCCAAGGAGGGACAATTGATGCTGAAAGCAAAGATCGGAGAAGGGAACGAAGTATTAAATCAGATTCTCGCAGAACGTGTTGCGCAGCCGACCGGAGATTTCCAGCTGGGATTCGTGCCGACGACCGGACCGAATATCCAATGGGAAGCACCGGAATTCAATATTGAATACGAAATGGACAAGCTGAATTTCAGCGCCAGAATCGGCAAGGGCGATTTTGAATTCATTCCGGGCAGCATTGAGCTGCAGATCGAGCAGATGCCGGACATTCGTATCGAATACATCGGCAAACCGCTCTATGTACCGCCGAGTGCAGCAGAACGCTTTGAAGGCAAGCAGATCGATGTACAGGCCTAGAAGGTCATAGGAGAAACAGAAATCATGACACAGGAAAATTACGAATACATTGAATTTCCCGATGGTCTGTTCGGCTTCGAACAAAATACAAAATTTGTACCGATCATGGTGGAGGAGGACAGCGATGCGGTTTTACTGCTGCAGAGCATAGAAAACGAGGAACTGTCCTTCGTCGTCATGAACCCGTTTATGCTGTGTGAAGACTACGACCCGATTCTTTCCGAGGAAGACTACGCCAAAATCGGAACGAAAAATCAGGAGGAACTGTCTTTCTACGTTATCTGTGTCGTCAAGGACGATCTGGATGCGTCGACGGTGAACCTCAAATGCCCAATCGTGGTCAATGTGGTGACCAGACAGGCCAGACAGGTCATTTTGGATACAAAAGAGTATAAACTTCGTCATTATCTGAAGGAATTCAAAAAAGAGGAGGCATAGGATGCTGCTTCTGAAAAGGAGAGCCGGGGAATCCTTGATTCTCGACGGCAAAATCAAGATCACAGTGGTGGCAAGCAGTGCCGAAGGCGTGAAGCTTGCCATTGATGCGCCGAGAACCGTATCTGTGCTGCGGGAGGAACTTGTAGAGGCGGCGACTGCCAACAGGGAAGCCACGATCAACAAGGATCAGGTGCAGCATCTGAAAGAAATTTTAAAGAAAAAGGAAGTCGAAGAGGCGTATGGCAGTGACAGGTAAAAAAACACAAAAGAAGCGAAAGCCACCGGCAAAGAAAGTGCAGGGTGAGCTTGTTTTTGCGTTAGACATCGGTACGCGGAGCATCATCGGGATCGTCGGAAAAGTAGAGGACGATCTTTTTAAGGTGCTGGCGATCGAATCGGAGGAACACAGCAAGCGCTCCATGAAGGATGGCCAGATCGAGAATATCGAGCAGGTCGCACAGGTCGCACAGCGGGTCAAAAAGAGACTGGAGAGCAAGCTCCATGTCACGCTCAAAAAAGTCTGCATCGCAGCCGCCGGACGCGCGCTTCGGACACAGAAAGCGAGCTATGAAATGCAGCTGGAGCAGACAAGTCACATCGACGGCGAACTGATCGGTCGTCTGGAAATCGGCGCGGTCACTGCAGCGGAAGAGGCGTTTCATAAAGAGAGCAGCGCCGAGGATGAAGAACTCGGCAGAGGCTTCTTCCTTGTCGGCTATTCGGTCTTATCCTATTATTTAGACAATTTGAATATCTCCAGCCTGATGGATCACAAGGGCAAGACCTTAAAGGCAGAGGTCATTGCGACCTTCCTGCCGCGCGAAGTGGTTGACAGCCTGTACATGACCATGCAGAAATGCGGTCTGGAGGTCGTCAGCATGACGCTGGAGCCGATCGCAGCCATCAACGCGGCAATCCCAAAGGATCTGCGTCTTTTGAATCTGGCGCTGATCGACATCGGTGCAGGAACCTCCGATATTGCAGTCTGTCGTGACGGTGCAGTGACAGGTTACACGATGGCGACCGTTGCAGGCGATGAGATCACAGAAGTGCTGATGAAGCAGTTCCTAGTCGATTTCCAGACAGCAGAGCAGATCAAGATGCAGTACGCGGCGCAGGAGAGCTTAACCTTTACCAATATCCTCGGTTTGGAGGAAACAGTGAGCCGGGCGCAGATCGAACAGCTGCTGACAGAGCCGATCGGGCATCTTGCAGGTGAGATCGTCAAGCGTGTGACGGAGCTCAACAACGGCGCACCTTCGGCGGTATTTCTCGCGGGCGGCGGCAGCAAGCTGGCAGGTCTCAAAGAAGCTGTATCTGAAAAATTCAACATGGATGCAAAGCGTGTGGCGATCGCGGGCGGCAATTTCCGCCTCAGTGCGTTTTCCGACCAATATGATCTCAATAATCCGGAATACACGACGCCGCTCGGCATCGCGGTATCGTCGGGTCTCAGACTGCTGCAGGATAGTCTGCAGATTCTCCTGAACGGCAAGCCTGCCAAGATTTTTAAGAGCGGTACGCTGAAGGTCATCGATGTCCTGATGATGAACGGCTATGTCTACAGTCACATTCTGGGGCATTCCGGCAAATCGGTGACGGTGACGGTTGAGGGTGAAAAAAAGGTATTCTACGGAGAACGGGCGATTCCGGCGATTTTGAAACTGAACGGGGCCGATGCGTCGATCAGTGATACCGTACAGGTCGGCGACCGCGTGGACTTCAAGCCGGCGGTATCCGGGCAGGATGCACAGCCGACCGCGGCAGAATGTCTGCCGGATGGGATCAGTACAGAGGAGTGGGACATCTGCATCGACGGTGAGATCGCCGCACCGGAGACCGGCGTGAAAAACGGAGATGAGATCTCTTTCCGCAAACGCGTGCGGATCGAGACAGCGCAGCCGCTGCAGACACAGCCGGAACCGGAAGCGGAAACCGCACCGACCGTACAGCCTGCACCGATCATACAGTCTGTACAAGCGGAAGCAGCGCCGACCATACAGTCCGCACAGCCGCACATGCCGGAAACACTGGCAGCACATGCAGCGCAAGGGCTTTCTCCGGAAACGCCGAGCGAAACGCAGCAGGCAGCGGTCCAAACGACCGGGAGTATGCAGGTGACATTGAACGACAAGCCGCTCACGCTGCCACCGAAGGCCGGTGGGGAGCCGTACTATCTGATGGATCTGCTGGAGTTTTCGAATCTGGATTTTGACAATCTCAACGCTTCGGTCAGCCTGCGGGTCAACGGCGAAGAAAGCGGTTTCCTGCAGGAGATCAGGCATCACGATGTGATCGAAATCAAAAGTGATGAAAATCTTGCTGTAAGATAGGAACAGAAAGCAAGAATTCCCTTGAAATTTGTCGTAATTTGTGATATAAGTAATTTATGGTATAAAAGGAACATTACAAGTAAAGGAGAAAAATAAGATGTTTAACAAGGTGAAACTCAAGAAGTACTTAATCGGCATGTTTGCAGCCATCATTTTGATGTCGGCTGTCATTACAGTGGCAGGTGTCTTTGGTATCCTGGAACAGAGGAGCGGCATGAGAACGCTCGTTTACGAAGACCAGGCGGCTGATTCTGCAGTTAAGACGTGCAGAATCAAAGCAAACGTTGCGGCACGTGATCTGAGAGAAATGCTGATCACAGAGGACCAGACGAAACGAGCAACCATGAAGGCGAATATTGAGGACTCACTGAATGCGATTCCAGAACAGATCGCACTTTTCAAAAAGACACACGGTGAAGAGGACGGTCTGGCAGCACAATATGAGGCCGCTTTTAATGACTGGATCGAAATTGCCAATCGTGCGTTGACTGCCATTGAAACCGGGCATGAGAGACAGGCGCAGACGATCATTCTCAACGAATGTTCTCCGGCATTAAACAAGATGGTAGAGATCGTAAAGAACATTGACGATACGACAACCAAGGACATTGAGGAAACGGAGAACAAGCTCAAAACGATGAACCGCATTTATCTGATCGTGATTCTCGGTGTGTTTGTGGCTGCTGTCATCTTCAGTATGAGCATGGCGATGCAGGCAACGAAGAACATCACAGGTATCACAGCCAAGATCATGGATGCTGTTACAGCGCTTTCCAAGGGCGATCTCAAAGCCCACATGGATTACAAGGGTGACAATGAATTCGGCGAACTGGCTGAAAAGATGAACTTCTCCTTTGCTGAATTAGATAGATACGTCAATGCCATCGACTTCGGCATGGGTGAATTCTCTAAGGGTAACTTCACCTGTGAATCTCCGATTCAGTTCCTCGGTGACTTTAAAAATATCCAGGCTTCTATGGAACGCTTCCAGCAGAAGATGAACGACACGTTGGTTGATCTTGAAGTTGCGTCCTCACAGGTAAGCGCAGGCTCCAGCCAGGTTGCAGACGGTGCGCAGGCATTGGCGCAGGGTGCAACCGAGCAGGCTAGCAGTGTACAGGAATTATCCGCTACCATTGCTGATATCTCCGAACATATCTCCAATACGGCAGATTTCTCCAAGCAGGCAAACGAGTTAGGCGTACAGGCCGGCAGCGTTGTCGAAAGAAGTAAGGAAGAAATGTCTCACCTGATTGATGCGATCCGCGACATCGCAACCGCATCCGAACATATTCAGAAGATCATCAAGGCGATCGATGATATTGCATTCCAGACCAACATTCTCGCACTCAATGCAGCAGTTGAGGCAGCGCGTGCAGGCAACGCAGGCAAGGGCTTTGCGGTTGTTGCGGACGAAGTCAGAAACCTGGCGCAGAAGTCTGCAGAGGCAGCAAAGAATACGACCGAGCTGATCGAGAACTCCTTAGAGCATGTTGCTAAGGGCGAGCAGCTTGCGGAGAGCACTGGTGAAGCGTTCACAGAGGTTGCAAAATACTCCGATGACATTCTGGCAATGGTTGCGAAGATCGCAGATGCTTCTCAGGAACAGGCACTGTCTATCTCCCAGATTTCTCAAGGTGTAGACCAGATCTCCTCCGTTGTACAGATGAACTCCGCTACTTCCGAACAGAGTGCGGCAGCTAGCGAAGAGCTCAGCGGACAGGCAGTATTCATGAAGTCCCTGATCGAACAGTTCCAGCTGAAAGAAAAGGACGGCAGCACCTATCAGCCTGAGAAACTGCCGGAACACAGCAGCGCAGCAAAACCTGCTGATACAGCACCGGCAGCACCGGTAGCACCGGTGGGATCACAGTCCTACGATAAATACTAAATCGTATCAACGCAGAAAGCGCAGCCCGGATGCCGCGGCTATGCACTGAAACAGATAATTACAGAGAGTACCGTAAGCGATTGCGGTACTCTTTTTGCGATTATGCCGGAAAAATATTGTGCAGCGCTATTTCCTTCATAAAAAAAGTCTTGACTATCGTAAGTGCCAAATCATGCGCACATAAGGCATGAAAAAAGCAGTCGCACTGTAAGCGCCAAACCATGCGCACATAGGGCATGAAAAAAGCAGTCGCATCGGCTAACGGTGTATGCGCCGACATGACTGCTTTGTGCTTGTCTGCGGTAGGGTATCTTTCGCCCATGTGAGAAATGCCTCCCATACCGGTTTTGCGTTCTTCCTGCGATAGGCGCTGCGCGCTTCATAGTCAAGCTGCTTCGCGTCACAGCCTCCGCTTCGGTGAGGAGGGGGCGGCAGCGTCGCGCGCTTCACGCGCGGATGCTGATGGAGAGCTTGACCAGATAGTTGTCGTAGCCTTCGGTGGATAAATCGTCCAAAATGACGTCCTCGTAGAAACAATCGCCGAGCTGCAGGCTGTGCGCCTTGGCATAGGCGAGCAGCTTGCGGCAGTTGGCGTGGATGTTTTCGTAGCCATGCGCATCGTAGAGCACCAGAAACGTGCCGCCGCTGCTTAGGGAGACCTGCTTGCTGTCGATCTCTGCTAATTCGGAGGGGTGTACATAGGTATAGAATTCGGAATACTGGTAGCCATCCGCTGTGACGGAATCGCGCGGGATCGCGGCGCCGATCGGGTAGGCGCTGTAAAGTCCCAGCGACTGGCAGAAAGCAAAATGCTTGCCCAGCGCTTCGGCGACCGCGCGCTCATCGTCCGCGCCCTTGTACGCAGTGGCAATGAAATATTCGTCCGGCGCTTCTTCTGTGATGATTTCGCCGACCGGCGCATGGATGCCTTCTTCGGTTTCCCGGATTTTTTTATCGATATAGCCTTTCGCCCAGGTCAGTGCAGCGATGCGCTCGTCGATGGTCGCTTTTTTGGATTCCAGCAATGTAATCAGGGTTTCCGGCGAGCGATGGTCCATGTGCGCTTTGATTTCCTGTATACTGACGCCCAGCTCCCGCAGCATGACAAGGATCGCGAAAGTCTCCGGCTGCGTATAGGAATAGTAGCGATAACCGTTTTCCCCGGTCAGATCCGGTTTGAAAATACCGCACTGGTCGTAGTAGAACAGGGTCTGTTTTTTGATTCCGAACAGCTTGGCGAACTCCCCGGTCGTGAAATAGGTTTTGTTTTTTTTCATAGCGCCTGCGCCTCCATCCTGCAATGATATGGCAAAATTATTATATCACATACAGGCGGACCTTGGGAAACAGAATTCTAAAAAAAGGCGTGCGTGCAGGGGCAGTCCTATGCTATAATCGTAGGAGAATCCAAAAGATAGAACACAGAGTATAGAGGAAACAATATGAGATATTTAGAAATCGGTATTGAAACGCAGCGTGCGGGGATCGAGCTGATCCTTTCGGCGCTGATGAAGCTGGGCATTACGGACGCGGTGGTGGAGGACCCGGCGGACATCGACGATCTCCTCCAAAAAGAGAAGGGCTACGAATGGGACTACATCGACGACAGCGTGCTGGAATTAAAGAACGAAACACCGCGGGTCACCGTCTATCTGAACGATGATGCGGCGGGGCGCCAGCAAGCAGAAACTATCTGTGCAGCCATGCGTGCGCTTAAGGCACAGGCTGCAGGCGGAAGCTTCGGCAGTGGGCTTGATGTCGGCAGCCTCGAAACGAAGATCAGCAGCGAGGACGACAGCGCGTGGAAGGATAACTGGAAAGCGTATTTCAAACCAGCCAAGGTCAGCAAGACCATCGTTGTCAAGCCGACCTGGGAGGCATACGAAGCACAGGCGGATGAAAAGATCATTGAGATCGATCCGGGCATGGCATTCGGTACCGGCACGCATGAAACGACCCGCCTTTGCATGGAGCTGCTCGAAAAGTATGTAAAGCCGGCTGTAAAGGTCCTTGACCTCGGAACAGGAAGCGGAATTCTCGGAATCGCTGCGTTAAAGCTTGGTGCGGAGTATGTATTTGGAACGGATCTCGATGAGAACGCCATCACCGCAGTCCATGAAAATCTTGCAGCCAACGATATCCCGGAGGAGAAGTTCGGTGTGATCCAGGGAAATATCATCGACGATAAGGCGACACAGGACGCGGCTGGATATGAGTGCTACGATATTGTTGTGGCAAACATTCTTGCAGACATTATCATCATGATCCAGAAACAGGTTCCGTTCCACTTAAAGAAAGGCGGAATCTTCATCAGCTCCGGTATTATTGATATGAAGGAAC
>ENA-ORUB01002820-ORUB01002820.1-human-gut-metagenome-genome-assembly--contig:-NODE-2820-length-15668-cov-2.742778_pt1 | contig 15668 bp, 18 predicted proteins | sample MGYA00241918_ERZ509200 | MGnify/ENA primary metagenome ERZ509200 (study PRJEB26280, sample SAMEA2338853) | human gut metagenome | biome: human gut; feature: human-associated habitat; material: faeces... | reverse complement strand
GGCTACTATTTCCTCAGTTGCTTATGCCGTAGGTATAAACACAGGATTACTTGCTTAATGGATTCGCAAATATAAAATATGGGGTTATAATGGACTAGTAAACCGAAAGAAAGGTCGGAAACCAAAGGAGCCCACAATGAAAAAAATGAACATTAATAATCCTCGCGAATTAGAAGAATCGGAATATGAAGAACTGATTCGTCTACGTGCTGAAAATGCTTATATAAAAGCAGAAAATGAAGTAATAAAAAAAGAGATCGCCTTGAGAGAAGAAAAGAAAGCTGCGCTACTCAAGGCGAAAAAGCAGCGCTTATCAAAGAACTCAGAGAAAAAGGATATCAACTAAAACATCTATTAAAAGCTATGAATATGGCTAAATCTACATACTATTTTGAAATTAATAAAACGGATTTAGTTGCTATACGAAACGAAGAATTACTTATAATTATTAAAGAAATATTTTTAGTAAACAAAGGCAGATATGGCGTGCGTAGAGTTTATATGGAATTAAAGAATCGTGGCTACGACGTGAATCACAAAAGAGTTCAACGTCTTATGTATGATGCTGGATTATTAGGGAAACGTCCAAAAGAAAAATATCATTCTTATAAAGGCGAAGTGGGCAAGGTGGCCGACAACGTAATAAATAGGGATTTTTCTACTACATCACCCTTGCAAAAATGGACAACTGATATATCTCAATTTAATTTTTTCGTGGGGAAAGTGCTATCTCTCTCCCATTTTAGATATGAATACAAATGAGATTATCTCGTACGATTTGGCGCTAAGTCCTAATTTGGAATAGATAAAAAGAATGCTTGATAAAGCCTTTGATAAGTTTTCGTCTGTAAACGGTTTGATTTTCCATTCAGACCAAGGATGGCAATATCAACATGTTTATTTTCGAAAACGGCTACAGGAACATGGAATAATTCAATCTATGTCTAGAAAAGGGAATTGTTACGATAACTGCATCATGGAAACATTCTTTGGAAGAATAAAAACAGAAATGTATTATGGATTCGAAAAAGACTATGCATCCTTTGAAGAATTTGCAGTTGCTATAGATGAATATATTGATTATTATAATAACAAAAGGATTCAGGTAAAAACAAAATGGATGCCTCCAGTAAAATACAGAGAAGCATCCATGATGTCCGCCTAACTTATAAATATGTGTCCAGGATTTTGGGTACATATCAAAATGCTGGTATGGAGAGGTTTTTAAAATATACAATATTGAACAAATCGGACATCATATATGCATATCCGTTATCAGAAATTCTAACCGCGAGAATTAAACTTACTTGTCATAAGTGAATATAAATCATCTGATGAGTTAGAGGCGGCACCTGATGATGTATATGAGTTGGTAACATAATTAATGTTAGCCTTTGCAAGTGATGATACATTAGAGCCAATAATTCCAAGCCTCTTTGCAAATTCTGATGATGTTCCAAATGCTTTCTTTAAAGTATCTGTATCAGCAGCCTTAAGCTTCTTTTCATCAATTGAAAGAGAACCATCGTCTTTAAGCGCAATTCCTACTGCAGATAATGTTTCAGAGTTCTCTTTAACTGCTTCCTTTAAAAGGTCAGAACACATAGTGTTGATAGAACTTGATGTTTTACCAAGGGTGTTGTAGAGCTTATTATAAGAATCAACTACAGATTTGATATCCGCATATATTGCAGAATAATCACCGGTCCTTTCTGCATCAGCAAAAAGAGTAGATTTCTTATCTGTGAATTTAGCTGCATTCTCTGTAACAGAATCAGCATCATCTTTAATATTCTTGTAAGCGTCTTTCTGTAATTTCTTAGTAAGTGAAGATGTTGAAGTATCAGTTTTTTTGGAAAGCAGGCTTGTAAGGCTGTCATTGTCATCATTCTGAATGTAATCAAGCAAAGTCTTTGATGAAGGCTCAATGCCTGCTTTAAGCTGGTTAGCTGCCAGCATCTGTGATGTAATCCGCATAAGTTTCCTCCTTATATATCAAGTGTGATTGAATACACATTTATCAGCTGAATATTATATCGGATAAAACCAGGTGAAACTTAACATACTACCTTCGAAAGGAGGTGGCATAATGTTTCCAGCATTTGACTATAATCATGAAAAAGATGAGTACAGAAACGGATACGATAATGGGCAGGGCGATAAAGGTTATGATGACGGTGAGAATGAATTTGCCAGCAATCTTGACGAGAGTGATGTAATGCGTCCAGTCAATTCGCTAGATGATTATACAAGTTTCCTTTTGTGGGGAACTGATTTTGATGACAAGAATAATATCTAAAAATAGTATTAATAATTTATTAATCTTTGAAAGGCTGATTGACTGAATATTTTCAATGTTATATGATAAGCGAAAATGGAGGTATGAGTTTAGTATGTATGGGTATATAGTTGTTGATCAGCCAGAACTTAAATTCAGAGAATTTGATAAATACCGCTCATACTATTGTGGTCTGTGCGATTCGCTGGCAGAAGCGCATGGATTGAAGGGGCAGATTTCCTTAAGCTATGATATGACATTTCTGGTTATACTTCTTACAGGGTTGTATGAACCGGAAACTATATACTCTGAGGAACGTTGCGTCACACATCCATTAAGAAAGCATCCTGTGAGGCGTAACGTTGTCTCAGATTATGTTGCTGATATGAATGTGCTTCTGACATATTACAAATGTATGGACGACTGGTACGATGAGAAAAAGGTCTTGAAAAGAACTTATGCCGGAGTATTGAAAAAAGATATTAAAAAGCTTGAGAAGAAATATCCGCATAAGGCAGAGATTATAAGGAAAAGTCTTTCTAAGTTGTCAGAATATGAAAAAGCACAGGAAACGAATATTGACAAGCCGGCAGAGCAGTTTGGTATACTGTTAGGTGAAGTTGCTGCCATGAAAGACGATGAGTGGAGTGATGAGTTAAGGGTGCTTGGCAATAATCTTGGCAGATTTATATATCTGTTAGATGCATATGATGATTTGGAAAAAGACGAGAAAAAGAACAATTATAATGTATTTAAGTATCATAATGATGTAGAGGATTTTGATACATTTGCAGAAAACATACTTAAAGCGTATATGGCAGGATGTGCAAGGGCTTTTGAGAGACTGCCGATTCTTGCTAATGCAGAACTGTTAAGAAATATCATATATTCAGGTGTATGGACAAAGTTCTACGCCGCCAGAAGGAAGAAAAATAATACTGCCGGTAAGCAGTTGGAGGAACATAATGACAGATCCATATAAAGTGTTGGGAGTATCAAGAGATGCTTCCGATGATGAAGTGAAAAAAGCATACAGAACACTGAGCCGAAAGTATCATCCTGATGCTAACATTAATAATCCTAATAAGGATCAGGCAGAAGAGATGTTTAAGCTTGTACAGCAGGCTTATAATCAGATAATGCGTGAGCGTGAGGGCGGATACAGTAGTCAGTCATACAGCCAGACGCGTTATGGTACAGGCCGTTCAGATCATTATGGTTATGATGGTGATTATCAGAACCAGTCACAGGGCGGATATGGAGATTTCGGAAGCTTCTGGGGATTTGGTCCATTTGGATTTGGTGGATATACAGGAAGCTATGGTGGCAATGGATATGGCAGTGATAATCTCAATGGCAATGATCCTACAACAGTGCATCTGAGGGCAGCAGCTAATTATATTAATAATTCTAGTTATGATGAAGCTATTAATGTGCTTAACAACATAACTGACCGTGATGGAAGATGGTACTACTACAGTGCGTTGGCACATCTTGGAAAAGGGGAAGAAGCTACAGCTTTGGAAGATGCCAAGCGTGCTTTGGATTCTGATCCTGACAATATGCAGTATCAGTTGCTGTATCAGCGTATTGCAAGCGGTGGAAGCTGGTATGCAGGAAGAAGGACACAGTATCAGGGACCGTCATCTACAACATATTGTACAGGCTGTGCTCCGTGGGTTGCACTCTGCCTGTGTTCAAATATATGTATGCCTATGTGCTGTGGCTATGGTTCAGGCGGCTATTATCCGGGTGGAAGCATATAATAATCAATTAATAAGGGATGTTACCAGACTATTGTGTTAAGGTAACATCCCATTTTTAATGTTATTTTTCTTTTTTGATCCATGCATCAAGGTTGTTAAATAATATATCAAACTGCACAGGACCCATGTCGAGTATATACTGATGGAAATTTTTAAGATTGAATTTATCAGAAAGTTCACTTTGTGCCTTAGTCTTTAACTGCTCAAATCCTAACATTCCAAGAACATATTTGCAATAATTGCCCGGGTCAGAGACAAATGCGTAATACATTTCGTGAGCGACTGATTTATCATCAAAACCATACTGGCTGATGAATCGGTAAACATCATCTTCACTCCATCCATAGTAATTAACGCCAATATCCCCTTTTGCATAAAGGCACAGGACGGTGGCATAATTAGCAGCATACATTTTGTTAAGTGCATCGTTGTCAGTCTGTGCATAATTATAAGAAAGAACTTCAACATATGATGCCCAGCCTTCAACATATCCGCCTGGTGCAAGAATGTATCTTATCCAGTCAGGGTTGGTTGCGGCAAAATACTGCGTCTGGTACATGTGTCCCGGATACCCTTCATGTGCAAGTGTAGGATATAATTCACTTGCAGAAGTGCCTGAAGAATTGATGTATATTGAATTGATATCAAGGTTATCAAGCTGCGGAATAAAGTACATAGCCGGACTGGTGTAGTCCTCAAGCGCCTTTGACACATATTTGATATTATAATTCACATCTGGAATCTCAGGGAAATCATCGGTTATTCTTTTCTTAAGGTCGGTAAGAATACCAACCGGGTCAGTCATATTGAATGAAAATGTGTCAAATTTATCAAGAATAGAGGAGTCTTTAAGCGCAAGCGACTGCATTTTAAGCATATATTTCTTGATATAAGAATCAACCAGCTTATCGTATTCGTCAACAGATTTGCTCCAGCCAAGTGTTGAAGAGAGTATATATTCAAAATACCGTGAACCATCAGGATAATTGCATAAACCGCCTGAATATTTGTTAGAGCCTTTCAATGAAGTAAGCGCATTTACAAGGGACTGGTATCCTGGGATTACATGTTCATTGACTGCGGACACATTTTTAGCTTTATAATCTGCAATATCCTGTGAAGAAAGTCCGTCAACAGAAGCAAGCTTTTCGTCAAAGGTTGATATCATTGCACCATCTTCTAAACCGGCAGTCTCAATAAATGAGTTACAGCTTTCAATTACCTCATCGGCAAGGGTATCTTCCATAAAATATCCGTTATCAGCACGAAGCTTCTCAAATGCAGCCATATTTTCAAAGTATCCATCAACATCACATAGAAGCTCAATATATTCGTCAATATCCTTCTTTTCTTCAAATGTGTATTCAGCAAAAAGCAGCGGCAGCTGGACATGAATACCTGTAGTTGTCTGAAGCTGTGTATTAAACATGTACAAATCACTGTATTCCAGCTCATTTTCCATGTACATAAGAAGCTCGTCAAGCGTTATCTGCTGTTTTGCTGAAAGTGTGCTTCTGTCAAATGATTTAAGCGTTGATATTATGTCGGTGTAATCTGAGGAGTCATCGGGATTGTCAAGGTCGTAGCGGCCAAGAGTAATCTCATAATCGTTAATTCCGAAATCCTTGGGGTGTTCGACATAGGCATGCAAAGATACCATGTCGGCACTTAACAGGTCAGCAAACAGGTTGTTTACATAATCCGTGAAATCAGCGTTATCCTCTGTGGCAGATATAGTAGTTTCTGATATCTGCTTCTGATTCCAGGGCAGGCTGCAGCCAGACAGGGTAATTACCATTATAAAAACTATCAGCAGGCTCACAGCCTTGTTAAGAAATTGATGTAAAAGGCAAAGTTGTTTATTACGCATACTAATCCTCATTTCTGTCTTAATTAATATTATAAGAAATATTGATTTATTATTCACATATTGTATCATACTTAATACAGACTTGACACTTATTGTAAATTTTTCTATGATAAAGTTTACGGATAAATGATTCACACTACATTTGCGTTATAGCGATGAATTAAAATAATAGATTATGGAGGAAATGATATGCCACAGAGTAAAGGTCCATTTTATATGACAACAGCTATTGCCTATACATCAGGCAAGCCACATATCGGTAATACTTATGAAATCGTTCTTGCAGACAGTATTGCAAGATTCAGAAGACAGGAAGGCTACGATGTATTTTTCCAGACAGGAACTGATGAGCATGGTCAGAAGATTGAGCTTAAGGCTGAGGAAGCTGGAATTACACCTAAGGAATTTGTTGACAATGTTTCAACAGAGATTAAGAGAATATGGGATCTTATGAATACTTCATATGATAAGTTCATCAGAACAACAGATGATTACCATGAGAAGCAGGTTCAGAAGATTTTCAAGAAACTTTATGATCAGGGAGACATTTATAAGGGTTCATATGAAGGCTTGTACTGTACTCCATGTGAGTCTTTCTGGACAGAGAGCCAGCTTGTTGATGGAAAGTGTCCTGATTGTGGACGTGAAGTTAAGCCCGCTAAGGAAGAGGCTTATTTCTTCAAGATGAGCAAATATGCTAACAAGCTTATTGAGCATATCAATACACATCCGGAATTCATCCAGCCTGTTTCAAGAAAGAATGAGATGATGAACAACTTCCTTCTTCCTGGACTTCAGGATTTATGTGTATCAAGAACATCTTTCAAATGGGGTATCCCGGTTGATTTTGATGACAAGCATGTAGTTTATGTATGGCTTGATGCCCTTACTAACTATATCACAGGTATCGGATATGATGCTGATGGCAATTCTTCAGAGCAGTACAAGAAGTTCTGGCCAGCAGACCTTCACCTTATCGGTAAGGATATCATCAGATTCCATACAATTTACTGGCCAATATTCCTTATGGCACTTGGTGAGCCACTTCCTAAGCAGGTATTTGGACATCCATGGTTATTACAGAATGACGGTAAGATGAGTAAGTCTAAGGGAAATGTTATCTATGCAGATGACCTTGTAGACCTCTTCGGAGTTGACGCTGTACGTTACTTTGTTCTTCACGAGATGCCATTTGAGAATGATGGTGTTATCTCATGGGAGCTTATGGTTGAGCGTATGAACTCAGACCTTGCCAACACACTTGGTAACCTTGTAAACAGAACAATTGCAATGTCTAACAAGTACTTTGGCGGAGTTGTTAATAAGACTGGTGTAGAGGATGCTGCAATTGACGGCGACCTTAAGGCAGTTGTAACAGCAACAAGAGATAAGGTTCAGGCAAAGATGGCTACACTTCATGTTGCAGATGCTATTACAGAGGTATTTACACTCTTTAAGAGATGTAACAAATATATTGATGAGACAATGCCTTGGGCTCTCGCAAAGGATGAGGCACAGCAGGACAGATTAGCAGAGGTTCTCTACAACCTTGTTGAGAGTATTACAATCGGTGCTAATCTTCTTAAGTCTTTCATGCCAGAGACTACAGACAAGATTCTTGCACAGCTTTACCCAGCTAATCCAGAGGCAGGAGTAAGAGACTTTGATGACCTTGCTACATTTGGCTTAAGAGAAACAGGACTTAAGGTTACTGAGACTCCAGAGATTCTTTTTGCAAGACTTGACTTTGAGAAGGACCTTAAGGAAAAGGTTGAGGCTATTCAGGAAGCACAGAAGAAGGCTAATGGTGTTACAGAATATCCACAGGTTGAAGTTAAGCCTGAGATTACATTTGATGATTTTGAAAAGGTTCAGTTCAGAGTTGCCAAGGTTCTTACATGTGAAGCTGTTAAGAAGACAAAGCTTCTTAAGTTCGAGCTTCAGATTGGTGATGAGAAGAGAACTATCGTTTCTGGTATCCAGAAGTACTACAAGCCAGAGGAGCTTATTGGTAAGAAGTTAGTTGTATGTACTAATTTAAAACCAAGAAAGATCTGTGGTATTGAGTCACAGGGAATGATTATCTCAGCATGGGATGATAAGGATAACTTATCAGTTCTTACACTTGAGAAAGATATTATTGAAGGTGCAGAGATTGGCTGATAGATATGAAGATATTTGAAACTCATGCTCATTATGATGATGAAAGATTTGATGAGGACAGAGATGAACTTATAAGCAGCATGCTTAGTGATACAGGGGAGCTTGATTACATTGTTAATGTAGGTGCAAGCCGTCAGGGCTGTGAGGCTTCCCTTGCACTTGCTGAACAATATGAAAAGGTATATGCAGCGATTGGTTTCCACCCGGAGGATATTGTCAGATTGAAAGAATCGGACATTGAATGGCTGGAAAACATGCTTGGTGAATCTAAGGCAAGAAAGATTGTTGCGCTTGGAGAAATCGGACTTGATTACTACTATGTGTCAGACGATGCAGATATGGCGGTGGCTGAAAAGAAGCAGCAGCGTGAATGGTTTGCAGCACAGATGAATGTAGCGTACCGCACACACATGCCGGTAATGATTCATTCAAGAGATGCATGTCAGGATACAATCGACATATTAAAGAGTAATCACGGACAGGATACAGGCGGAATAATTCACTGTTATTCATACAGCAGGGAAGTCGCAAGAGACTTTCTTAATATGGGCTTCTCTATAGGAATCGGCGGTGTTCTTACATTTAAGAATGCTAAGAAGCTTGTGGAAGCAGCCGCGTATATACCGATGGATAGAATTGTTCTTGAGACAGACAGTCCATATATGGCACCTGAGCCTAACCGAGGTAAAAGAAACGACAGCCGCAATATAAAATATGTTGCAGAAAAGCTGGCGCAGATTAAAGGGCTTGATACGCAGGAGGTTATTGATGTTACTAACCAGAATGCGAGAAGGCTGCTTTTTGCGGAGTAAGGTTTCGAGGACTTTGCCGGCAGGACAGCCCTTTTCTTGTGTAAACTGGGCTGAAACATATAAATTATAATAAAACTGCTATTTAGTAGGTCTTTTAACGTGGTTTTTATTGATAAAGCCATGAAAACACCTACTAAATAGCAGTTTTTTTGTTGTTGTATAGGTCTTTAGTCTGGAAGTAACCTGATTTACGTGAATTTTGCTGCAAAAAACCTACTAAAGCAGTGAAAATGCGACTACTTATAGGTATCACGTTATTTAGCACAGCAGATTGCTTAATTGTGCAAACTGCTCAAGTGTAAGGGCTTCGCCGCGGATAGTAAGCGGAAGTCCCATAGTTTCTAATGCGTTGGTAAGAGCTTCTTTCGTGATGCCGATGCCGGAATTGCCGACACTGTTAAGCATAGTCTTGCGACGCTGGTTAAATGATGCTCTTATTATCTTGAACATAAGATGCTCATTCTTAACATCAACAGGTGGTGTCTTGAAGCGCTCAAGACGGATAACCGCTGAATCAACATTAGGACGAGGCATGAAGCAGCTAGCAGGCACATTAAGCACAACCTTAGGCTTGGCGTAGAACTGTACAGCAAGTGAAAGTGCGCCATAATCTTTAGTTCCAGGACCACATTGCATGCGGTCAGCTACCTCTTTCTGAACCATGATAGTTATACTGTCTAATGGTACATGGCTCTCAAAAAGTCCCATAATAATAGGTGTTGTTATATAGTATGGAAGATTGGCAACAACCTTGATTGGTCTGCCTCCGTTCTTCTCATCAGCAAGCTTCTTAATATCAAGCTTTAGGATATCTTCATTGATTACTGTCACATTGTCATAATAAGAAAGAGTATCTTCTGTAAGAATAGGAATAAGCTTCTTATCAATCTCAACGGCAACAACTTCTCTGGCATTCTCACACAGAATTTGAGTCATTGTTCCGATTCCAGGGCCGACTTCAACAACGAAATCGTCTTTCGTAACGCCTGCTTCACGTACGATTTTCTCAACAACATTTTCATCTATAAGAAAGTTCTGACCGAACTTTTTCTTGAAATCAAAACCATATCTGTTAAGCACGGCAATCGTGTTAGTTGGGTTGCCGAGGTGCATAACATTATTATATTTATTATCGCTCATATTGCCTCCAATCTATAAGAATAATGTTATGAAACTTAATAAAAAATGTCAAGCTGCAATAAAAATGTAGTGCAAAAGTAACTTTTATATGATACTATAGTACTACTTACAATCGAGAACATATTATCAGGAGATATCATGAGCATTAATAAAAAAGAATTTAATCTGGAACAGGTTGTTAAACTATGCGTGGTTGTTAACATATCGTTGTTTTTATTTGTTGCATTTATGCTGACATTATTTGTATATTTTAATATAACACCAATGATTTATTACAGTGTAATAGCACTGATTGGTTATGTGTTATATTTTATGCTGTTAAAAAGGCAGAAAGTGTGTGCATATATGTGGTGTGTGTATGCAACAATTATAATTTATATGGCTATTGCAACAATATGTCTTGGGTATAAATGTGGATTTCATCTGTATAGCATGTCATTAATACCTATAATATTTTATTCACAATACATATCAACCAAGACCGATACAAAAGACCCGAATCCACTGGCTGTGTCGATAGCAATAGTTGCTGTAAGTATAATATCATCAGCAATAGCTATAATTAACGGACCATTGTATGAAATTAATAAAACAATTATATCTGTGCTGCTTGCATGTAATGCAATAAGTGTATCAGCATTTTTAATATATTATACTAAGATGATAGTCGATCTTGTTATTGAGTCTGAGAAGAAGCTTAATTCAATTGCCAACATTGATCTTCTGACAGACCTTTACAGCAGAAGATATATGATTAATTATCTTGAAGAATATGATGCGGACGATGAAGGCTGGCTTGCAATGGCAGATGTAGATGATTTCAAGAAAATAAATGATACATATGGACATAACTGTGGTGATTATGTGTTAAATTTCATTGCACAGAAGATGAAAAATATATGCAGTAACTGTGTGATTTCAAGGTGGGGCGGAGAAGAATTTCTTATACATAATGGAACACACGACAGCACACATGAAGTATTAGAAAAATTGAGGAGAGAAATAGAAAACTCAGAATGTATTTATAAACAGCAGAAGATAAATATATCACTAACAATAGGAGTGGCGCAGAGAAATGCCGATGGTGATATAGAAGAATGGATAAAGCGCGCAGATGACAGGCTTTATTACGGAAAAAATAACGGAAAGAATATGGTGGTAGATTAAGATAAAACCTCCCTGATGGAATATTTTCTTAATGCATGGCATAAGGTGCATAAGAGAGTTAATCATCAGGGAGGTTTATTGTGGATTATCAGCGTCTTGTTTCATACATATATTCATATCCGGAAGGAGTAAAGGGGAGAAATGCAGGCTTTGCAAAGGCATTAGTTCATCAGGGGCAGTTCAAGTTAAGCATCAGTTTAAGAGGCGTTAAAACAGACAGTCCGGAAATGTTTGGAATATATATGATGGTTACTGACAGCGGCTACAGGCTTATAAAGTTAGGGGAATGTCTTGTAAAAATGGGACAGATGGAATACAGTGGCGTATTTAACCCTGATAATATAAATGACACAGGTTACAGCTTCAGGGATATATGCGGACTTGCGGTTGCAATGGAGGACGCAAGATATGACTGCATGCTTTCAATGTGGAAAGATGAAGATGTAACTCCTGATATGCTTGTGTTCTCAGGAATGGACGCAAAGAAGCAGGCTGAGGCCGAGATTGTCATAAAAGAGCGCATGCGGCAGAGTGATGAGAAAGAGCGGGGGCAGCAAATGTCAGAGTCTGTTCTGGAAGAATCGTTAAGGTCAGAACCGGTCAGACCAGAGTTGTCAGAATCGCAGACATTAGAATCGCAGATGGCTCAGGCAGAACCTGCTGTGTCAGCGGGCAGACCGCAGGCAGTTCAGTCAAAGCAGGCCGAAGCATACAGACCGCAGACAGGCGTGACTGCGGAAAGCGTAAGTGACACAGCCACAGAAGATATAAAGGCTGCCGGAGCAGCAGCTAAAATACCTGCGGAAACACAACATTTGCAGCAAAAAGCACACAGAGCCAATGCAACGCAGACGGATCCTTTTGAAAAGCTTTTTGTGCGGGCTGATTATATAGATGCATTTGACGATGATTACTTCTATGATTGTATAGAAGTGTCGCCAGAGAAGTTAAAGTGTCTTAACCAGAATGAAATTGATATCACGGGAAACAGCTTCCTGCTGCATGGTTATTATAATTTCAGGCACATACTTTTTGGAAGAGTGCGCGATAACCTTGATAATACTAAATATTTCATTGGCGTTCCGGGAATGTACTGCAACCGTGAACGTTACATGGCTTCAATGTTTGGCTTTAATAATTTTAAGAAGAGTCACAGGAGTGACTATGCCAATCCATATTTTGGATACTGGTATCAGGAAATATAGACGAATCTTAAATGATCCTGCCATGAGCCGTTAAGCTTTACATAGGAGTAGGCGGTTCCTTCAGATATAAAGCCAAGAGATTTGACAAGATTAATAGAGGAGATGTTTTGAGGGTGAATGTAAGCTTCAATCCTGTGCATCTCCTTTTCGTGTGTAAGAATCTCAAGCATATGTTTAACCATAAGGCTTCCAAGTCCTAACTGGCGGTAATTCTTATCAATCTTATATCCTATGCGGCAAGAACGGTTAATGCTTGTAACACCAAAAAAAGATACAGAGCCGAGAATTTCCCCTGGTAAGTCGTCAGAGAAAAGAAAAAATCTGCCGAATTCACCCTTTAGCAAAGCAGCATATTCAGCTTTAAGTGTGGCTGCAATATATTCTGTTGTATAGAAATTATCAGGCTTGGCAACTTCGTATCTGTCGAATTCCTCACGGTTACGGCTGTAAAATTCAAGTACTTTTTCTGCAAATGTTTCATCAAGTACTTTAAGCGTCATGCCTTCAAAAGTGTATTCAAATTTCATAATTATTCTCCATCAGTAGTGACAGCAGTATTCTTTTTCTTGCTTTTACGCAGCTCCTTAAAAAATGTTGTGAGCATTTCTGAACATTCTTCTTCACATACACCTTTAGTAATCTCACACTGGTGATTGAATGTCGGAATCTGAAGGATATTAAGTATTGAACCGGCACATCCTGCTTTGGGATTCATAGAACCGATAACAACTCTTGGAATTCTTGCCTGAACAATAGCACCTGCACACATCTGACAAGGTTCAAGCGTAACATATAAAGTGCAGTTCTCAAGCCGCCAGTCGTTCATGTAGCGGCTGGCTTTCTTAATTGCAGTAATCTCGGCATGGCCGAGAGAGGTTTTATCAGTGTTACGGCGGTTGTAGCCTCTTCCTATAACCTTTCCTTCATACACAATCACACAGCCGATAGGCACTTCATTGAGTTTATAAGCCTTCTTAGCCTGTGTGATTGCCTGTTTCATATATCTGTAATCTTTTTCAAAAACCACCTGAGTATTCTCCACTAGATTATCCTCCACAAAATATTATAAAAATTTTAACTTTTTTGTGAAAATGCGTCAACTTATCTGGAACATTTTTCGTATTAATAATAAAAGGAGGGAACGTGCGCAGAATTATGATTGCACTGGCACAGATTAGTAGTATAATGATTATATCAGTAGGCAGTATCGGAGCTATCAAAAGTCTTATACTTCATGCATCGGTAGGATAATTCATGACTATGCGTTATGTGACAGAGTTAGTGGCTGAGCTTATTATTATGCTGGTTATGATGTAGTTCGGAAAATCATTAGGAAAGAGAAGGTACAGGGTATGAAATTAGAAAACTTATGGTACAGTTCAGGCACTGAAGGGGATTAATTATACATTTACACCAGGAGTATATGGTATTCTTGGTGCTAATGGAGCCGGCAAGAGTACTATGATTAATCTTATCACAGATAATGTATCGAGAGATAAGATGAATGGTGGAAGTATTCTTTTTGGCGAGGACAGTGCAGAGGAAGATATATTAAAGCTTGGCAAACAGTTCAGGGGTCTGGTTGGCTACATGCCGCAGCAGCAGGGATTTTATGAAGATTTTTCGCCTAAAGCATTTCTTAAATATATGGCAGAGATTAAGGGAGTTAAGAGGATTAAGACGACTGATGACAATGGCAATGAGGTTGTTAAGACTGTCAACCAGCAGATAGACGAGTTGCTAGAGGTAGTTAATCTTACTAAGGTTGCATATAAGAAAATTGGAGGATTTTCAGGAGGAATGAAGCAGAGAGTGCTACTTGCACAGGCACTTCTTGGTAATCCTAAGATTCTTATACTTGATGAGCCGACAGCAGGACTTGACCCTAAAGAGAGAATCTCAATAAGAAACTATATTGCAGAGCTGTCTAAGGACAAGATAATTCTTTTTGCAACTCATGTTGTAAGTGATATTGAATGTATTGCTGATAAAGTACTTCTTCTAAAGAGCGGAGAAATAATTGCGACAGGAACACCTGTTGAGCTTATTGAAAGCATGGCTGGAAAAGTTGGTGAGATAACATGCACGCTTGATGAGGTCGGCGAGCTGCAGAAGGAATACAAGATTGGCAATATCAGACAGAGAAAGAACGGTCTTGCGTTAAGAGTTGTAGGTGATGAGCTGCCAGAAGAAGCAGTAAAAGTTGGAGATAATATTGACCTTGAGGATGTATATCTGTATTATTTTGAGTAGAATATTGGAATATCAGATTGTCAGGGAGAAATATCATGGAACTTATTAAAGGAAGCCCTGCCGATGAAACAGGAAGACTAGAAAAAGAAATCAGAGTATATGATTTGTTGGACAAGCTTGGAATGGAATATTACAGAACAGACCATGAGCCTGCTACAACAATGGAAGTGTGTAATGACATAGATAAGATTCTGGACACACTTATATGTAAGAATCTTTTCTTATGTAACAGACAGAAGACGAATTTTTATATGCTTATGATGCCGGGTGACAAGCCATTTAAGACAAAGGATCTGAGTAAGCAGATTAATTCAGCGAGACTTTCATTTGCAGATGAATCATATATGGAGGAATTCCTTGATATAACACCGGGTTCAGTATCCATAATGGGACTTATGAATGATACGGATAACCATGTGCAGTTACTGATGGATAAGGAAGTGCTTGAGGGTGAATCTCTCGGATGTCATCCTTGCATTAATACATCAAGTCTTAAATTAAAGACTAAGGAAGTGATGGAGAAATTCCTTCCGGCTGTTCATCATGAGGCGGTGATAGTTGAGCTGCCGAGGTATGATATATCTGAGTAAGAACCGATGGTAAGCTGTGTAGAAGTCCAATCCCGGGAAGTCGGCACGCGAAATTGGACATTAGAGCAGAGAGAGTCACAGAGGAAGTCCAAAAAGAGCGCCAAAGCATGACGGATTGGATGTTGAAGCAGTGGTAAGCCGTGTGGAAGTCCAATCCCGGGAAGTCGGCACGCGAAATTGGACGTTAAAGCAGTGTGAGTCACAGAGAAAGTCCAAAAAGAGCGCCAAAGCATGACGGATTGGACGTTGAAGCAGTGGTAAGCCGTGTGGAAGTCCAATCCCGGGAAGTCGGCACGCGAAATTGGACGTTAAAGCAGTGTGAGTCACAGAGAAAGTCCAAAAAGAGCGCCAAAGCATGACGGATTGGACGTTGAAGCAGTGGTAAGCCGTGTGGAAGTCCAATCCCGGGAAGTCGGCACGCGAA
>ENA-ORUB01002780-ORUB01002780.1-human-gut-metagenome-genome-assembly--contig:-NODE-2780-length-15855-cov-5.644684_pt1 | contig 15855 bp, 10 predicted proteins | sample MGYA00241918_ERZ509200 | MGnify/ENA primary metagenome ERZ509200 (study PRJEB26280, sample SAMEA2338853) | human gut metagenome | biome: human gut; feature: human-associated habitat; material: faeces... | reverse complement strand
TGGCTTCAGAATATATCTGAAATTTGATAAAATACTGATATATAATGATTTATTATTTTTACCCATGATAGTTATGATAGATAAATGATAGTTGAAAACAGGAACTATCATGGAGTAACATGCTGTTTTACAATTATATAAATTTGATTATGATAGTATGATAGTTGTTTTGCTCAAAAAACTTTATATAGAAATACCCGTACTAAAGACAAGGATTGATTGTCCCTTATGATTTTGGTGCGGTTACACTACAACTTCGTTCAGAGCTTCGGAATCTTTCAGGAGAGTATTTTAAAATATTCCCGATCCTTCTTGGAAGGAGCTATTATTGCAGGTTTCCAAGACTGTGAATGATGACAAACAGGGGTTCTGGTTGGAACGGATATTTCTTGAAAAAGAACGTAGTTCCGAGAGAACTATGGTATTCGATATCGGAAGAAAAAATATAAAAATGAAATTTTTTCCATTTTCAACTGGGGATATAGGCTTGTGAACTGTTAGTATTATGTAAGCATAAGTAAAAAGATGAAAAATGGACAGGGAAACGTTATATAAGTTCTTTGAAGGAGCCGCTTCTTATGAAGAAGAAGTCCGGATCCGGCAATGGATGGAACATTCCCCGGAAAACAGACGAGAATTCTTGAAAGAGAGAAAGATATTCGACTCGATGTTGCTTCTTGGCGATGAAAAAACGATCGAAGAAAAGATGCGACACAAGTCATGGAGCTTGAGTTCTCTCGGAACTGAGTTAATCAAGATTGCGGCAGCTGTCGCTGTGACATTGGGGCTTAGCTTATTATATCAATTTGTTTCAGATAAAAATGGAGTTGTGCCGATGCAATCCATTTATGTTCCTACCGGACAACGGGTGAACATCACGCTGTCGGACGGGACGAATGTCTGGCTGAATGCTCGGACGAAGATCGTTTACCCGGCTGTGTTCGACAAGTCCGTACGCCAGGTAGCGGTAGACGGAGAAGCCTATTTCGATGTGGCCAAAGATAAGAAAAGGCCTTTTATCGTGGAAACGGGCAAATGTAATATGGAAGTACTGGGAACAAAATTTAATGTGGAAGGCTATTCCGATAAAGACGATTTCGAGGTTACGTTGATGGAAGGAAGTGTGCGAGTTGCCTCCCGTATCGGTCTGGGGGATACATTGATGTTGAAACCGGACAGCAAAGCTTGCCTGCAAAAGGACGGCAGGCTGAAAGTCATTCCGGTTGACGATTACAATCCCTATCGTTGGAAAGAAGGACTGATATGTTTTCGGAACGAATCGTTCCTCTCGATCATGAGTGATCTGGAGAAATATTTCGGAGTCAGCATAGTTGTTGAGAATAAGAATGTATTGAAATACTACTTCACGGGAAAGTTCAGGCAAGCAGACGGTATCGACTATGCGTTGAGGGTATTGCAGAGGGATATTCGTTTCAAGTATGAACGGGACGATGAAAATCAGATTATTTATATTAGGTGAACACAAGTAATAGAAGAACAGAAATAAAAAACACAATAATTAGTATTAACCTTATAAAATAAGAAGGAAACATGAAAACAGGCAGTCAATAACAGAAAAATGCCGGCAAGCGCTGGGGGGCATTTACCGGCATTCCAATCAACACAATTTTTTTAATTCATTGTATTAACTTCAAATCAGTTACAAAGGTATGAAAAAAAACTTTTTGTCGGGGGGATATTATCCGAAAACTCCGTCAGGTAAAAAAATCTTGAGAACTATGCGAATATCCACATTCCTTTTGGGAGCCTGCGTATTCTGTTCGTATGCTGAAGATTCACATTCGCAGAATGCCCGGGTTAGTATTAACAAGAACAATTCTCAATTAGAGGAAATTCTAAATGAGATTGAAAGTCAGACAGATTATTTGTTTATCTATAATAACCAGGTAGATGTTAACCGGAAAGTTTCGGTAAAGGCGAAAACGAAACCTGTTTCAGAGGTATTGGATAACCTGTTCAAGAATGCGGGTATCGAATATGAAATGGAAGGAACTCATATTATTTTGTCTTCGAAAAGCCGGGATGCGATCGCTGCCACTCAACAGCAGACACATGTCTTAACCGGTCGGATTGTCGATAATAACGGCGAAGCGATCATTGGAGCGAACGTGGTGGTGAAAGGTACTACAAATGGTACGGTTACCGATATAGATGGTAATTTCTCTATCAATGCCGATCCTAATTCGGTTTTGAATATTTCTTATATTGGTTATCTGTCAAAGGAGATCGTTGTCGGTAACCAAAAAACAATCAATGTCGTATTATTGGAAGATACGAAAACGCTGGATGAAGTTGTCGTGATCGGTTACGGTACGCAGAAAAAGGCGGACTTGACCGGTTCTGTAGCTAACGTGAGCACAGATGATTTGAATACACAGAGCAACACTACTATCGGGCAGGCCTTGCAAGGTAAGATTGCCGGTGTGGATATCGTTTCGCAGGGTGGTGCGCCGGGCGGTAGTACCCGTGTCATGGTCCGTGGTATCGGAACGTTGAACAATTCTTCTCCTTTGTATATCGTGGACGGTATGTATATGAGTGGAATCGATCATATCAATCCGAACGATATTGCCAGTATCGATGTGTTGAAAGATGCTTCTTCGGCTGCGATTTACGGTTCACGTGCAGCTAACGGCGTCGTTATTGTAACGACAAAAGAGGGAAGCAATACGGAAGGGAAACCGATTATCGATCTATCGGCCAATGTCGGCGTCAGTTCGCCTTCCAAATATCTGGATTTATTGGATGCTGCCGGCTGGGCGGAAGTGACGACCGTTTCCAGAAGGGCTGCCGGATTGAGTCCGCTCGAAATGGCACAGGATTTGGCTTCAAAACCGGATAATGACTGGCAGGACTTGATGTTTGGTCCGGCATTGATGCAAAACTATGCGCTTTCTGTGAAGGGAGGAGGTAAATATTCCACCTACTATAATAGTGTGGGGTATACGAATCAGGACGGCGTGATGAAAGGCACGAACTACCAGCGTTACACGTTGCAGAGCAAACAGGATTTCAAGAAGGGTATTTTCCAGGCTGGGACAAATGTCGTGTTGACTTATGATCAAAGCAATCCTTTATATTCGGTCATTAGAGGGGGAATGGTCGGACATACGTTGCAGGCTATTCCGACATGGGAACAATATGATGAAAACCGGACAGGTGGATATGGTGGCTTGTACGGAGACGTTGTGAATTTGACTCATCCGTTAGGTATGGTGGACGATAATTTAATGAAGAGATATAGTGATAATGTAAAAATATTTGCAAATGCTTATGTCTCCGTAGAATTAATGAAAGGTCTGAAATATAAGTTAAACCTGACTCCGGATTTCCAATTTTATCGCTATAATAGTTATGAAGGCCTGTTTGATTTCGGGCTGGCAAAACATGATATAACAGCGGTGACGGAACAGCAGACCCGTACACGTAATATTTTGGTCGAAAACTTGCTGACTTTTGATCGTACGTTCGGAGACCATAAGGTGTCGGCTCTTGTCGGATATACATATCAGGATTCCCGGTATCGTTATATGCAAGGTTCCGGGCAAGGAATGCCGACTGGAATTACTGAAATAGATGCCGCATCTCAAGGATTGGCCGTAAGTGGTAATTCAAGCCGCAGCGTGTTGACTTCCATTTTAGGACGTGCTTTCTATTCTTATAAGAATCGCTATTTGTTGACTGCGACCATTCGCCGTGATGGTTCTTCTAAGTTCGGTTCCAATTATCGGTATGGTAATTTCCCATCGGTATCTGTTGGTTGGAATATTGCAGAAGAGGATTTTGTAAAGAATAGCGTATCTTGGTTGGATCAGTTGAAGTTGAGAGGCGGATATGGGGTGCTAGGTAATCAGGAAATTGATAACTATCAATATGTGTCTGTTGTTACGACCGGCATTAATTATCCGGATGGAAAGAGCGGACTGATACAAGGTGCTTTCCCAAAAACGTTTGCCAATCCGGATATCAAATGGGAAGAAACGGCGATGACGAATGTCGGTATTGACTTTATGGCCCTGCGTAATCGTTTGACTTTGACTGCCGATTGGTATGTAAAGAATACGAAAGATATCTTGTTGAATGTGCCTATTCCTATTTCTACGGGAGGTGCTAATGATCCGATTCGTAATGCAGGTAAGATCCGTAATCAAGGATTTGAATTTAATTTGGGATGGAATGAGTCTTTGAATAAGGATCTGTCCTATGGTGTAAGTTTCCTTGGAACTTATAATAAAAACGAAGTGGTGGAAATGGGGGCAGAATCGCAGGTAATTACCGGTGGGACGATTCATGGAGGAACTTATACGAGCAGAACGTTGGCCGGTTATCCTATAGGTGGTTTTTGGTTGATTCCTACTGACGGCTATTTTAATAGCACGGAAGAGGTGCAAGCTCATCAGAAAGATGGGGTTCTGATTCAGCCGAGTGCCGAACCCGGCGATATTCGTTTCAAGGATACAAATAATGACGGAACGATTAATGATGAGGATCGTGTGTATTGTGGCAGCCCATTCCCGAAATTCACCTATTCGATCAATGGTAATATTACGTATAAGAATGTTGATTTCTCGATTGGTTTCCAAGGCGTTACTGGTAATAAAATTTATAATGCGACGAAATTGGAATTGACGGATGTGACCCGTGGTACGAACTATTTGGCAAGTACTTTGGATTATTGGACGCCTGAAAATCAAAATGCGTCCTCTCCTCGGCTGATTTGGACCGACCCGAATAGGAATGCCCGTTCCGAATCCGACCGTTACTTGGAGAGCGGTTCTTATTTCCGCTTGAGAAATCTTCAGGTAGGTTATACCTTGCCTACGGTTTGGTTTCATGGCTTTGTTCAGAAAGCTCGTGTGTATGTCAATGCGGAGAATCTCTTTACGATCTCCTCTTATTCGGGGTATACGCCGGACGTGAATTCTTCAGATGTATATTCTCGTGGTTTCGATGAATTTATATATCCTTCTAATCGTACATTTATGTTTGGTTTGAATGTCACATTTTAAATAAAATAACAGTATGAAACGAATATATCTATATTTTATATCTTGTATAATGGTTGTTACAGGTTTGTGTACTTCGTGCGACGCTCAGTTGGAGCAGATGAATCCGAACAAGGCGACCGAAGATACTTTCTGGCAGACCGAAGCTGATTTTGAATTGGCTTTGACTTCATGCTATACTCCTTTGAAAAATGCTCTAAACGGGGGATATTATGGAACTCGTGGTGTAATGATGCGTATTGCTCGTGCGGACGAAGTGGAGTTTAGAAACGATATCAGCGATGTCTTTCAAGCCTGTTATTTTACAAATACAAATGGAAATTCTCTTTCACAAGGGATGTTTTATCAATTCTATAATGCATTGTATAGAACGAATTCAATCATGCAGAAGCTGGAAGAGAAGCAAGGAGAATTCGGAGAGGATTTCGTCAATAAGGTGAAGGCGGAGTGTTTGTTTATTCGCGGGTTCTATTTGTTCCAATTAGGAAAAGAGTTTAAAAATGCACCTTTGCGTCTGACAGCTTCTCAGTCTCCTTCTACATTCCCTTTGGAAAAGTCTTCTCAGGCCGAGATATGGTCGCAGGCTGAACAGGATTTGCTTACTGCGGCTTCTTTGTTGCCTGTGAAGAATGATGTTATCGGAAAACCGACAAAAGGTGCAGCGTATGCTGTGTTGGGTAAAATATATGTATATGAAGAAGACTTTGATAAGGCAATTGAAATATTGGAACCTTTGACAAAATCACCTTATACGTATCGTTTGGTGGAGGATTTTGCATGGAATTTTGATGATGTACACGAAAACAATGAAGAGAGTATTTTCGAATTGTTGATGGAGCCGGTTGGTGGAACGGATATTTGGGGAGATGGAGAGAATATCAATTCGACTCAAACGAATACACGTCCGAAAGAATATGCGGCACCGGAAGCCAGTGGTTGGTATGAGGCAAATCCGACCCCGCAAATAATGGATTATTTCTTGGAAGAAAAAGATAAAGATGGAAATTTTGATTATCGTGCACGTTCATCGGTTGCTTGGGATTATGAAGGATGTATGTATTATTTGAAGCCTTTTCGGGAGAAGTTTGCAGAAGACAGATGGAATACATATTGGATTTTGAAATATCAGAATTGGAATACGGCCGAATCGGAGGCTGATCCGCCTATGTCTTGCATCAATGAACGGGCGATACGGTATGCAGATGTGCTTCTTCTGCTTGCTGAGTCTTATTTGCGTGGAAAGCAGGATTTGCCGATGGCAATCGGGTATTTGAATCAGATTCGTGAACGGGCTAATTTGAACCCCTATAGCGGAGCACAGACGTATGAGGCTGTCTTTAATGATTTGGAGCGTCAGCGTGCCATCGAGTTCTTTGTGGAAGGGGAACGTTTTTACGATCTTCGCCGTTGGGGATTGTTGGAAAAGCGTATGCAGACTTGTAATGAAGTTCGGTATAAACAATTAATGACTGGTAAGGTCGGGGATACGAATCGTTATTATTATTATCCTATACCATCCAAGGAGTTGGAGACAAATCCGTTATGTACCCCGAATGAAGGTTGGTGATTGACCGTTTTTTAATAGGTATTATTCTAAGGGTCGGTTGTAATGGTGTAAAACATGTTATGGCTGGCCCTTTTCTTCTTCTATTTATTAGGACTTTCTTTTTGAGTCCCGTATCTTTGATAAAAATAACGTATATCATGAAAATACAACTATTAATCATAAGTCTGTTGTTTATGACAAATGGCTTCTGTGCCCGTGGCTTGGACAAGGCGTTTCAGCTCCTGCCCCAACCTCAATCTGTCGAACTGCTTCCGGGAAAAGGAATTATGTATACCGATCTTAAATTTGTATCGGCCGCATCAGACACACTTGTCCCTATATTGGGAGCGTTGACGGATGTCCTTCCCCGTGCAGGACATATGGGAAAGGGATTGTTCTTACAACTTTCCGAATCGAACGTGCCTGATTCGCCCGAAGGATATGTTTTGGAGGTGAATGATAAAGGTGTGACAGTCACGGCCCGCACGGAAGCCGGACTGTTTTACGGTTGCCAAACGTTGGAGCAGTTGTTGGAAGATAGCCGGGATTTTGACCTGGAAATTCCGCAGATGAAGATAACTGATTATCCGGCTATCGCCTACCGTGCCGTCCATCTTGATACGAAGCATCATCTGGACCGGATGGAATATTATTACCGGATGATCGACAGGTTGGCACGTTATAAAGTGAATGCGATTATCTGGGAACTGGAAGATAAACTGCGCTTTACTCGCCGTCCGGAAGTCGCAGCTCCGAATGCGATCAGCAAGCAGGAGATGCAGGCGCTCTGCCGGTATGCGAAGGAACGGAATGTCGAGATCTGCCCACTTGTGCAAGGACTCGGCCATGCCGGTTTTATATTGAAACATCATTGGGAACTGCGTGAGAATCCGGACAGCGATTGGGAATTCTGTCCGTCCGATCCGCGTACATACGAGGTGCAGTTCGATCTTTATCTGGATGCGCTTGAAGCCATGCCGTACGGGAAATATCTGCATGTCGGTGGGGATGAGATCACGGCGATCGGAATCGACGACCGTTGCAAGGCTACAGGCAAGACTGCTTTCGAATTGCAGATGATCTGGTTGAAGAATGTCTGCCAGTTTGCTGTAGACCATGGTCGTATTCCTATATTTTGGGATGATATGCCGTTAAAATATGCCGGTATATGGGAACTTGCGTTAAGCGATAAATCCGAAGAGGAAGTGGTGAAGGTCTGGAACACCGACAAACTGGATGAGGCGATCAGTTTGTTTCCGAAAGAATGCGTGTATATGCGTTGGAAATATGAGGATGCGACGACGCCTGCCCATCGACGCCTTTTGGAATGGTATCATGATAAGGGGCTGAAGGTGATGGGGGCGACGGCTGCTTCTGCCGGTGACTCGCCTTTTATGCCGCGCCGGAATACCCGTTCGGAATACGTGAAAGGATTCAGCCAGTTGGTTGCCGACAATCAACTGGAAGGAATATTGGCGACTGCTTGGGATGACGGTTCGCCGCATCTGGAAACGGTATGGAGGGGGTTCATTGCACAAGGAGAATTCGGTTGGAATCCGTCGGCACGGGATATCGAAGCGTTTAAAAAAGCACATGCACAGCGGGAATATGGTTTTCGCCCGGAGGATAACCGGATGGCCTTTCTGGATGAACTGGAGAAGGCGGTCTTTTTCTTCGATGGCGCGTTGGTGACTTCCGGACGCCGCAATCCGGCGTGGGGCACGACTGCTTTCACATTGATGGAGTTGCCGGACAAGACGAAACCGGGGGCATGGAGCGAACTGTATAAAGATAAAATTGCACAGGCAAAGATTGAAGCCGGACGTTACGAGAAGATAGTCCAGGGTATCAGAACGGCGGAGGCGGAGGCATTACGCAATCGCTATACGCTGCAAGTCTATGAACAGACGAATAACCTGCAAAACTATCCGGTGCGCCTCATCCTGGCCTTGAACGCTTATGACACGGCAAAGGACGATGCAGCCCGGGAAGCGGCTTTGGAGAAAGTCGCAGAGGTGTGTAGTTATTTCGATGTCATGCGCTCCAACCTGGAATCGGTCTATTCCGAAACTCGCTTCATGGAGCAGCCTGAAGGTTTCATCTCTGATCTGAACCATCACAATCATCTGGCTTCTAAAACGAACAATAGCGATTGGTGGTATTATTACGAGATTCCGATGGTGAAGAAAGTCCGCGCGTGGATGAAATAGTCGTACGGAATGACCAAAAAAATAATTTGGACACTTTGTATGACTTCAAACCCTTCAAAAAAATGAATTGGACACTTTGTGGCTTACAAAACGTCCCCTCAAAATAATTTGAACACTTTGTACAGCTTCAAAACGTTCAAAAAAATATTTTGGCCTCATTGAAGTACTTCAATGGCCTCACTGGAGATTTCGGGGGCGTTGTCGGGCGACAATAAGAACAAACGATCTGTTCTAATGATGCATAAAAATAAAATGGTGTAAATCATCATTTATGTGTACGTCATTATATTAATATATCACTTAATGAAAAATTATAAATATTCATATCATGAAGAAAATTACATTCAGTATCCTGTTTGTCTGGCTTAGCCTGTCCCTGTGGGCAGCCCGGCAGCCGGAGTTTTCGACAGCCGGCTTTTTCCGCCTCGATAATAGCGGGCGGGAAGTCTATTCGATGAATCCTGCCTGGCGCTTCCATAAAGGTGCAATGGAAGGTGCGGAAACAAAAGAATTTAATGATAAAGACTGGACGGTTGTCTCCCTGCCGGACGGTATCGAATATTTGCCGACCGAGGCGAGTGGTTGTATCAATTACCAAGGGGAGGTCTGGTATCGCAAGCATTTTACGCCCGATGCCGCTCTGAAAGGGAAGAAACTTTTTCTGCATTTCGAGGCCATTATGGGCAAAAGTAAGGTGTTCGTGAACGGCAAACTGTTGACGGAGCATTTTGGCGGTTACCTGCCTGTCATAGCCGATGTGACGGATGTGCTGGACTGGAATGGCGATAATGTGATTGCCGTCTGGGCGGATAACAGCGACGATCCTTCCTATCCTCCCGGAAAGGCGCAGGACGTGTTGGACTATACCTATTTCGGCGGCATCTACCGGGATTGCTGGTTGATCGCGCATAACAATGTGTTTATCACCGATCCAAATTATGAAAACGAGGTTGCAGGAGGCGGCTTGTTCGTCGCTTTCGGAAAGGTTTCGGATGCCTTGGCGGAAGTTCAGTTAAAGATACATGTGCGCAATGCTACGAAGAACCCTTTTTCCGGTCGGGTGGAATATATGCTGTTGCAGCCGGATGGCACCGAAGTCGCCCGGCTGAGTGACAAGATACAGGTGAAGGCGGGTAGGGCAACTACTGTTTCCGACCGGATGCCGGTGAAGCAGCCGATGCTTTGGACCCCTTCGACACCGACCTTGTATAACCTGCTGGTGCGGGTACTTGATAAGGAAGGAAATGTGATCGACGGTTACCGCCGCCGTATCGGAATCCGCAGCATTGAGTTTAAAGGGAAAGACGGCTTCTACCTGAATGGCAGACCGTACGGCAAACCGTTGATCGGAGCTAACCGCCACCAGGATTTTGCGGTTGTCGGAAACGCTGTCGCAAATAGTATTCATTGGCGGGATGCCAAGAAACTGAAAGATGTCGGGATGGAGATCATCCGTAATGCTCACTGTCCGCAAGATCCGGCTTTTATGGACGCCTGCGATGAGTTGGGCTTGTTCGTGATCGTCAATACGCCCGGCTGGCAGTTCTGGAATGACGCGCCCGAATTTGCACAGCGTGTGTATAGCGATATCCGCAATGTCGTGCGCCGCGACCGCAACCATCCTTCGGTTTGGCTGTGGGAACCGATCCTGAACGAGACTTGGTATCCGGCTGATTTCGCCAAGAACACCCGTGATATCGTGGATGCCGAATATCCGTATCCTTATTGTTATAGCGGAAGTGACAGCGAAGCACGCGGGCATGAGAATTTCCCGGTCTATTTTGCCCATCCCGCCAATATGCAGGATGCTTCGAAAGAGATCGATCCGACGAAGACCTACTTTACCCGCGAATGGGGCGACAATGTGGATGATTGGAGCTCACACAATTCGCCGAGTCGTGTAGCCCGTAACTGGGGAGAACAGCCGATGCGCGTACAGGCACAGCATTATGCCTGCCCTTATTATCCGGTGACCAGCTACGATGTTCTTTATAAGCAGTCTCCGCAGCATGTCGGCGGTTGTCTCTGGCATTCGTTCGACCATCAGCGCGGTTACCATCCTGATCCTTTCTATGGTGGTTTGATGGATGTCTTCCGCCAGCCGAAATATTCATATTATATGTTTATGGCGCAACGTCCGGCAGTCAAGAATGACCGGAATGCCGGAAGCGGGCCGATGGTGTATATCGCCCATGAGATGACGCCTTTCTCCGGCAAGGATGTAACGGTCTATTCCAATTGTGACGAGGTTCGTCTCACGTTCAACAAGGGTGGAAAGACTTATACTTATAAGAAAGACAAGAACCGTCCCGGAATGCCTTCTCCGGTTATCACTTTCCCGGATGTCTATGATTTTATGGTGGACAAGGCTTTTTCAAGAACTCAAAAACAAGATGATGTCTATCTGCTTGCCGAGGGTTTGATCGACGGCAAGGTCGTAGCTACACATAAAGTCGTACCTGCCCGTCGCCCCGAAAAAATCCTGTTGTGGATGGATAATGAAGGCACGGACCTGAAAGCCGATGGTTCCGATTTCGTTACGGTAGTGGCAGCCGTCGCTGATAAGAATGGGAATATCAAACGGCTGAATAACTATAATATCCGTTTTTCTATTGAAGGTGAAGGACGTTTGTTAGGTGGTCCAGGAGTACTGGCAAATCCGGTTCCCGTAAAATGGGGAACTGCGCCTGTCTTGGTTCAGTCTACCTTGAAACCGGGTAAGATACGGATTACGGCGAGTGTCCTGTTCGAAGGTTCGCAAATGCCGATAAGTGGTGAACTTGAGTTCGAATCGAAGCCGTCTGTTTTCCCGTTGGTCTATGATGCTGCGGATGCTGCCCGCATCCCGCTTGGTAGTGCTTCGGCCGGACAGAACACCGCTTCCAAAACGGATGCAGAACGGGAAGTGGAACGTCTGCGCAAGGAGTTGAACACCTTGAAACTTAAAGAGGTGGAACGGCAGCAGTCGGAGTTTGGTGAAAAAGAGTAGTTATAAAATGCAGAGGTATGGAGTTGGATGTTTAAAATGAACAGGATTCTCTGTACCTTTGCGTTGAAAAGAACTATTTTTGCAAAAAAATAAAAATAGGTTGATAATAATGAAGCAAGGATTATTCACATTAGGACTGTCAGTGGCTCTGTCGATTATGGCAGGTTGCCGGTCGCAACAGGAAGGGTGGAAATTGGTTTGGGAGGAAAACTTCGACCAGGAGGATCATTTCGATGAGGCTTCGTGGAGTAAGATACCGCGTGGAAAGTCAGACTGGAATAATTATATGTCGGACTTCGATTCCTGCTATACTATGCGCGATGGCAATTTGGTTTTGCGTGGATTAGTCAATTACAGTTTGCCGGCTGACACGGCTCCTTTTATCACGGGGGGCGTTTATACGAAGGGCAAGGTCGGTTTTTCCGACGGGCGCCTGGATATCCGTGCCAAGTTGTATGGGGCAACTGGCGCATGGCCAGCATTCTGGTTGTTGCCAGAAAATGAGGGTTGGCCGAATGGTGGCGAGATCGACATCATGGAACGCTTGAATAATGATACGATTGCTTATCAGACCGTTCATTCTGCCTATACGTACACTTTGGGAATCAAAGATAACCCGAAGCAGGGCGGTATCGGTTTTATCAACCGCGATGATTATAATGTCTATAGTGTAGAAATGTATCAGGACAGTCTCGTTTTCTTTATCAACGAAACCCGCACCTTCGCTTATCCTCGCATTGAGACGGACAAGGAAGGCCAGTTCCCGTTCACAGACAAAAAGTTTTATCTGTTGCTCGACATGCAGTTAGGCGGAAGCTGGGTAGGAGCAGTCGATTCTTCGGATCTGCCTGTCGAGATGGAGATCGACTGGGTGCGTTTCTATCAGAAGAAGAAATGAAAAGGGGAGGGGGTATTCGGATAAATCGGACAACTTGGAGATGATCGCCTTTTTTAGCGATTGGAGTTCATTACTTAATATCCACCAGATAACATCAATATCAATTTCAAAATAATGATGGACCACAATGTCCCGCAGACCTTTAATTCTTTATCATAACACATCTTAGAGTGTTTCCGTTTGAAACAAAAGCATAAATTTGATTAGTACAAACAAAACTTTTAGCTTATAAACTGTATGAATAGTATATTTTACTGTTAAACATACTATCTTTGACGCTTGTTATTAAGTTAAATAGTTACAGTCATGTTAGATGTACAGTCTATCCGGAAGGATTTCCCGATTCTGGATCATAAGATATACGATAAGTCGCTTATTTACTTCGACAACGGAGCGACAACCCAGAAGCCACGCTGTGTGGTGGAAAAGATCGAGAGTGGCTATTATAATGTGAATGCCAATATTCACCGCGGCGTTCATTTCCTGAGCCAGGCGGCGACGGAAGCGCATGAGGATGCACGCAAGACCGTGCAGCAATTCCTGAACGCCCGCTCTTCCAACGAGATTATTTTCACGCGTGGGACGACAGAGGCGATCAACCTGATTGCTTCCAGCTTTACCGACGAATGTATGTCGGCCGGTGACGAAGTGATCGTTTCGGTGATGGAACACCATTCCAATATCGTTCCCTGGCAGATACAGGCTGCCCGTAAAGGGATCACGTTGAAAGTGATTCCGATGAATGAAAAAGGCGAGTTGTGCATGGACACGTTCCGTAGTCTTTTTTCGGAACGGACAAAACTTGTCTCGGTTACACATGTGTCGAATGTGCTCGGTACGATCAATCCGGTAAAGGAGATTATCGAAGAAGCCCATAATCACGAGGTTCCGGTACTGATCGACGGAGCGCAAGCCGTTCCCCATCTGAAAGTGGATGTGCAGGATTTGGATGCCGAGTTCTATGTGTTCTCCGGTCATAAGATTTACGGTCCTACCGGTATCGGTGTCCTGTATGGCAAGGAAGAATGGCTGGACAAGTTGCCTCCGTACCAGGGAGGAGGGGAGATGATTGCTTCCGTGTCTTTTGAAAAGACGACTTTCAACGAATTGCCTTTCAAGTTCGAGGCCGGAACGCCTGATTATATAGGCAGTACGGCTTTGGCGGAAGCCTTGCGCTATGTTGGTCGTTTGGGAATGGACAATATTGCGGCCTATGAAGACGAGTTGCTTCGTTACGCGACCGATAAGCTGAATGCGATCGACGGTATGCGTATTTTCGGACAGGCGGCGCATAAAGGGGCGGTACTTTCTTTTCTGGTAGGCAATATCCATCATTATGATATGGGGATGTTGCTGGACCGTTTGGGTATTGCAGTCCGTACCGGACATCATTGTGCTCAGCCGTTGATGCAGGATTTAGGTATCGAGGGGACGGTTCGAGCCTCTTTCTCGTTCTATAATACAAAAGAAGAAATAGACGATTTTGCCGCCGGTATCGAACGGGTGCGGAAGATGTTCTGAATATATTGAATGGAGTAATAGTGATGTTGTATTACCTGAAGAAATATCCGATCTCCCTGATGATTATCTCAGTGGTGATCTATCTCTCTTTTTTTAAACCGCCTTCTCTGGAGGTCGGAAAAATCGTGGGGATAGACAAAGTGGCTCATCTCTGTATGTATGCCGGCTTGTCCGGTATGCTGTGGATCGAGTTCCTGCGCAACCATTGCAAATACGACGATGTGTTGTGGCATGCTTGGATTGGAGCGGTCTTATGTCCGGTCTTGATGAGCGGAGCAATCGAACTTTTGCAGGAATATTGTACGACATACCGTGGTGGCGACTGGTTCGATTTCCTTGCGAATATCTGCGGTGTTACTCTCGCTACGCTGTTTTCTTACTTCGTCCTCCGTCCCTGGATAATGAAGAGAAAGATTGGTATTCATTAGTTTATGTATTTATCCATTTGTTGTGGGATTACCGACAAGATCCCGACCATTTGATGAATTTGATAGAAGAAGTTGATTAACCATGTTATTATCCTACTTAGAAGCAAATCGTATAGAGGCCGGCTGTGATGAGGCCGGCCGTGGATGTTTGGCGGGTTCGGTGTATGCCGCTGCGGTTATCTTACCGCCGGACTTTCATAATGAAGATTTAAATGACAGCAAGCAATTGAGCGAAAAGAAACGTTATGCACTCCGTCCGATTATCGAGCGGGAGGCGATTGCTTGGGCTGTTGGTATCGTTACGCCTGAAGAAATCGACAGGATCAATATCCTGAAAGCCTCTTTCCTTGCCATGCACCGGGCCATTGACCAGTTGAAGGTCAAGCCGGAACATCTGTTGATCGACGGGAACCGCTTTACGCCTTATCCCGGTCTCAAACATACGACTGTCGTAAAAGGAGACGGCAAATATCTAAGCATTGCCGCCGCTTCCATCCTGGCGAAAACCTATCGTGACGATTATATGGACAGTCTCGACCGGGAATATCCCGCCTATCATTGGAAGGAAAACAAAGGCTATCCCACAAAAGCCCATCGTGAAGCCATCCGGGAATGCGGGATAACTCCTTATCATCGCAAGACATTTACTTTGCTGCCGGAACAGTTGGAGTTGAAGTTCTGACGGAATTTTTATTTTTGTTTCTGTTTGATCAGCATGATGACCGGATTGGAATCTTCTTTCAATTTGGAGGCGATTTCTTTCAGTTTACCTTTTAGCCGATCTCTCTCATAATCTTGAATGAGATCTGCCGCTTCTAAATGTTGCCAGGAAGGAATTTCGCCATTTATCGGTCTTCTTGAATTTAAGTAGACTGTTTCTTCGTCGGTATAATCTCCATTATAGACTTTGCTTCTGAAGAAAGCCTTTTAGGTTTTTCCCATTTCCTCTGTCACTGTGTCACTGATTTCTTTTTACAGGTTGATATTCAATTTGTTTCGTCTGTGATACATGCCCGTTTTCTCTATCACTGCCCTATCACCGGCAATAGCAGTTTTTCCCATCCCTGCAAATCACTCGATCATTTTCCAAAAAAAACGGCTGTAAAATAGGTAAAACCTGTTGGTTTTTATTGTCCGGCACGGTACTTTAGTTGCCGGACACCCCCATGTTGCCATCCTTAACACCCGGATGTACCGGCTCTCTACACCCGGATGTAAAGGATGGCAACATGGGGG
>ENA-ORUB01002764-ORUB01002764.1-human-gut-metagenome-genome-assembly--contig:-NODE-2764-length-15917-cov-8.046400_pt1 | contig 15917 bp, 5 predicted proteins | sample MGYA00241918_ERZ509200 | MGnify/ENA primary metagenome ERZ509200 (study PRJEB26280, sample SAMEA2338853) | human gut metagenome | biome: human gut; feature: human-associated habitat; material: faeces... | reverse complement strand
GGCCCTCACGCTCTCACCCTGCTGCAGCTCCGGCTGCACGGCGGCCTTCTGCCCGAGCGTGACCGGGACCGGCTGCAGCGGCTCGGGCATCTCGGCCGAGACGAGGGCATAGTTGGCAAAGCCGTAGTCCAGCAGGGCCTTGGCGGAGGAAAAGCGGTCTGCGGAGCTGGCGCAGTGCAGCACGACGGCGATGAGCTCGATCCCGTCACGTTTGGCCGAGGCGGCGAGGCAGTGCCCCGCGGCCGAGGTATAGCCCGTCTTCAGACCGGTCGTGCCCTGATAGAAGCGCACGAGCTTGTTCGTGTTCGAAAGGCCGAATTTCCCGCCGCGCACCGTGTCCATCCAGATGGTCGTGTAGTCGCGGATGCGGTCGTGCTTCAGAAGCTCCCGTGAGATCACGGCGATGTCGTGCGCCGTTGTCAGGTGTTCGGCCGCTTCCGGCGCATCGTCCAGCCCCGTGCAGTTGACAAAATTCGTGTCGAGCAGGCCCAGCTCCTGCGCGCGCTGATTCATCATGCCGACGAACGCGCTCTCGCTGCCCGCTACATGCTCCGCCAGCGCCGTGGCGCAGTCGTTTGCGGAGCTTACGACGACGGATTTGAGCATTTCGTCCATGCTCATCTCCTCGCCCGGCTCCAGATAGACCTGGCTGCCGCCCTTGGCACAGGCGGCCTCCGAGGCGATGACGGTGTCGTCCCAGCCGATGCGGCCGGTGTCCAGCGCTTCCATGACGAGCAGCAGCGTCATGACCTTCGTCACGGACGCCGGGCGCAGCCGCTCCGAGGCGTTCTTTTCATAGAGCACCGTGCCCGTTGCGGCATCCATCAGGATGGCGGAGGGCGCGGCAATGTCCGGCCCGGCGGCACGGACGGGCGGCGCGGCGGCCAGCAGCATCGCGGCCGTCAGAAGGGCAGTCAGCCATTTTCGCATATCCATCAGCTCCCCAGCTTGGTTTCTTGGTACAAGCGTATGCGGGGAGAGAGACGCCCATGCGGCTTTTGTGCAGGAAGCCGGGATCGCATCCGGCTCCATCAATTATCCATAGATTTTTCCCGATGATTCGACAGGTTTTTTGTAGAAATGGTATATGATATCAGAAAAGAAAGATTGAAAATGCAGAATTCCTGTGTTAGAGTGAAAGGAAGACGGAAAATGCCGATTCAAAAAATGATGCGGGGTACGATCCTCCGAAAAGGAAAAAACGATTTCTATGCTCCGCCTGCCGGGCAGAGCTATCGCTGGAAACACTGGGTAACGGAATACGACATCAAAGTGTGCGTTGTCTGCAAGACGGCGCATGGAAAAATCTATGCTATGGACGAGACCGTGGATGCAGCGCCTCCGCTGCATTTCAATTGCCGCTGCGAAATATGCGCGATGAATTCCGTAATTGCCGGCTTTGGGACAAAAGACGGAACAGATGGTGCAGATTGGTGGATAAAATATAATGGGAGACTGCCGGAGTATGATATTAGTTGGGAAGAAATGTATGCCCGCGGCTATAAACCCGGGAAACCACCTCGGAAATATGCACCGGACATGATGATTTACGGAGGGGTTTACAGTAACGATAATGGTCACCTCCCCTCTGCGCCGGGGAGAGTCTGGTATGAGGCGGATATAAACTACTACGAAGGACAAAGAAATCGGCATCGTATCGTTTGGTCAAACGACGGACTGATATTTGTTACATACGACCATTACGAGACGTTTTATGAGATCATATAGGGAGGGATTACCACATGGAAAACGACAAAACGTGCCCGGAGCATGTGACGGTTGACCTGACCGGGGTCGGCGGATGGGAAGATTTTTGGGGGCGTATCCAGACTGCATTTGTTTTTTCGGACGGATTCGGGAAAAACTGGGACGCCTTTTGGGACGTACTGTCGAAGGAGTGTCCGGCCAGTAAGGTAACGGTGGTCGGAGCGAATCGGCTTCCGGCGGCCTGGAAAAACTCGGCCGGAGTCCCGTTCCCTGAAATGATCCGCAGGATCCTGCAGCGAAATCAGGAATTCAGGGAAAAATTCAACGAGCCGTTCGACTACGAATTTGTCGATGCATAAAATGTTTGCCGCCATGGCAGCCGTTTACCGCAGAATTTTCTTCGCCTTGAGGTAGCGCTCCTCCTCGGAGAAGACGCAGCCGCAATATTTCTGAATGTACATGCCAAGCTCCCGCGCACGCTCCTGCCCGGCGCGGAACAGCGGGCGGAAATCGCGGTAGAGGAACGTCACGCCGTATTCAGCGGCGGCACGCTCCGCGACCTCGCGCAGCAGCTCGTGGTTCTGATACGGGCTGATGAACAGCGAGGAGGTAAAGGAATCAAAGCCGCCCTCTTTGGCCTCGTGCGCGGCGGCATACAGGCGCATGGAGTAGCACTTGACGCAGCGGCCGTCGATGTCCTCGGCCACGGCGCGGACAAAGGGGCGCAGGCCGTAGTCGTTGCGCTCAATGAGCGGCAGCCCGATGGAGGCGGCGTAGTCGCGCAGGCAGTTGCGGCGGCTGCGATATTCCGTGAAGGGGTGGATGTTCGGGTTATACCAGTAGCCCGTGACGGCGCAGCCGTCCGTGCGCAGCACGTCGATGCACTGGTTGGCGCAGGGCGCGCAGCAGATGTGAAGCAGGGTGTTCATGAAAGCAGCTCCTTTCCGTGCCTCCATTATACACGGCAGGCGGGTATTGTGCAAGCACACAAAATCGGGTGTGGAAATTTGTGGAAAATTCCGGTTGCGAACGCATAAAAAATGTGGTAGTATGTATCAAATTCCACCCCCGCAGAAACCAGAAACGAAAGGATGTTGTGCATGGCCAATACCAACGAAACCTACGCCGCCCGGATCCAGCGGAAGCTGATGAAAAAGCAATATCTGGTCGAAGTCGCCACGGGCCGCCGGAAGGCAGATCTTGTGCTGAAGAATGCCTCTTACGTCAATGTGTTTTCCAATGAGCTTTGCCATGGGGATATTGCCGTGGCCAAGGGACAGATCGTCGGCATGGGCGACTATGCCGGTGAGGTGGAGTATGATGTCAGCGGCAAGATCGTTTGCCCCGGCTTCATCGACGCCCACATCCATCTGGAATCCTCGCTCGTTTCGCCCCGCGAGTTTGTCCGCGCCGTTTTGCCGCACGGGACCACGACGGTCATCACCGATCCGCATGAGATCACGAACGTCATGGGCACCGACGGCATTGATTATATGCTGCAGGCCACGGAGGGCCTGCCCATCGACGTGCGCTTCATGCTGCCGAGCTGCGTGCCCGCCACGCCGCTGGACGAGTCCGGCGCGAACCTCGACTACCGCGCCATCGACTCATTCTATGACCACGCCCGCGTGCAGGGCCTTGCCGAGATGATGAACTATGTCGGTGTCGTCGGCGGCGACAAGGAAGTCATCGCCAAGATCGTTGCGGCGCAGGCGCACCACAAGAAGATCGACGGTCATGCGCCCGGCCTGTCCGGCAAGGATCTGGCTGCCTATATCGCCGCGGGCGTCTATTCCGACCACGAGTGCTCCGATATGGACGACGCCATGGCGAAGCTGCGCAACGGCCAGTTCATCATGATCCGCGACGGCACAGCCGCCCACAACCTCGAGGCACTCGTCGATCTGCTCAGACAGCCGTATTACGACCGCTGCATGTTCTGCACGGACGACAAGCACCCGAGCGACCTGCTGGAAAAGGGCCATATCGACTATCTCATCCGCAAGGCCATCCACTACGGCATCGATCCCATCGTCGCCGTGAAGACGGCCTGCCACAACCCCGCCCGCTACTTCGCCCTGAACAACCGCGGCGCCATTGCACCGGGCTATCTGGCCGATTTTGCGATCATCGACAATTTCGACGATTTCAATGTGGAGATGGTGTTCCGCAAGGGCGTGCTGACGTGCAGCAACGGCAAGGTGCACGACTTTGAAGCGCCGCGCATCGAGGATTACCTCGTCGAGCGCGCGCACGACACGTTCCATGTCGCCCATCTGACGGCGGAGGACTTCCACGACGCCCGTCCGCGCGGCGTCATCGGGCTGGTCCCCGGCGAGATCGTCTCGACGGACGCGGGCTATGCCAGCGCCATCGACCCGGAGAACGACATTTTGAAGATCGCCGTCGTGGAGCGCCACAAGAACACGCACCACATCGGCATCGGCTATCTCAAGGGCTACGGCCTGAAGCGCGGCGCGGTCGCCACGTCCATCTCGCACGATTCGCACAACATCATCGTCGTCGGCGCGAATGAGGAGGACATGGCCTTTGCGGCCAACCGCATCGTCGAGAACCGCGGCGGCATCACCGTTGTGGAGAACGGGACCGTGCTCGGCGAGCTCGTCCTGCAGATCGCGGGCCTCATGAGCGAGGACAGCCTTGTCGAGGTCAACGACCAGCTGGAGGCTGCGAAGGAGCGCGCCTTTGAGCTGGGCGTGTCCCGCGGCATCGACCCGTTTATGACGCTGTCGTTCATGTCGCTGCCGGTCATCCCGGCCCTGCGCCTGACGACCCGCGGCGTCATCGACGTCATCAAGCAGCAATACATCTAAGGGACCTCTGAATCAATCGTCTGCGGTGGATGCCGGTTTAATCAGAGCTTCCCTAATTCAAGGCAGCCCCGCGCATGCTCTTGCTGCATGGTGCGGTGCTGCCCCTGGCACATATTCGGAGGACGCAGACGCGTCCTCCGATTTTTTTGCGCAGAGTTAACAAGCTCATCATGCAGACGGGACCTGCAAGGACTGCGCGGCAGGGAAAACAGAGTTGAATATTCAAATATCTCCGGAAAAGCGGTACCGATCCGCAGTCGGAGCTGCACAGAGCGGGAAAACAGGATTAACAGAGAAATAACGCCGGATCACGCATGCCTTTACAAATAAATGCTATAATCGGGGACGTGCCGGGGAAGACGTCCCCGCCCGCATTTTTCAAAGGAGTGATGTTCATGAACGCAAAGGTGCAGCGCGTATTGTGCTGCCTGTTGGCACTTGTGCTTACGGTTTCTCTGTTTTCGGCCATTCCGGCCGCTGCAGCGGAGCCTGCCACAATTGCCTCCGAGTCGCGGTCCGGCGCGGTGCAGGTGCAGCAGCCTGCCAATGCGCAGCTGATCGCAGCAACGAGTTATCAGCTCGTCCCCGGCGTAACGGAGACGCAGGTGATCCTCAATCAGAAAGAAAAAGAGGCGCAGGTCGCAGGCTTTCTGGCGACGATCGCGCCGGATGCGGATGTGGCATTCCGCGCATCCTATGCCGGATACTATACGGAGGACAGCACGGCTGCCAGCCGCAAAGAGGCCGCAAAGGATCTGAAGTGGAATCTGCAGACGACTACGAAGCAGGCCGCCGCCTATGAGGCCGCGACCGGGGAAAATGTCATTTTCGCGACAAACGGCGATTACTACAACATGCAGACTGCGCAGCCTCTCGGCTACCTCATTATGGAGGGCAATGTGATCCAGGGGCGCGGCGAGCCGTATTTCGCCGTTCTGAAGGACGGCAGCTACGCGCTGCGCGATGCCGGAGCGGACTGCAGCGATGTGCAGGAGGCCATTTCCGGCCCGTTCTTCCTCGTGCGCGGCGGTCAGATCGTTGTCAGCGCGGAGGATACGGCGCTGATGCCGCGCAACAGCATCGGCCTGAAGGCGGACGGCACGGTCGTCACCTTCGTCGCGGACGGCAGACAGGACCCGTATTCGGTCGGCCAGACCCTGTATGAGCTGGCGGAGTTCCTGCTGGCGCAGGGCGTCACGGATGCGCTTTATCTGGATGGCGGCGGCTCGGCGACGTATGCCACGCAGCGAGAGGGCGAGGATGCGCTCGTTATCCGCAACAGCCCCTCCGACGGGACGGAGCGCGCGGTCTCCAGTGCACTGATGCTCGTCTCCAGAGCGCAGCCGACCGGCGAATTTGACCACGCCGTCCTGAGCCCGAACAACGAGCAGTATACGCCGGGCAGCAGCGTGCAGTTCTCCGCAGTCGGTGTCGATGCCGCAGGCGGCCAGGCAGAGCTGCCGGAGGGCCTGCAGTGGAGCGTGACGGATGCCGCAGCGGGCAGCGTGGATGCAAACGGCCTGTTCACGGCAGCCGCGGGCTACACCGGCACCGTGACGGTGCAGCTTTGCAGCGGCGAGACCGTCGTCGGCAGCACCTCGATCGTGATCGCTGAGATCGATGCGCTCTATTTCACCGGCGAGTCCATTTCGCTGGACTTCGGTGCAAGCTCTGACCTCGGCCTCAATATAAAGGCCAACCGGCGCAGCATCGTCGCCCATGCCGGCGATTTCGGCTGGAGTATGGATAATGATGCGCTGGGCAGCTTTTCCGGCAATTTGTTCACGGCTGCAAAGGCCGACAGCACGCTGACCGGCAAGGTGACGGTGACGCATACGACGCTCAGCGGGAAGGAGCTCCGCGCCGACATCCAGGTCGAGGTCGGCAAAATGCCGGTCGTCCTGTTTGACTTTGAGCCCGACGAGAACGGCGAGGTCGCAAAGTGCGCGCATTATCACTGGGGCAGCTCCTATTTCGTCGACAACGGCACGACGGAGGGCTACCGCGGCGCTGTGGATACGGTCGAGGTGATCACCGGCGGAAAATACAGCGGCTCTCCGACCCGCGCGACCGTTTCCGCACCGTTCCGCTTCACCGGCAACTTTGATACGGCCGTTCCTGCTGCAGATATTTTCCGTGCAAACGGCTATGACTTCTACCTGTGGCCGGGCACGCCCCCTCTGACCGAGTATAACTGCGGCGAGCTGAAGATCACAAGATCGGACGCAGGTGAGGTGCGCTTCGGCGAGGCCGCCATGGAGCTGGACTATGACTATGCCTCCTATGACGGCTCCCGCAACGCAAACTATTACATCCGCTACTGCGGAGAAGACATCGATATCGAGGGCTATCCCAGTGAGATCGGCGTCTGGGTCTATGCCCCGGAGGGAACGGCAAAGTACACGCCGTACATTCAGGTCGCCGCATGGAACGGCAGCGACTATACTGCAAAGTATTTTCCGCTGAAGCGTGTGGATACCGGTGAGACCGGGATCACCTGGTCCGGCTGGATGTACTGCTATGCGGATCTCACCGGGATCTGGTCTATGATCAGTACGGAGCATCCGCTGAAGATCGAACCGGGCCAGGGCCTGATCTGGCTGTCCTACCAGCCGAAGAACGGCGGCGGCCGCTACAACGGCTCCCTCTATTTTGACAATGTCCGTGTTGTATACGGCACGAATATGGATGACCTTGTCAACCCCGTGATCGGCACGACGACGGTCAACGGCGCAGAGCTTGCCGAGGACGGCTCCACGGTCCTGAACAGCAATTATGTGGAGCTGATCACAAACTACGACGACCCCGAAAGCGAAAACCGGAGCGGCATCCACGCGGAAGCGACGATCATCACCATCGACGGCGAGCGCAAGAATGCCGATAAGTCCACGACGCAGACGCGTTCCAATGCCAGCCTGAACAACGGCGTCCACACGATCGGCATCACCGTGTTCGATACGTTTGGCAACAGTGCAACGAAGAACTACAGCTTTACGATCCGCAGCGATGCGCAGACGCCCGAGATCCGCCTTGCAGGCAGTGACACCGTCACGATGGGCGGTACCTATACCCTGACGCTGACGGCGACCGATGCCCTGAAGAATGCCACCGTAGAGCTGGCACAGCTCAACACGCAGTTCGGCGAGCCGACCGTTGCATTCGCGGCAGGCTACACCGGCAGCTATACCTATGAGGAGACGGGCTTCCGCAAGGCCGCCCTGCATCTGGAGGCGGAGCGCCGCGAGGAGACGGCGGGGACAGAGCTGTGCACCATCACGTTCCGCGTCCCGTCGGATCTTGACCCGGAGATCGATTTCTTCACCTATCAGCCTGTGACCATCCGCTATACGGCGGTCGACGGCGCGAGCTACTCTGCCGCACAGCCCTACCGCAAGCTTGCACTGTCTGCATATTATACCATCGTTCCCGGTATGCAGACGGAGGGCGACAGCAGCACCGTCACCGTGCTTGACAGCGACGGAAAGCCGGCTGCGGATGTCAGCATTTTCCTGAACGGAACGGAGATCGGAAAAACGGATGCGGCCGGTAAGCTGGTGACCGATGCCATGGCCGCTCTGCCTGCCGGGACGACCTACACCCTCACGGCAAGCAGCACGCTCGGCGTTTCGTTTGCGACGAAGGGTACGGTGCTTGCGCATGCCGGCGGCAGCGGAAAGCCGATCGATATCCACCAGAACGCCGTACAGGACGGCAGCACGCAGGCCAGCATCGGCTGGTTCGCCAATGCGGCTGCCGCGCAGCAGAAGGCTGTGATCCGCTATATGACGGCCGCGAGCTATGAAAATGCGCTGTGCGCCGGATGCACGGCCGATTCCTTCGATTTCAGCAAGGCCGTGTATGTGCAGCTCAGCGGCAGCAGTGAGAAAACGGCATTCCCGATCTCCAAGGATGCCGCGCTCGTCAATCAGGTACGCCTGACCGATCTGAAGCCCGGCACGACCTACTATTACTTTGTCGGCGACGGCACGGACGGCGCGTGGTCCGACCCGATGAGCTTTACGACGACTGCCAAGAGCAGTGAGGTCTCGTTCCTCGTCATCGGCGATACGCAGATGAGCGGCAGCCCCGCTGCGGATACCGATGCCATTTCCATCCTGCAGCAGATCGGCAGTCAGGTGAAGGGCAGGCAATTCAACTTCGCGCTGCAGACCGGCGACTTCGTCGATAACGGCGGCAGCTATGACCACTGGAACGAATTGCTGGAGCTGTTCCAGCAGAATTTCCGCGGCCTTACCTTTGCGCATACGCTCGGCAACCACGAGTACTATGGCGATGCGTCCGGTGATCTGGCAAACGCGATCCTCGATCAGCCGGCGCGGGATTATTATTCCGTAGAGTACGGCAATGTCTATCTCGCCGTGATCAACAACGGTGCAAAGCTCAGCGAGGCGGCGCAGTGGCTCATCCGCGATGCGCAGGCTTCCGACTGCACCTGGAAGATCCTGAGCGTCCACCAGCCTGCTTACTATACGAACCCGAACGGCGGCAGTGACGCTTATCACAATATCCTGCCTGCGGCCGTGGATGCCGCCGGGATCGATGCGGTATTCTCCGGACACGATCATTCCTATGCCCGCACGCAGCCGATGACGGGCGGGGAAGTAGACGAAAAGAACGGCGCCGTGTATTTTATCTGCGGTGATCTCGGCGAAAAGTCCCGTCAGTCCGATTATGCCATCGTCGACGATCCGGCATTCCACTTTGCCAGGACCTCGCAGGACTACAGCGGCCTCTACCTGACGGTGCATGCCACGGAGGATACCATGGAGATCACGGCGCATGACTGCGACGGCACGGTGATCGACTCCACGACGCTGGCAAACGGTGTGACGGTGAAGCAGGTCGAGGACCTCATCGATGCCATCGGCGCGGTCGACGAAAACAGCAAGGACGCCATCGACGCTGCCCGCGCTGCCTATGACGCGCTGCCCACGCGCCTGCAGCCCGAGGTCAGCAACTACGACAAGCTCGTCAAGGCCGAGAAGGACTACACCGATCTGCTGACGGCCGTCGAGGCTGCGAAGAAGGCCGCCGAGGATGCCCGCAAGGCATTCGAGAACGCCAAGGCTGCGCAGGCCAAGGCTGAGGCCGCGCAGGCTGCCGCCGCCGCCGCGAACAACGCCCTTGCCGCCGAGGCTGCCGCAAAGGCCGCCGAAGAGGCTGCGAAGTCCGCTGAGGAGGCTGCGAAGTCCGCTGCTTCTGCAGAAGCGGCTGCGAAGTCTGCTGCCGATGCCGCCGAGGCCATGCTGAAGGCTCAGAAGGCTCAGAAGGCTGCCGAGGATGCCGAGAAGGCTGCCGAGGAAGCTGAGAAGAAGGCCGAAGAGGCCCGGAAGAAGGCCGAGGAGGCCGCTGCCTCCGCCGCTGAGGACCGCGAAGCCGCCGAGAAGGCCGCAGAGGAAGCCAAGGCAGCGCAGAAGGCCGCCGAGGAGGCCCGCAAGTCCGCCGAGGACGCCAAGTCCGCCGCGGAGCTGGCCGCCGAGGCTGCCGAGCAGTCCAACAAGGAAGCCGCCGCATCCGCTGCGCAGGCTGCCGAGTACGCAAAGAAGATGGCTGAGGCCTATGAAGAGATCGTCCGCATCAAGGCCGAGCTCGTCGAGTACCTCGCCAAGGCACAGGCCGAGGCCGAGCGCGCCGAGGCTGAGCGCAAGGCCGCCGAAGAGGCCCAGAGAAAGGCCGAGGAGGCCGCTCTGGCCGCTGCCAAGTATGCCGCCGCTTACGAGCTGGCTCAGCTCCAGCAGAACGGCGAGGGCCTGACCGGCCACGCGAAGGAAGCGTATGACAAGGCTCTTGCCGACGCCGCTGCCGCCATCGAGGCTGCAAAGACGCCCGCCGAGGTCGACGCCGCTCTGGCTGCTGCCCGCGAGGCTCTGAACAACGCCCTCTGCCCGAGCGCCGCATTCACGGATGTCGAGGAGAACGTCTGGTATCATGACGGCATCGACTTCATGGTGAGAAACGGCTACATGAACGGCGTTGCCGCCGACACGTTCGATGTCGAAGGCAGCCTGACCCGCGCCCAGCTCGTCACGGTCCTCTACCGCCTCGCCGGTGAGCCCGAGACCAGCGCCGCCATCCCGTTCGCGGATGTCGCCGACGGCCAGTGGTACACGAAGGCCATTGTCTGGGCCGCCGAGAACGGCATCGTCAATGGCGTGAACGAAACGACGTTCGCCCCGAACGATCCGATCACCCGCGAGCAGATCGCCGTCATCCTCTACCGCTATGCGCACGAGGAGAACACCGAGGACGGCAAGCTCACGAGCTTCCCCGACGCAAAGGACATCTCCGGCTACGCGCTGGAGGCCATGAACTGGGCGGTCGCCAGAGGCCTCATCAACGGCTCTGACGGCAAGCTGCTGCCGCAGGACACCGCGACCCGTGCACAGATCGCCGTGATCTTTGCCCGGTATCTGAACGCCTGATCTTTCCCCCCTGCTCCCCATGCGGCCTGCCGCATGGGGAGCCCCCCAGCATTTCCCGGCAATTGGACCCAGACAAACAATATGCTCGAAAATCGAACTTGGGAGGAACAATAAACCATGAAGCATGTGAAACAGCTGCTTTCTGCACTGCTTGTGCTGGCTGTTGTACTCTCGCTGCTCCCGGCTGGCGTTCTGAAGGCATCTGCCGCAGAGGCACCCGCAGCGCTGGACATCGGCTACCCCACATTCAAGAACACAGAGCTTCTCGACGAGGTCTATGACCTGTCGAAGCTCGGTGTGTCCTATTCCGAAAAGGACATCATGATGGCGATCTATAAGCAGGATCTCGCCAATGGCGGCGACTCCTTCTATATGGACCGCATCCTCGCCCGTGAGGGCGTCTGCAACGGCAACGCCGGTTCGAACGGCAACGCCGACGGAAACACCTTCCTGACCCGCGGCCGCGCGCTGTATATGTACACGAGCAGCCCGTCCGTCATCGGCTTCGGCGGCAACACGGCTTATCATCAGCCGCTTGGGCGGGGCGATCTGGTTCGCATTCTCTTCTCGAACGCCGACGGCAGCCTGACCACGAAGGAAGACACCAGCAAGCGCGTCAATGCGCCGAGTAACTGGTCCAGCACCTACTCTGTCGGCAGCAACCTGACGCTGGATATCGTGAAGTTCATCCATCAGGAGAACGTCGCCGTTACGACGATGACGCTGACCAACAAATCCGCAGAGGATCAGGCAATTACGGTGGCAGCGGACTCCACCTTTGCGACGGAGCCCGGCAAGGTCACGGTCAATGGTGCAGAGCAGACAGAGCTGACCGGCACCTGCTCTTCCCCTGCAGGCCTTACCACCATCTATGCCCGCATGACCGGCGACGGTTTCGAGGCCGCTTCGTCCGACGACTATTGCTGGCTGTCCCGCGACGTCACCGTCCCCGCGGGCGGCAGTGTGGAGCTGAAGGTCGTCATCGCCTTTACGACGGAAGAGATCCCGGAGTCCACCGCGCAGTACCTCCGCTTCGCAGGCCTCGGAAACCTTGAGGCTGTCCGTGCGCAGAAGGCGGAATACAACCTCTACTGGGCGGAGAACCTGCCCTACATCGACGTGCCGAAGAAGGCCGTCCAGAAGGCGATCGACTATCGCTGGTGGCTGGAGCGCTTCAATTCGCTCGATGCCAACATCCCCGGCTATGACTATCAGTACCCCGTCACCATCGAGGGCGTCCTCGGCTACAACAACGCCATCATCCTGACGCAGCCGATGCACCTGCAGGATACGAAGTGGCTCCGCTCTCCGTATCTGGCCTATGGCCAGCTGCTGTCCGCGGGCAACTCCTCGCAGAGCAGCGCCTTCCTTGATAACCCCGGCAACCGCAACAACTGGAACAACCACTATGGTCAGTATCTGGCTGAGGCCGGCTATGAGGCGTTCAACGTCATCGGCGGCGGCGCAGAGGTTGCGGAGAACTTCGCGTACTACTTCGGCCACGATGCTACCGGCCAGCTGGAGCACTACGGCAACCACATTGAGGGCCGCGACCTCATCGCTTACCGCAACAACTACATGACCGGCAACGACGCCGATACCATCTCCATGCATGCTCCCGGCACCGGCACCTGGAAGGCACACGGCGAAAACGCCTACGTCTGGGCCGCTGCCGACGCCGCCGCGAAGCTCTATGAGCAGCTGGGCAACACCGAGCAGGCCAAGTATTACCGTGATCTGGCCGACAAGATCAAGGCCGACGTCCTCGAGCTCATGTGGTGCGAGGAGTGCCAGAAGTTCGAGACCTATGCCGTCCGTCCGACCGGCACACAGCATAACGCTAACCAGCCCAACCTCGTCAAGTACACCGAGTCCAACAACTACAACTACTTTGCCGTGGGCCTCGTCCCCGACGATGCCGCTTCCGTCACGAAGTACAAGGAAGCCCTCAAGGCCTTCTCCAACGGCAAGGAGTTCCCAATCTTCCCGTTCTACACCGCCAACCAGGTTCACAACCAGGAGGTCAGCGGTTCGAACAACTTCTCGAACATCAACTTCACCGTGCAGCTCCGTCTGTATGAGTCCGCTCTTCGTACCTATGACAAGGAGCAGACCTATATCACCGACGACATGCTCGCCATGATGGCCGAGTGGATGGCATGGAACGTCTACCCCGATGCAGGCGACATCCGCTATCCGAACAACAACGAGTTCCACAACATCGACGGCAGAACCTATGAGAACTACTATCGTTCCTGGATCTACCACAACATCCTCGGCAACTACACCTACCTCTTCATCGAGGACATGGCCGGTATCCAGCCGCGTTCCGATGAGAAGATCGAGCTGAGCCCGATCGACTTCTCCTATGACCACTTCATGGTCAACAACGTCCGCTATCACGGTCATGACCTGACGGTCGTGTGGGATAAGCCGGACGACGGCAAGACCTGGTACAACGAGTGCCCCGAGGGCTACTCCCTGTACATCGACGGCACGCTGGCCTTCACCCTGAAGGATCTGGCCCATGTCGTCTATGACTCCGCCACGAAGGAAATCTCCTTCCCCGACGGCGCTGTCGAGATCGTCACCAATAACGGCGGCGCTGCCATCCCCACCGCGATGAACACCGCCATCACCGAGGAGAAGGTCCTCAACATGCTGGAGAAGTCCGGCGTGCACGGCATGACGAACCTCGCCGAGGGCGCGGAGGTCACCGCCACCTTCACCCCGGACAAGGCCCGCGCCGCGTCCTGGGCAGAAAAGCACCGCGCTGACGGCAGCGACTCCACGTCCAAGGCCGTCAATGAGACAGCTCCCGATCCGCAGGCAGTTGTGGACGGCACGACCGTCGACATGCCGTTCTGGGGCAACTACGGCAGCGTGAACGAGCGCGACAGCCTGACGCTGAAGCTCTCCTCCAAGCAGACCGTGGACATGGCGACGCTGTACTTCTACAACGACCGCCAGACGAACGGCTACTCCGAGCCCTCCAAGTTCGCAGTCGAGTACTGGGACGGCGAGGCCTGGCAGGCCGTCCGGCAGCAGACCCGTACCCCGTCCGCTCCGCGCGCGAACTACAACGCCGTGTACTTCGCACCGGTCGAGACGGATCAGTTCCGCTTCACCTTCACCAACAAGGACAAGGGCTTCACTGCCGTGACCGAGATCCAGCTCTTCAACGAGGGCGGCGACCGCGATCATCCCGCGCAGAACACGGCTCCGTCCGTCAAGCTCGCGGAAGACACCTCCATGACCGGCAACCTCTACACTACCCTGAAGGCGACCTGCACCGACGACGGCCTGCCCTATGACAAGGACATGAGCTACGCCTGGGAGCTTGTCTCCGCTCCGGAGGGCGCCGAGGTTATCCTGAGCAGCGCCAACAAGCCCACCACGACCATCTCCGGCTCCGTGGAAGGCGAGTACACCGTTCGCTTCACCGTCAGTGACGGCGAGCTGAGCGCGACTGCCGAGCTGACCGTCACCCTGAAGCAGGGCGCAGCGGGCGGCCTCGGCGAGGACGTCGCTCCGTCCGCTTCCTCCGTCGAGAGTGACTACACCTCCAGCTGGGAGAACCTGAACGGCATCAACAACCCGAGCTTCGAGCCGACCAGCTCCAACGTGGGCACCGGCAAGGGCTGGGGCAACTGGCGTCAGAGCGCCGGCTCCGAGCACTATGTCGGCTATACCTGGGATGAGGCCGTGACCGTCGGCGGCGCGGACATCTACTGGTATGACGACGGCGGCGGCCTGCAGGTCCCGTCCAAGCTGCGCATGCAGTACCTCGATGCCAACGGCGCGTGGCAGGATGTCAACATCACCACCCCGTTCGAGAGCAGCATTGCAAAGAACAAATACAACCGCATTGAATTCGACCGCGTTACCACCACCCGCCTGCGCCTGTATGTTACCGTTCGCTCCGGCGCAGCCGGCAACGGCATCTATCGCTTCAAGGTCTATTCCTCCGTTGACGTCGCTTCCCTGAACGAGGTCTTCCTCGCCACGAAGCCCGGCGTCATGCCCACGCTGCCCTCCAACGTCACGGCAGTCACCTCGGACGGCGCGCTCATCAGCGTCCCCGTCACCTGGGAGACCCTGACGGCTGACATGATCGCCACCGACGGCGAGGTCAAGCTCCGCGGCGTGAACAACTCCACCGGCAAGATGACCACCTGCACGATCTATGTCCGCAGCGACATGGACAAGGCCACCATCACGAGCGTCGAGCCCGTTGAGGTCACCACGACGCAGGGCATCGTCCCGGCGCTGCCGAAGACCGTGAAGGTCGGCTACAACAACGGCGCATTTGACAACCAGACCGTCAAGGTCACCTGGCCCGCCATCACGGCTGCCGAGCTGGCCAATGTCGGCGACGTGAACTTCGAGGGCGAGGTCGAAGGCACCGCCACGAAGGCCATGCTGACGATCCACGTGCTCAAGGCCCCGGACGACCCCGCTGTTGCTGCGGTCAAGGAGCTCATCGACGCCATCGGCGAGGTCACGCTCGACAGCGGCGACGCCATCGACGCTGCCCGCGCCGCCTATGACAAGCTGCCCGAGGCCAAGAAGGCGCTTGTCGACAACTACGAGAAGCTGACTGCGGCAGAGGAAGCTTACACCGCCCTGGTTGACGCCGCTGCCGCAAAGGCTGTGGATGACCTGATCGACGCCATCGGCGAGGTCACGCTTGAGAGCGGCGACGCGATCAAGGCTGCCCGCGCCGCCTATGACGCCCTGACCGACACGCAGAAGGAACTGGTCAAGAACTATGAGGAGCTGACCGCTGCTGAGGAAGCATACACCAACCTGGTCGACGCCGCTGCCGCAAAGGCAGTGGACGACCTGATCGACGCCATCGGCGAAGTTACTGCCGACAGCGGCGACGCGATCAAGGCTGCCCGCGCCGCCTATGACGCCCTGACCGACACGC
>ENA-ORUB01002754-ORUB01002754.1-human-gut-metagenome-genome-assembly--contig:-NODE-2754-length-15948-cov-5.413201_pt1 | contig 15948 bp, 18 predicted proteins | sample MGYA00241918_ERZ509200 | MGnify/ENA primary metagenome ERZ509200 (study PRJEB26280, sample SAMEA2338853) | human gut metagenome | biome: human gut; feature: human-associated habitat; material: faeces... | reverse complement strand
TAGTCCATCTCTATTGAGAATTGTTCCCATTAAGCTGCGACACACCGGGCTGGTTGACATGTGCGGTGTTGTGTGCTACGTGAGTGTGCGCGTGAAAGAATTGTCGTGTTTTCGGCGTGTGGTGTTTGTGGTGTGGTATTATTGGGATTGTCAGAAATGATACTGAAAAAAAGGAGTGATGAAATGCGTAAGGTGATTGATTGGGACGGGAACGAAACCGATAATGATGATTATACTGCGTATATTATAGATACGGATATTCGTAGGAGATTAATGGATTGATAATGTTTAGGAGGGAATAAATATGGTTAGGTTGTCTTTTAAAGTATATTGTTTTGATTATCTTGTTTTTGTGTGTTGTAAACGTGGTAGTTTTTATAGTGGTGTCGGTTATGGGTCTACGATTGAAGAGGCAATGCGGCGCATGACTTTTTATAGAGTGTAATTAGATTTTGAGCGATAACGATATTGGTATAAAGGAGTGGTGAAATGCGTGAGTATCGGCGTGCTTATATTCCGGGTAGTTTGTGTAAGGGTGTATCGTCATCTAGAGGTGTATCATCTAGAGGCGTATCATCTAGAGGTGTTCCGCCGGAATGTGTTGGGTTGTTTGATTTTGTCATGAGTCATTATGCTGAGGATATTTATATAATGAGATATAGTGGTGTTTGGCCTATTAGCTCAGTTGGTTAGAGCGGCATTCTTATAAAATGTGTGTGCCGGGTTCAATTCCCGGATAGGCTACATATGTATATCGCTAGTGATATATTTTAGGTCGTGACGTATTGTTTGATATGTCATGACCTTTTTTTGTTTGATATGTCATGACCTTTTTTTGTTTGGAGTGTATATGAATATTAGTGACGTTGTGACCATGATCGGTAGTGTTGGTTTTCCGATCGTAGCGTGTTGCGCTATGGCGTGGTTTATCGCCACGACATTTAGAAATTTTAACGATCTTGTGACGAAAAATAATGTGTTGACGGAGGAGCTTATAAGCTTGTTGAGGAAGGAGAACGATGATGAAGATGCGTCGGCTGCTGCGTAGTGTTATTGCATGTTTTTGTGTATCATTGTTGGTGCTTGCACCGTCCGCGAATGCGGATATGCGTGGTGTTGACGTAAGCAACTGGCAGTGCAATATAGACACGGGTAAGCTTAACGCGGATTTTGTCGTGGCCGGGGTCACGTGGGGTGTCGGCGGATTTAATAATACGTGTTTGCGAAATGGTGTCAGTCAGGTTGCTGATTATCAGCTTGTGCGTGCGAAGTCCACCGGTAAGAGTATAGGCGTGTATCATTATGCAATGGGCAATGATGCTCGTCGTGAAGCTGATTATTTTGTCGATCATGTGACGAAGTATGTTGGCCGGGCGGTGCTCGCGCTGGACTGGGAGCGTGATGATAACCCCCAGTTTGGTAATGGCGCGTGGGTTGATCGTTGGGTACAACGTGTGTACGAGCGTACGCGCGTGTGGCCGATCGTGTATATACCGGCGAGCGGTTTGTGGCAGCTTAGCCCGTATGTACGTCGTCATTGCGGGGTATGGGTCGCACAATACGCATCCAATGCCGTTACTGGTTGGCAGTCGCGCCCGTGGCGATATGGCGCGTATGGCGAGGCCATGCGCCAGTATACGGGCAACGGACGTGTTGCCGGTTATGCCGGTGCGATCGACCTTGATTATTTCAGGGGCGCACGGTGGCAGTGGAACGCTTACGCGATTGGTGAACGCCAGCACAAGCGACCGAATAAGCATAACGTATCTACTGCACCTGTGCGTACTCATACCGTTAGGGCCGGTGAGTGCTTGTGGTCTATTTTTGGGTCTAAGTGGCCGCGTGTCGCTAAGATTAATAAGATTAGTCGCCCGTACTTGATCTATCCGGGTCAGGTTTTGCGTTATTGATACATTAATATGTTAAAAGTCGGCGTGTCGTGTTTGCGTGCGCCGATTTTTTGTGTAATATTTTTTTATGTCAACGTAAAACGTTGATAAAAACAAGAAAAAGGAAATATAATGAGGAATATCAAAAAGACGCGTGCCAGTAGCACGGTTACGTATATTGATCGTGACGGCAATCGGCAATATATTATTATTAATAGTAATATTCGCACTGCTGAGCAAGCCGTGAAAGCGTTGATGAAGGCCGGTTTGTATAATGTATTGGTGGATGACATCAAGGTAGCTAAAACGGTTTACGAAATGCCCGTCGAGACGTTTTTTCAGCATGCGACACCAATCAACGACAGTGACAACGATAACGACAACGTTAACGACAACGATAACGAGTAACAAAAAAAAAGGATACAATCATGACACAGGAAATTGAACAGATGGATAATGCCACGAATGAGGCAATGGAAGCCGTTGTGAACAACTATCGGTGCATCTGCACAATGGATATTAGCACGTTCGATGGGAAACGTGCCATCATCAACGCGCGAAATACGGCGACATCGCTTGCATCGTTGGGTGATAAACCGTTGACCGTCACGGGCGCATACGTCACGCCGGGTGTCCGTTCCCAGACGGGGCAGAAATGCGCTAACGTCTATCTGTTCGCAAAGGACGGAAAGACGTATTTTAGTCAGTCGGAGGGCATTTATAGAAGCGTCTTGGACATTTTCGACATGTTCCCTGACTTCAACGTGCCGGACGGGCTCACCGTTGCTGTCAAGCAAACCGCGCTCGGCGGCGGTCGCTCGCTCAAGTCCCTCGAAATCAAGTGAAATACGAAAAAAAGAGCGAAAAAACAGGACGTTGAAACTGTATGAGGGTGCCATAACCGTTATGGCACCCTTTTTTATCGCGGGGTGGTATGTATGGCCAGAGCACGCAAGCAAGCCGACATCTTGACGGCGAAACGCAAGCGCGTGCAACGTGCGATCAACACGATACGTAAAAGCATCACGGACACCATGCCGGAAAGCGAACGACGTGCCCGCACGGCTTACGTGCAACGGCTCGAAACCCAATTGAAACAGACCTATGTCGGGCGTATCCGACACGACGCGCTACGCACTGAGGCGTACGCGCGCGCTAATGAGGCCGCCGACATGCTCACACGACAGGTCGCAACCGTAAGGGGCGGAGGCGGCAAACGCGGAGAGCGGCGGCGCGCGTTTAATATTTTCAAAATGGAAATGCATGTAGCATCCAAGGGTATGCCGTCCGCACTTGGTGAAATGGGGCGGGAGAAAATAAAGATTTTCTGGCGGTATACGCAGAACGTGTGGCAGAAACCGGGTGTACCGGTGGATAAACGTTTGGAGGTCATTATGGAGGCTTACGGCGTGAACTCGCTTAGTGTGCTTTTTGATACTATCATGCAACGAAATGAAAAGGTATTGGAATACATCAAAAATATGAAAATGCATACAGGCGATTTAGAGGATTACATGAATGTTGACGGGGGTAGTCCGATATGGTTGGTGGCGGTGTCGCCGGACGTGGTACGGTGATGGGAAGTCGCAAGCCGTTTAAGGTCGCTGCCGTTTTCGATACCGAAACGACGAATATCGGCGAAGGTGCCGAAACACGCGCATATCCGATATTATACATTTTCAACGATTTACGTAATACGCCGCTGGAGTCCTACAATCCCGACACGGATGATGTACGGTTTTACCGGTACACGTCCGAAGCGTTGACGTACATTGATGATCTTATTGACTATGGGCGCGCACACGCTTATGTCCCGATAATCACGGCCTATAACCTCATGTTTGATATGCAGACTCTCATGCTGGAATTGGCGCAGTCGTACGCGATCGAGGTCAATGCGCAGACCGCCACAAGCGTGTACACGCTTGATCTATGCGTTGACGGTAACGTGGTGTGTCGCTTTTGGGACACGTTTTACTTGGAAATGGGCGGTTTACGTGCAATGGGCGAGACGTGCGGCCTCCCCAAGGCCGTGGGCGACTGGGATTATACACTTGTACGCACGCCCGAAACGCCGTTGACCGAAGATGAATTGTTTTACGCACGACGTGACGTACAGGTGATACCGCAATATCTGCAATGGCTTTTGCGTGCTAATCACTGGTTGACCTCCGATATGCTCGGAAGCCGAGTACTGACCAAGACATCTCTTGTACGGCAGATGGCACGTCGTGAGATCGGCGGGCGGCGCGTCACGTTGCAAAGTGGTAAGAAAATCACATTACAACACGCTTTCGAGATGACGTGCACTCAGGAATTTCCGAAGGATTACAAGTCTTATGCGTTGCGAAAGGCATGTTTTCGGGGCGGGTTGACGTTTACGAGCGCTAAAACCGCTAGTGTTGTCGTGGATAACGTCGCGTCCTTGGATGTCACGTCAATGCATCACGCTTTCATCAATGGCCGACGTTTGCCGGTAAAATTTGCGCCAGCGCCTACGGATATCTTGCAAATCGCATGCGAACGCATTGTTAACACGTCGCTTGAAGATGTGTTGTCGAATTATGATGACCCGTTTCGTACGGGATTGCATGCGGCGGTACGATTTATGAAGCTCAGGCTGCGCGAAAACACATGTTTCGACGCGTGGGGAATTGCAATATGCCCACGTTCCAAGTTTGTGAAAACGTTGCGGGCGGACACCGATTACAGCAACAACGAACGTGCGAAAACACAGGAAAACAGCGTTAGGGCGCATGGTTACGTCGACAGCGCCGTTAATCCGACATACGCTTTCGGAAAATTGTATCGGGCGGACGAATGCATATTGCACGTCAATGAGATTGAATTATGGAACATATCGCAAGTGTACGAGTTTGACGGAATGCATGTACTGTACGGCGAGGCCACCACCAAGTCTATTGTGCCGCCCGATTACGTGACTCTGCAATCAAACATGTTGTTCGCACGTAAAACAAACGTGAAAAACCTTATCAAGGGATACACCGAGGGCGTGCCATACGAGGCGGATATTCCCGGATCCATACCGGAGGGTATCGCGCATGACGCGAAAACCGGCGATCTGAGTATGAAATTTTTGCAATCCTATTACGGTTCGACCGTCAAGGGGCAATTTAACGGCATTTATGGCACACAGGCGCAAGACGTTATGAAAGCTGATTATCGCGTGACGGAAACCGGCGAACTTGAAGTCGATAAAACCACTGTCTGCACTCCCGAGAATTTCGCGAAAAAGCGTCCGAAAACACCACGAGTACTATACACATACGGTATGAGAATTGTAGCCGGTAGCAGAATGCACCTAGTGATAGCCATGATGCTGATATACCGACATTTCGGCGAACGCGTAACGGCCACGGGCGGCGATACCGATAGCCTGAAAATCAGTTGCGATGACGACGTGAGCGACGCGGAATTACTGGACGCGCTCAAACCGCTACATAACGCGATCGAAAACGCGATCAACAACACCATGCGACGTGTCCGAAACACCGCGCCCGACATGGCCTCAACGCTGGATCATGTCGGACGGTTCGAGGTTGAGGACTGTGGCGGTGCCACGCGCTACGCCGAACACATGGAATTGTGGAATAAAGCACGTGTTAGTTTGGACAGGAAAGGGCGCGTACATGTCACTTGCGCCGGGCTTCCTCGCCCGGACGGTGTATACACCATTGAAGACTTCATCGCCGATGTCATGCATGCGGGGCACGGTTTCACGGAAACCGTACAAATGTCGCTCGGTTATGACGTGTTGGTAGATTATGAGATTTGTCACACGTTGCAACGCAATCGACCGCATGTGTGGGACAGGTACATGGGTACCGTCACCGATTATCGCGGCGCGACATATCATGTTGACGCGCCTGAATCGATAGCGTTGTACCCGGCGGGCAGATGGCTAGGCGAATCGGACAAACAAGCTAACGGCGAGAATTTGATATACATACGAAATGTGTATGATAGGAATACGGAAACAACGCCTCGCGAACTTATTATGCGAGACGGCAAACCCATGATTGTGAGTATTGATGGCGAAATATTATTATGACAGGCTAAAAACCGTAATATTGCCACGAAACGCAGACGTTAATATGATTATCGGCGCGCGCGGTTTGGGTAAAACCTACGGTATGAGAAAATACATGATAGAGGATTATTTGAAAAACGGATATTGTTTTGCGGAAATCGCCCGTTTTCGTGAAGAAAACAACGATGCCGCCGCAGACTATTTCGATCGTATCATAAAAGACAATATTTTCCCCGATTATGAATTTCGCACAACAAATAAAACGGCTGAAATACGACGGAAGAAAACCGGCAAAAAAGAAAATTCGTGGCGGGTATGCGGTTATTTTATACCCTTGACCATGCAACAGCGAAAAAAGAAAAACACATACGTGAACGTGCGCAACATTTGCATGGATGAATTTATTATTGATAATGATGATAGATATCACACGTATTTGAAAAACGAGTTTGAACAATTGGCGAAAATCGTGGATACCGTGACGCGTGAACGCGCCGATGATACCGAGCTACGCAAACCAAGAATATTCCTTCTAGGTAACGCTTGCGACGCGTTTAATCCGTATTTCCGACGTTATGAAGTACCCCTCAATCCCGAGTATGGTCTGCAATGGCTTGACGGCAAAACATGTCTGTTCGACTACGTACGAGACGATGACTACGCCGAACAAAAGGCAAAGAACACCGTTGCGGGGCGCATGTTGAAAAACAATGATGATATGACAGCAAAAAACAAGTTTCGGCAATTTGACACCGATTTTATCGAAAAACCGCATAAGCACGCGAAACTCACTTATGTGTTCCGTTGGTTTCAGCGGGAATATGGCGTATATGCTGATATGCGATGTGGGTATGTTTTTCTCTCCACGAAATACGACGGCGGCGCACATGTGCCGTATTTTGCAATCACACGAGATGATAACAGACTGAACTACCTCACTGCGAATATGGCAAAAGAGTTAATTAAAAATCTTACATCGTATTACGCGTTGGGATATTTGAGATATGACATGGTGGAAACGCAACACGCCATGCTTGAAATGCTCAAGAATTTCGGTGTAAAATAAACACGGTGTACGTGAGGTGCCATAGTGGTGTCGCTAAACGCATCGTCGATAACCACGGTTGACTCCGGCGACGATGCGGCCGTGAGGGAAAAGCGCGCCGATTACCGTTATGAAACATGTCACAAGTATGCTATTCTTAAGTCGTGCCGGTTCGGTATTCGTTCGCCGGTACGACTTTTTTTCATATATGAAAGGAAAATAATGGATGACGAAACTACCGAGGAAAGGGACACCGTTGAGCGCGATGATCTCACCCCCGATGAAGCGCACCGCGTAGGCGAGTTCGACGATCTCCGCGACATGCTCGCGCGCGTACTGGACAAGCTCGACGCGATGAACGAACGCATAGACGGTATCTATGATAATTTCACCGACTCCGTGGCGCAGATGATCGAAAACGGGGCGACCGTCAAGGAAACGGATGACGACGTGGCGGAGGCCATCGCCGAGGCCGCAGCGGACGACTTGGAAAATCTCGATTACACACTCTGAAAAAAGGATGAATCATGGCGATAGATAACGCGACCATTTTGGATAAGGTACGTCTTAAGAATACCGACGATTATCAGCGGCGCGTGCCCAGCGCGACACAAACCGGTGTGGCGAACACCGCACGGTATTTGTTCGACCCAATGAATCGGCAGTATCTCAATGATTGTGTTTGGAGCATGGTTAATCGCATTGGACTCACCGTGATGGCGCAGAACGCGCCTTTTGTGAACCCTTTTGCGGTTTTCAAGAAAGAGAATCTTTACTGGGGCAGCACCGTACAGGAAATCGCCGTCAAGTGGATTAAGGCACATGGATACAAGGACGATGCGGAAGAACTTTTGAAAATGCATCGCCCCGAAGCTTCCGTGTGGTTTTACGAGATGAATCGTCGTGACCAGTATCCCATCTCATGGACGGAAGATGAGTTGCGGCAAGCGTTCGTTGATGATTTCGGTTTGAACCGTTTCATCGCGCAGATCATGGAAACGCCACGCAACAGTGATAATTATGATGAAATGAATATCATGCTTGCGCTGATTCGTCATTATGAGCAGAATCTTGGTTTCTATAAGATACATCTTGACGCGGTGCCGAGCGATGAAACGACTGCTAAGACGTTGCTTAAGGCGTTGCGTTCAACGGCGGGACGTATGCAGTTCCCGTCTACGCAATATAACGCGGTGAACGTCACCGATATTCCGGCGTATGCTAATCCGCAACAAATGGTGCTGCTGATCGAGCCGGAATATCTCGCGTCGCTTGACGTTGACGCATTGAGTGCGGTGTTCCAACTGGATAAAGCGGATGTCCCCTATCGTATCATTCAAGTGCCCAGTCTCGGGATTCCGGGCGCTGTTGCGTTGCTTGTTTCTACTGATTGGTACCAGGTACGAGACATCATGTACGGTACTACGCAGTTCTTTAATCCGCAGACGCTTAGTAATACCATGTATCTGAACCACTGGGGCATCTACGGTGTGTCGCCGTTCACCCCGTGCGCGTTGTTCACGACCGACGCGGGCAGTTCCATTAAGGTGGTCACACAGACCGTGAGCGGGTTCACGCTGACCCCGAAGACGGGTGATGTCAAGGCGGGCGACGTGCTACAGCTCACGCCGAAGCTTACCGCAACCGTGGAGCCCACCGGCACCGGCATTCAGGTGGCACCGGACGCGGCGACGTACGAGGTTGCGGCGAACCATGCCGCAAGCGGCGATGACGCGCACGGTGCGGCGTTTGACCTCAACGTCAACACGTTTGTTGACGATCAGGCTCGTTTGCACGTGCAGCGCGACGGGCTGACGGCAGGTGACATTATCACGGTGACGGGTACGGCGACATACGTCAACCCGAACGGCAATACGACACCGTACAAGGCGACTTGCACGTTCACCGTGAAATAATGTGCAGCGTCGTAACATGCTAGTATCGGGGTACCGGTTAACACCGGCACCCCGATTTTATTTTGCGAAAAAAGAGGTATATATGAAATTTCCGCACTTGGATAATGCCACAACGTTTCCCGGCGCTGACGTACACGTGTACGATCAGTACGTCAACACATACGATTATAATATGTGGACACCGAAAACCAAGATAAAACTATGTCACGTAAAATGGCGTAACGACGGCCACGATGCCGTTAAGTTCCGCGACGACACCGCGCGTGATGCGTGGTTCGACGCACTGGACGGCGAGACCGTACATCTTGACACCAGCATGTATATCGCCCGCGCCGACACGGACGGTATCAAAATACCAGTGCCATACATGACCGCGCAACGCTATAACTATATCGTGGTCGATTTTACAACGGATGTACTGCAATCACCGCTACAGCAATCGGACTGCCAGACAAGATACCACTATTACATCACGGATATCACGGCAGAAGCACCCAATACGACCACCGTCGTACTGCAACGTGACATGTGGACGGACTACATCAACACGACGATGATAAACGGCCTGTTGCTGACTAGGGGCCATGCGCCGTTGGTCGGGATGACACCCGCAAAGCTATTGGACAACCCGCGCGAAAACAGCGCCGACATGCTTGCGCCGGATGTCAATTACGGTGCCGCGAACAATCGTATCACCGGCACCAAGATTACCGGTTTGACCGACGGCGATAAATACATATGTTTCGCCTGTTCGTTCGGTACGATCAGGTTGGAGGAGATGGCACGCACGCGCGGTGTCGACGTGACCGGCGACGACCCCACATATGGGAGCGGTGACGGCACGGTGTCATCGTGGACATGGGGCGCGGGCGGTATAGACATAAGCAAGTGCCGAACAAGGGGGACGGCCTATGCGTCGCAACGTGGACGCACCCCGAACAACTGGACTGTGTTTGCGCTACGTGCAAGCGACGTAACCGGTGAATACATTAATGATCTGTTCGCGTACTACCCGCATATCGCTTCGGGCATAGGCGCGTGCTTCGTGGTGTCTGCGGACATGTGCGTTCGCGGTACCAGTGCGCCCGTCATGGTCAACGGTGTCGCGTGGATGACCGTCATAGACACGGAGCGCACATTAAGTGACATCACGTTGACCCCGGAGGATTTCGATATGCCGCCTGAAGTCGCCGACGTGGCCAAACTATACGTATCGCCATATAGCGTGTTGGAGATCACGGACACGTGGGGCAAGACAACCACGATCAACGTCGAGGATTGCGGGCGGCTCAGCGTGCGAACGCTGGTATCCGTTGCGTATCCGCTCGTACGGCAGGTGGCGTATCTTGACGGGTACGGGGCGGACGGCACCACGCCGCTAGCCGTGACCAATCTAACCGGCGACGACATAATCGGGCATGTCCCAAACGGTGACGCACTCACAACGATCATATCGTATGACATCCCCACATATTCGCTGCAACGTCGTAACATTGACGCATACCGCAGCGCCAACTACAACCGCACGATCACGCAAGGCCGCAAAAACGCGGTAACCGCCTACGAAAACACCGCGCAAGCAGCCAACACCGCTCGTGATAACGCCAATATCAGCGCAGCCACGGCACGGGACAATACCGCACGCACGAACGCCGCGCAGACGGCCAACACCGCGCGAGGAGTCTTGCGCGATCAGAAGATATCCGATGAGACCGTTGACGCGCGTAATGACATACTCGATGCTGCGACAAAACGCCTCGACGCTGACACCGAAACGGCGAACAGCAAAATAAGAACCGATCGTGACTGGGATGTAACGCTTATGAACGAAACATATGTCACGAATACGCAAACAAACGCCATCTCATCCGTCACAAGCATGATAGGGACGGTCGGCGGTGCGGCGCTGTCCGTTGCGAGCGGCGGTGCCGCCGCCGGTCTCGCGACCGCCGTTAGCGGCGCGGCGTTGCAAGGCTACAATGCAGGTATCGCCATCACAAACAGCGAAAAACTCAATAAGGCGGCCAATGACGCGGCATATGCCAAGGCGGCTAAAGCCACGTCGACCAATACGGGCCAGACGGCGCACGCCAAAACGCAAGCGACGGAAACGACGATACGCACCAACACGCAAACCGTGAAAACCATGCAACTCGCAACGGCGGCGGCCACCGATATGACCGCCAACACCGTCAACGCGTCCAACGGCAACGCCACGGCCTCATACGACACCGCCACCGGCAACGCGGCACGTACGCGCAATCAGGCCATACTAAGCGCGAAACGCACCATGCTCACAACACGGAGCAACGCCACCAACACATACACGGATATGTACAATCAACCCCCCGCACCGGTCGGCGCGTACACGGGTGACCCGTGGGCGGACGAAATGGCGCAACGGGCGTATGTCGTCAAGGTTCGCACGCAATCCAAAAGCGCACTAATACAAGCTGGTGTGTATATGTTGCGATACGGCATAGCAAGCAACAAACTCTACAACAGGCCGAACCTCACGCCGTGCAGACATTACACGTATTGGCGGGCGGATGATGTGTGGCTCACCAACGACATCGCCCCCAACGACGCACTGGACGCGATACGCGATCGATTCACGGCGGGTGTTACAATCTGGAGTGACCCCACCGAAATAGGCGGCGATTATCTCGCCGCGAATATCAACTAGCGAAAAAAGGTGTTATATATGGGACGTAAACGCACGCATAAGTGCCCGCCGACCCGCGCGGCCATCGGGGAAAAAGGGCTGCCGGTGTGGCAGCAGTCGCAGCAACTCAACACACAGGCGTATTATATGGCTTATTCGCAGATGCTCAATATTGCACTGTCACGTTTCAAGTGGCTTAATCTGCCCAAAACGTGTAACGCATGGTTTCTGGAGTACAACCTGTTGTACTACGGATATGCCACTATCGCCTATCCTCATAGTAACCCGGGTATGTTTTTCAGTACGCAAGCCGTGGTTAATTCCAATTTCAACGTGTATTACCGGCCTAAGAAATGGACATCCTACGGTATCAACGGGTGGAATTTTCCCGTGGATAATTCCAGCGGCGTATTCATATACGCTAACAAGGCACGTACCCCGTTGGTGCCCACGCTTGAATTTTTTGCGCATGAGATCGAGGATCTGTACATGACACGTCGACAAAACCGTTTTCACCAGAAAACTCCGTTTATCTTGGAGGTGCCCGCCGGCCAGCAAACGGCGGGGGTTAACGTCATCAAGCAAATATCAGGCGGAGAGATGGCAATTATGGCAACGCCCGGTTTTACCGACACCATGAAGGCGCAAGTGCTCAGAACCGACGTGGACTATATCGGCATGGAATTACAGAACGACATCCAAAACACGTGGAACGCTTTTTACCAGTCGCTGGGTATCAAGAACTTGCCCATGAAGATGGAACGGCAGACGGCGGATGAGATAAACGATTACGGCGAACCCACCGACCTCCGTGCGCTGTCCGAGCTTGAGGAGCGCCGAGCCGCATGCGACATACTTAATACGCGTTTCTCACGATATCTGGACGCACCCGTCGAGGTGGTGTGGAATCAGGACAACATAAGCCAAAACTATAATTACATGACCAACCTTGAAGCACTGGAGGACAACGATAATGCGGACATCTGACATGATATCGCCGTTTGTTCCCGGCGAAACCGCACCCGATTATCACGCCGTGACAACGATCACATTGGGGGAATTGCTCGCACCCGGTGGCATTGACTGGACAACGCCGCAATGGTCATGGCGTGATGACGCATACAACGACACACAATATTCCCGGTGCTGCGCAAAGATCGAGAACCGTTATTATGACCGCGAGCTAGGCGTAATGCCGCCGGGCAGATGGCGGCGGCACCTGTTGCGTCTCATCGCCGAAATAATGCCCGTACTCAAACCGCTCTACGAGCTTGCAGCCGGAAACCCCGGAATATTTATGACGGATGCCGACACGTGGCACAAGACGCGCACCGTGTTCTCGGATTTCCCCGCGACCCAGCTTGCAACCGGTCAGGATTACGCAAGCAATGCCACCGACATGGAGTATGAGACCGTGACCAACGGCAACTACATGGACAAGGTCAAGGCGATACGTCAAGGCGATTACGTGGATATAGACGTGCTACTATTGGAGCACATAAACGCATGTTTCAGTCCACTGTGGACTGTCGCTATAAACAACTATTAGGAGGCAAAACACACATGTTCCCGCTACCCTTGTACAGCGTGTGGCCGTACACGCCCGTAATACCGGCGTTCTATTGGGATGCGAAAAGCACAGAGGAAATCATAAAGTATCTGGCATGCGAATACGATCATATCACGGCGTATTTCGACACGCTCGCAACCGCGATCAACACACTGAGCGTGGACATGCAAACGTTTGAAAACCGCGTCGAAACCCGTGTCAGCGCGATGGAAAAAACACTGGCGGCATTGCTGAACAATCTTGAGCATGTTGGCGATAAAATAGTGATCTACGACCCTACACAAGGCACCTATGCAGACAGCAAGATAGCCATGCGCAACATGTACCGAGAACTTGCAGTGTTCGGCGCGCGCGTCAATCAGGTCGCCACCAAGACCGTAGACGACATGGCAAAACACCGCACCGACGAAACCGCCGCAATAGGCAACCTCACAATATTCCATGACACGACACCGCGCGTAACCGACCCGCAAACCGGCAACCCCTACCCGCCCATACAGTAAAGGAGAGACACCATGCCCGCCACACCATTCATTCAACTGCCACTATATGACACTGGGTCGGTCGCCGACCTACGCGACGCGTACAACCGCAGCATGCAACTCATAGACAAAAAACTGCACCAGCTCGACATACAAATACAAATACACCACGCAACCGACACCCGCAAGGAGGCCTAAACATGGCAAGCGCAACCGATAATTTTAACCTCGATCTATACGATACCGGCGACCCCGCCGCGTTGACCGACCAATACAACAGCGCAATACGCACGATCGACGAAACACTTCTGACAATCAACGGCAACGCCACCGCTGCACTCAACACCGCAAGTACCCTAAAAAACAAAATAGACAACACCGCAAGCGATCTCGCCGTTACAACCGAAAAAGCGAACAACGCACTTAACCGCTTCAACGCAATCGACTGGGATACCGATGAAAAAGCGCAAAACTGGATAAACACCACCGACAATAATATCAACAACGCACTTAACCGCTTCAACGCAATCGACTGGGATACCGATGAAAAAGCGCAAAACTGGATAAACACCACCGACAATAATATCAACAACACCAATCAAACACTAGCCGCGCTTAACGCAAGTAACCCGACGGACGCAAAAAAACTACTACACAGCATCTATGACGCAAGCACCGGCGATATATCCACAGTCACAGGCATGACCATACAAGCTCGGTTCATCACACACGATTACTGCGCACAGTCAACCCTTAAACATGGTGACACCGTGTATTTCGGCTGCAATAACATTACCTCCGAAGGCGGACAATCAAAAATCGTAATCGTTGATATGGCCAACAACACGATAACCACCAACAAAACAATCAACGCGGGCCACTTCAACGATATGGCATATATCGACGCAACCCCCAGCACGCCTATATGGGTCGCACCCATCACGTTAGACGGGACAACCGACTATACCGGTATACTGGCGTACGATAACAATTTCAATACCAGCGTTAACATACCCGTATCGCTACACGGCATAGCCGGTATCACAAGAGACCCGATCACCAACAAAGTATATTGCATATGCCGCAACAACCCAAACATATACGAAATAAACATGACCGACTACAGCACCACTATCATAGGTAACCGCCCAATGGGTGACGACTTCATGGGACAGGGCATCAGCGCATACAATAACAAGATCTTCGGCTACACAACACGCATGTTTGCGTACCTCTACGACGTACGCACCAAGACACTGCAATGGTACAATTGTATGGCCACCGATCTACTCATGTCGAGACGCATCGGAGAATACGAGAGCGGCGAATTCAACAACGAAGGCAATCTATGGGCATGCGCCCGTTCGATCTGCAATGACGACGCGACATCATATCTCAATTGGGGCGGCTGGATATCGTTTGCAAGTAACGCAACCCCTCACACAATAGGCGGACACACTGCAAAAATAGCACAAACCGTGGAAATAGTCGCCGACTCGCTTAAACCAAAATTCACAACAATAAACCAGATATGTAGTGTTTTTGAAGTCGCTACAATGATAACCAAACCCACCACGATAAAAATATCCACAACTTTAAACGACACCGAACACGGACAATTGCGACTAACTGGATATTTAGTAATCACAGGCGACTACACATGTTTCAAACTAATGCCAACCGGTTTCGGTGGCCTCCGAGTACCCAACGGCGGGAAAATAACCATTACCAACACTGGTACACAGATAGAATGCTCAGACCGTTGCGCATCATTCACATACATGGTTACGCCATCACTAGGTCCAAACGACATAGTACAATATCGTAACGGCGGTTGCGTACTAAACCTAATCGCATGCGGCAACACGCGCGGCATACAAATATCCGATACCGTGATCGAAACCGATACCAACAAAATATATTTCGGTCCTACTAAGGTGGTTGGATAACAATATAGCCCGGTAATATTACCGGGCTATATATATATTGTTATCACTCAATACTACGAATATCAGTCATCACCATTATCAACCGTAACAACATACACACGACAGCAACGACCCTTACGAGTCACCGCCTGGGCAACCTCTTCATAATCATAATCATAAGACAACATGCGTTCAATGACATCAGCAAGTGCAGAATCAAAAGTATCATTACCCGACACAATTCCCGTATACACACCTTCAATACCGACCTTATACGCATTATCAGGCAACTCGATAACATAGGCACTTAATTTCATCATTTTTAATTCATCCTTTTTAATGCTGTTTTTTCTGACAATCCCAATAATACCACACCACAAACACCACACGCCGAAAACACGA
>ENA-ORUB01002743-ORUB01002743.1-human-gut-metagenome-genome-assembly--contig:-NODE-2743-length-15993-cov-2.868553_pt1 | contig 15993 bp, 25 predicted proteins | sample MGYA00241918_ERZ509200 | MGnify/ENA primary metagenome ERZ509200 (study PRJEB26280, sample SAMEA2338853) | human gut metagenome | biome: human gut; feature: human-associated habitat; material: faeces... | reverse complement strand
CACAGACACAGAAAAGCACCCCACCCGTAGGTGAGGTGCTGGCATGTTGAGTGTGAGTGTGCGCTATGTGTTAAACTTTCTTCTTAGAAATAATGGTCTGCACGCCCTTTGCGTTCAGGTCAGCAGCATACCTTTCAGCATTCTGCTTGCTCTTGAAAGCACCCGTCTGAACTGTGAACAACTCTCCGTCAGGAGCAACCGTATCCTTGCCGCTCTGCGGCTTCGTGCCCTCATCGTAGTACAGCTGCACAACTTTCTTGAACTGTTCCCATGTGTACGGCTCGCCCTTGCGAATGCGGCGTGGGCAGTTCTTTCCACTCCAGCGGTTATGCTGCACAACATTTGCAATCGGAATCTTCCAGTCAGACATGAGCCGCGCGGTAAGCTCGGCGGCGTTGTCCGTAGCCTTGCGCAAATCGCTTTCAGGATTCTCACAAATCTCGATTGCAAGGCTCTGCAAGTTGCCAACACCGTTCGCACCGTCCCCTGCGTGCCATGCTATTTCAGTATCAGGAATCAATCGGATAATTTCGGAATCGTCCACAACGTAGTGATATGAAACGGTCTTGTTCTGACCACCGTTCACGGTCATATAGCTGGCGTGGCTACGCGCGCCCGCTCCTTTACCAGTGTTGGCCGTGTTGTGAATTGTGATAAATTTTGGGGACATTGTCTTACCCGGACGGGCGGCTGTTCCCTTGCGAATAAAAATCTCAGTGAGTTTTACCATAGTTACCTCCATAGCTTAGGTTGTCGCGCTTGCATGATAATTGGACAACATGTGTATATTCGGACTATAAAGACGCTTACGCGTGTTTACTGACATCACTCTCGAAAACGTTGCCGCGCTTCGTTACGCGCGTGACTTCGCGTTCAAGAACGCTTGTGGGAATTTCACATGCCCGGGTGTATAAGTGTTCAGCGTACCCGTTTTCCGATTCAAGGCTAATCATGATGGCATCATACCCGGCAAGGACTTCCACTAAATCTTTCAGCTTCATTTCAATTACCTCTTTCTATAATTTATTAAAATCTTCAAAATCGTCGAACTCTTCGAATTCATCGTAATCACCAAAATCGAACTCGCCGGGCTCACGGTTAGGGCACCATTCGCACTGCATACGGTCATCATTTTTATAAGGGCAGCATTTAATTCCACACATATTTATCACCCCTAAATCTTCAATGCTGCTACGTTGAACAATCCAACCTCCATCGAGACAATGCCGTTGTAGTTAGCCCAGTAGCCAGAATCCCAGATTTCAAAATGGTCAAGCGCCGGATAGTTCGAGCGGTAAAAGCGACTGTTGTTGAAGTACACCCAACCGCCACCATCGTTGCTTGTAGGGAATATCCTAACTCGTCCATCTGCGAACAGTACAGACGAAAGAACAAGTGTCCATTCGTCTGTCGGTGTAGGGTCTGGCGGTGAGCCGCTCCCTCCCCCGTACACCGTTTCATAAGTTCCCACTGCATTTGGGATACCCGTTATCAAAGAGGGGTCTTGTAGCGTGCCCCACGGTGTTGTCTGATACTCAACATGCACATGTGGCCCAGTGACATTCCCGGTGCTGCCCATGATTCCTATAACGTCTCCGGGCGATACGGTGTCGTTAACCGCTACGTTTCGGCTTGCAAGATGTGCAAACAAGCTGCACGAGCCGTCCGAGTGCTGAATCTGTACAAAGTTCCCGTAGCTCGCATTGCTTCCGCTCCCAAACTCTGAACGCAGCACAGTTCCGGCAACCAAGGCGCGAATATAAGCAGGGTTCGTGTACACAACGATATCCTGTCCCCGGTGCGGGGTTCCGTCACTGTATGATGGCCATGTTGCGGTTACCTTGACGGAAGTGCCTGTTGTTAAATAAGTGCTGTACGCCATTTCATCACCACTTTACAAAGAATGTTTTCTTAACCATTGCTTCCAGCTCCGCTTCCGTGCGGCTCGTTATCTCTCCAGCATCATGGATAATGTTGAGCGCAAATACAAGTTTATTCGCAAGGATGAAGTTATCTTCTGCATGTACATCGTCTTTCGGAAAGAACCGTTTCAGCATCTCATATTGGAGATACCACGCATCAATGGCTTTCTTCTTCGCCATGTCAAATCCTCCATTTCATAACTTGCATGATGTTGTTTTTAATATTCATCGTCTCAAATCTTAGGGCGCCTTGCTCGAATGGTTCAACAACCCAGCGCTTGAACATCGACTTATTAGCCGTAACAAGTAGCATGTTGGGCTTGTGGTCTTTCGTTGTCAGTGCGTAGGTGAAAGCCGACGGGTCATACTTTTCAGAAACCCATACAAGGCCCTCCTGCATGTCTGCCCAGACTCCTAGTTTCTGACCCATGTAAACCAAGGTCATAAAGCTTCTGGCGTTCTTGCTTCGCGGCTCTATGAATGTATTATCGTCGAGATAGAAAGCATTGTTGATGATGTGTTCTCCCTCACTTGTTCCCATTACCAGTTGACCCAACCGGGTAGCCTGCTTCGCTTTCACGAACTCCGGGTTTACAACGTTCTCCACAAGAATCAGATTGTTCTTTCTCCATATCTCGCCAGGCTTCGGCATTTTCAAGTCATAGTTGAGGAAGTAGGGATTTGTAATTGAAATAGCGTTCGCCATACAGAAAACCGTTACATTATCCCGCATTCGGATTATTGTTTCAAGTTGGTTCGTGAACGCTGATATTTCATTCTTCAAGTAACGGTAGCTGCCAACCTCAATCAAAAATTCATCGAAACCTATCAGGGTAATGTCAGGGTAACTTATCGACTTCTTGCCAGCCGCTGTGCTCAGCGCGAATGTCTTCCCTGCAACCTCGCCATTAATAAGAAAGTAGCCGCCCTTTTCCTGCAGCTCCAAGTCGGGGAACGCCGGGGCAATATCATCAAAGAAAGTCGGGAGCGTGCTGTCAAGTTCTGTCTGGTATCGCCGGATATATGCGAACTGACCTTTTCCGTTCATGAATCTCTCAATCGCCATTTTCTTGAAGCCGTACGTTTTGCCGCCGCCACGGTTCCCAACGATGAAGTTTAGAAACCGGTTGTAGGACATGGTGCGGCGCATATCCCAGAATATATTTGAATCCATCGAATAACCTCCATTGGCACCGAAAGAGTGAAACGTCAAGTTTGTTAAACCCTCGCCGCATCCGCGCGTTTCACCGCGTAACATCGGAATTATTGGTAACGCTTCTTTCTCTTTCGGGCCTATTACTATTATACCACTACTTTATTGTAAAGTCAACATCTTTTAATATCGCGCCGCCCTCAACATTATAATGCAGCAATTTTCCCTTAAACGCTTCACCCGTCCGGAAATTTTCCCAAGTTACATATTTGTAACATCCGCTGGACATTCCCGCGCATGTCACTTTCAGGAACGTTTTCACTCCGTCAAAGATTGTGCATCGGCCGCGCGTCTCCTCGTCCTCAAAAAGACTTTCATACTCTTCATCCTCAACAATTTCAGCTTCACAGTAACACTTCTGATGCAAGAACTTCCCGGCGACAAAGTCGCTTTCGTGTGCCCACTTGCCCAACTCTGTATCAGACGTTTCAATAATCGTTTCTACATCTTCAACAGGCAGCAGCGTGTGGATACTGTCCGTGTCGCTGTAAATATACATGTCCGTGCCGTACTTCTTTATGCTCAAATCCTTGATAGCTTGGCTTGCTCTGATTGTAACCTCTCGCGCGTATGAAGTAATAAAAGCGCCCACCGGAACATATATCGGATCTCGTTCTTCCTCGGGCCCCAACTTGTACTTTACAACCTTGTTCACTCGGTCAAGGTACGGAACTTTGCTTTGAACTTTCGGGTTCAAGCTGAATTTTCCATACAGGCTGTTTAGCATCAACTTTGCCAAAGACCGCATAGCCGCATTCTTCGTTTTCGTGCTTTCTATCTTTACCGCCGTCCACTTGTCAATATAGTCTTTGAAAAGGTCATAGGCACCCATGAACTTGAAGCCGTCAAGATACTCAATGTTGTAGACCTCATATTGCTCAAAGAACAATTTCAAGTCCACGTTGGTCAGCGTCATTTCTACGAACTCGTCCCCGCTATCAGATAGGTACTGTGTGGGAATGAAAGCCAGATTCCCTTTTATTTGAATGGTGGGGATTTTCCCCGGTTTCAACTCAAACTGACATTTTATCCGCTGAACGTAAAGAGGATACAACTCATCATCCACATAACGCCCGGCGAACTTTACAGGCACACCGAAAGGCATCATCTTATAATACATTACAGAGGGATACAGGCTGTTGACATCGAACACATGCCCGTCAAAGACTTCTTTCTCCGCGAATGTAGGGTTCAGATAAGTGAAACCGCCCTTGTATGCATATCGAATTTCTTTGTCATTCTCTGGTACAGGGAATATCTTTTCAAATCTCTTCTTTCCGAATATTGTTTTAAAGTCGTGAAAGGCGTTACTGCCCGATGTCATTTTCTTCAAGCCCTGCTTGAACAGAACAGAAAGCGCCATTGCAACTATTTGAACGTCATTTCTTAGATAGTCAACTTCTTCTTGTGTGAGATCGTGCCCCACGGGGCGCTCTGCTTTATAGTCTATTTCGCCTTTCATTATCGGAAGACCGAAACCCTTTGCAATTTGCTTTACACTGAAATTCAGGATTTTCAGGCTGTCCAGAAACGTGACCTCTTTCTTATCATCCTTGCCGCCATCCTCAAAGCAAACCGTGATACTGTAAAACATGCCCATATCAGATATTAGTGTCTTAAATTGTCCTTGCTTCAGGATCCTGTTGTCTGTCCACTCGTACCCATGGGTAAAGAGGTAGAACAGAATGAACTGGCCATCGAAACGCAAGTTGTGAAAATAGAGTGTGTGGCTTTCTTCGCTGTCAATCAGCCAATCGAAAAGCCAGTCTATGCTGTTCCCGTATATGAAGTTTTCAGGATTTGCTATTTCACACAACCCAGTCGCCCACACTCTTGCGGGTGCCTCTGTTGTCGTTTCAAAGTCAGCTGTTAGAATCATACCCGTACTGCTCCCACCTTGCAAGTATTCGGTTCAGAAACATCTGTTCTTCATAGTATCTTCCGAAATAGATTGTATCAATTTGCAAAAGTGGGTCAACGAAAACCGCGTCATATACTTCTTGTCCGGTGAAACCTCTAATGGCTTCCTCTAATTTTCTCGCCGCTTTCTTTCCAAGTTCATTTTCCGCTGCCTTGAGGTAATTTCTCTTGTATAGCTCTGCCTTGCGTTCCCTGTCGGCATCAGTGTCCAAGCGGCTGATAAGATTCAGGAACTTCTTTATTTCCTTGTCCGACTTGTTCAGCGGTTCATAGGCGATTGGGTCTAGGCTTTGCCTCTTTATCTGTGCTTTTGTGCCGCCCGTGTTACCCTCTTTGCGGGCTTCCTCTGCCCGCTTGGCTCTGGCAGCGTTGACACGCTCAACGCCCTCCTGCGCCCGTATAACGTCCAGCTTTGTTGTTATTCCTTTTTCCGTGGGAATGAAAGTGAACGCGTCAGGCTCGGCAGCATGTGCAGTTGACCGCATGAAGTTCTCCAAATCATCCTTGCTTCCTATGTTCTTCTTGACCTCCCCAAGCACCAGTTTATCGGGAAGATATTGTACCAGCTGGGCGGGGACGGTTTGCGCTGCCCTCTCCACTGCCCGGTTAAATCGCTCTACTGCGTTTCTAACGTCTTTCGCGTCACGCTCTCGCCCTGTAAAGAAACTTCGTTTTGCCACAGTATAATCTCCTCCCCTACACGAATATAGCAGCCGCGCCGCTCTATCTGAAAGTAATAGGACAAAAGCCCCATTGTGTCGTTGTGTACTTCAACACCCAGCATGTTGGAAAGCTTCATATCAATCTTCTCGATGTGTTCTTCAACACCCAGAAGATACCGCTGCAAGTTGCGCAAGCTGGAAAAGCGCAACTCTATTTCTTTGTTAGGGTCACCAGAATTGAAAATGAAGATGCTTTCCCGCAAGTCGTAGTAGATTCCGTTTCTCGTTGCTCCCACAGTTCAAAATAGGCCGGGGCATTTATTTACCCCGGCCATCTCCTTTCAATTATTTAGCAAAGCACGATTTTGTGAATTTTGCCGCGCTTGGCGGGCTTGTCGACGATTTTCAGCTTGAGCGGTTCTGTCCATTCGCTCGGCATGCCGAACGTCATGAAGATACGCTTGAGGTCTCCCACAAGGCCCGTGCCCGTGATTGCGTAACTCTCGCCCTTATCGTCAAAGAAGATGATGCGGGGAATTTCAACCGTCTCGCCCTCCTCGCCGGTCTGCGCCTGCACGGTGATTGTCTCTACGTAAACGTTCGTAACGGCAATTTCCTTGCCCATGACTTCATCACGGTTGTACGTGGGGTCTGCTACCGCATTGAACAGGAAAACGGAATCTTCCTTAGACTGCGGGACGTAGGTGCAAAAGCTGTTGTTCTGTTCTTCGTTGTTCATTACCATCAAATCGTTAGCCATGTTAGTTCCTCTTTCTGCCCGTTAAGCCGTTAGCACATCTGTTAAATTTGTTTGTTCCGGGTGGGTTTACTCTTCGATTTCGGTTGCGATTTCCATGAAGTCCTCAAGGCTGCAAGTGTAAGTTTTCGTCTTGGGCTGCAAGTCCAGTACAGCTACAACACCCTCCAGCGCAAGTTCCCTCTTGATGATGCGGGCGGCTTTCGCCTTGTCTTTCAGAGCCTTGTCGATGATGAAATCATCCTCTTGAATCATAACGGGTTCGGGGCCGCTCATGTCCCATTCGATAAAGCGGGCGGTTGTGCCGGTGGTGACGGTGCGCGTAAACATTTTGCTCATTGCTTTGTCTCCTCTTTATTTTATTTTGGTGAAAAGACCACCAGAGGGCTTTCGCCCTTTCGCCGGGTGTTACAGGCTCATCAGTGGAGTTCCCCGGCCATTTCACTGTTATTAGTATATCATGTTTTCGAGGTGCTGTCAAGCATTTTCTTCAAATTAATTTTCGTATTTCTGCTAGTTTTTCTACCGGCTGTCCCAGCAAGGCGGCAAGCATTCTCTCCATCCCGCGTTTTGATTGCATCACCTGTTCAGCAAGATAGAATTTACCATCATCTTTGAAACCTTTATACTTTACAACTTCAAGGTCTATTACCCGGAAACATAGCTTGATGTCGGCATTACTCATTATTCGGCCACCTCGCTAAAGAAATGTAAATAATTATTTATCCATAATTCTGTAAAGTATTTGCTGTTGAAAGTGAATAATCTAAGCGTTATTTCATTCTTACCAACGTGAAAAACGTGTTCACCAAGCAATAAGCCCTCCTTGTGCACCAACCATTTATCTTCACTCATCGTACTGCACTCCCAGCACGTCAAAGACCTTTTCCATCATGTCGCGTTTGGCTTGCGCAATGCAGAGCCGCTGACTGCTCCATTCTTCTTGCTCTGCTCTGTCTACGATATCCAGCCGGAGCTGGTAAAGGGCTTTCAGTCGTTTCACTTCAAATGTTGTCATTATTTCTTCCTCCCGCTATTGTTCTGCTCTTTGGCTATGAGCAGCATGATTATGATGTTGATTGCGGTGTACCCCAGAAATACCCAGCCCACGGCTTGGAGCGCTTCTCCTGCTGTCATTACTGTACCTCCTCTTTCGGAATGCTGCGTAGATTCCACATATCGTCATTATATTCAGAATGCTGCATGATGTAATCAAACAGCGCCGTTTCTTTAACGTGTTTCGGGTTTACTTGGTAACCGTTCTCCCGGAGGGCCCTGATAAAACTTGCCTTGTTTTCGTAAAGAAAGTTACGCTTGAATCGAACCATTCCGTAACTGTGAACCATTGCACTGTAAGATTCATTTTGCATTCCTCCGTCTGATTTCGTGTAACGTCTCGTTGTAAGCTATGATATAAAGCATTCGTGTATTCTTCGGCAGCGTGCGGAACACCGAGCGGCACTCAAAGATTTTGAATGAAAGCCGGTTCGCCATTTCCTCCAGTGTGTAATCGTCATAATCTTCAAATGTCAGCCGGGATGCGTTCTCGATGTATTCGTCAAAGGTCAACATTTCTCTTTCCTCTCTTTCTGCCCTCGTTACCTCCGGGGCGGGATGATGCATAAAATCAGTGAACACAACCGCACCGTAAACATGCTTCAAAATGTTCTTTGTTTTCTGGTGTTTCACTTTCATAAGATTCAGCCACAATAACACAGTTTTCATGTTCAGGATATTCTCTTCTGAATTGAGTAATCGCCCTCGTTTGATTTTTGCCTAAATAAAGATGTTCAGCCGTTGTGAATTTTCCGTCGCAAGTGTAAGAGCGAATTCTAGTAAAAATCATTGTCGTGTCCTTTCTTGCCCTGTGACCTCTGGGCGGTTGTGTTTTTGTATCATTCACTGTCGATATTATAGCAGGTTCCGCACCCGATTGCAAGCCTTTTATGCATGAAATAATGCACAAAGAACGCAGAAGAATTTGTGCAATTTGCTTGACACACTCACTTTTCCATGGTATAATGTATTATAGGCAGGAGAATAAACAAAGAAAGAGGTGATAAAAATGACAGTGGATACAGTAATTCAACTCATTAACGGTGTTGGTTTCCCGATAGCTGCATGCGTCGCTATGGGTGCTTATGTAATGTTCAGCAAGAAAGCAGAAATCAAGCGCACAGAAAATGCTGACGCGAATACGGGAAAGACACTTGGTGAGCTCAAATCCGCAATCGACAATAACACAACGGTTATCAAGATGCTTGTCGACATTCTTTTGAAAGGAGATGAAAAGGATGACGCGTGAGGACTTCATGGCGTGCCTTGAAACGATTTCCGGCGGCGGTGAACCTGACAAGGTGTTTGGCGCTATGAAAGAAATTAAGTCTTTCTACGACGAGTACGAAACACAGACGGCACCCGAAAACGTAGTTGTCGAGGGGAAAACCGCCATCCAGTGGAAAGACGAAGCGCTTGCCACACAAGCTGCAATGCTTGAGCAGAATGAAGCTTGGAAGAAGAAGTTTCACGATACGTTCTTTTCCGGCGCATCCGAAGTGAAAGAGGAAGTCAAGACCGACGTTAAACGCGACGGCACGGTTCAGACTTTCGCACAATTATTTGAAAGAAAAGAGGGCTAATCAATGGCTACTACTCCTAAAACTGGCTTGAAGAATCCTGACGGCGTAGCCGTCATGTCTGCTATCGTAAACGATGAAACGTCCCCGGTCTCCGCTGCTTTCCGTGCAGCTATCCCCACTCCAGAGCCGACGAACGAAAGCGTGCGTGCTATCGGCGCTATCATCAATCAGTATCCGGCTTTCCAGAATGAATTCTTGAATGCGCTCGTTAACCGAATCGGGCGCGTTATCATCCTTTCACGTTTGTATGAAAACCCGTGGGCTATGTTCAAAAAGGGCTTGCTGGAATACGGCGAGACCATTGAAGAGATTTATGTTAACCTCGCAAAGCCTTTTACGTTTGACCCTCAGAAAGCGGAAACAACCGTTTTTAAGCGCGAGATTCCTGACGTGCGCGCAGCGTTCCACATTCTGAATTATCAGAAGTTCTACAAGAGCACCGTGAGTAATGACCAGTTGCGTCAGGCGTTCCTGTCTTGGCAGGGCATCTCCGATTTAATCGGGCGTATCGTGGATGCTATGTGCACCGCGGCTAATCAGGACGAGTTTCTGACCATGAAATACATGCTGTGTCGCGCGGCGCTCAATGGCAATATGACGGCTGTTAATACTCCGGCTGTTGCTGCTGCCAACATGCACTCTCTCGCTGCTCAGTTCAAAAGCTATTCCAATCAGCTAGAGTTCTTGAGCGCCGACTACAACGCCGCAGGTGTTGACAACTACGCCACGAAAGATGAGCAGTATCTTATTCTATCGGCTGACGCTGACGCTATCATGGACGTTGAAGTTCTGGCAAGCGCGTTCAACATGGGTAAGGCAGAGTTCCTCGGCCACCGCGTGTTGATTAACTCATTCCGTCCGTCCGCTGGTGAAATCGCCCGCATGAATCTGCTGTTTGCGGATGACACGTCCGGCAACTACAAGGCGTTCACGGAAGCTGAGCTGGAAACCCTCGGCACCATCACCGGCGCCCTTGTGCATCGGGACTGGTTCCAGGTCTATGACAACTTCTTCAACTTCACGGAGCAGTACAACGGGCAGGGCCTGTACTGGAACTACTACTTCCACAAGTGGAGTACGTTCTCTGTGTCTCCGTTCATGCCCGCGATTGCGTTCACGAGCGCGGTCAACGGTATCACTAGCGTGACGGTCTCTCCGGCTACGGCCACTGTTGCACCGGGTAAGAGCTTGCAGCTTAAAGCTGACGTTGTGATTACCGGTCTTGCTTCCACAGCTGTGAAGTGGACTATCTCCGGTCAGGCCAGCGCGAACACGACTATCGGCCCGACTGGCTTGCTGGTTGTTGATAAGGACGAAACCGGCGCAACCATCACTGTGACGGCTACGAGCGTGGCCGACGGCACGAAGGCCGGCACCGCGACTATCGCCGTAAGCGCGTAAAACATTATAGAGGAAAAAGCCCCGTCCGGTTTGTGGTGAGCCGGGCGGGGAAATTCCCAGAAAGGAGACAACATGGTTTTTACACCTACGGGCACCGTTAGAGTGTTGAGGGGCGTTCCTCTCGACAACACGTATGAAAATACGATGGACTTTGCCGACAGCGCCGCGCAGCTTGCGTACTTTATCACGAAAGTGAAGTTCACATTCACAAATCAGACGTACCAGAGAACAGAGGGAATTTTCAACGCCCCCGACGCTGCTGACCGGTACTTCGACTGCAACTATCTCATGTGGCAGAATCCGGATTTCGGGAGCAAGTGGTTCTACGCCTTTATAAATAAGGTAGAGTACGACAACCCCAGCAACACACGGCTGCACTTTCAGCTTGATGTCATGCAGACATGGCAGTTTGACTGGTCATGGCGCGACAGCTTCATAGAGCGCGAGCATGTGTCGGATGACACGTTCGGCAAGAATCAGGTTCCGGAAAATCTGGAGACTGGCGAATATATTTATAACACGGGTGTGGTTTCAGGCTATGGGGACGTTGCGACACTTACTCCCGGAATCGTCATGGGCGTGTCTGAACGGCTTGACGGCGGGAGCGCGCTTTCAATGTTGGATAACACGTTCAACGGTGTTTCTTATTTCTACGCGAAGAAAGAAAACGCCGATGATATGCGCACCTTAGTGGAAAGGTACAGTGAAGCCGGAAAGGGTGCCGCGATTGTCTCTATTTTCATGTATCCGCTTGAGCTGTTGGGTATTCTTGAAGCGTCTCCCGGTAGCGGGTGGATAAATGCAGACACAACTCATCATATCGAGGGTGGCAATTTGCTAGACCCGTTCGCGCCGATGGACGGCGTTACACCGAAGAACAACAAGACGTACTGCTATCCGTACCGTTCGCTTGAGGTTTACGCAAGCGGCATGGGCGCGAAAGAGTTCCGTTATGAGTTGTTTGACCGGTATTCCTCCATGTTCACAGTGTTCAGCACACCTGGAGGATCAGCCCCGATTGTTGCAGTTCCCAACGGGTACAAGGGGCTTGACAAAGCGCTTGATGAGGGGTTGCAGATGGCTCCTTATCCCACGTGTTCTTGGATTAACGACACCTACAAGAACTGGTACGCACAGAACATTCTCGGAATGAACTACCAAGTGTACGCTGGCGCTGCAAAAGGTGCGATAGGTGTTGTGGCGGGAGCTGTGTCCGGGAACATAGCTGGCGCACTGAACAGCGCTGTTTCTGTTCTTGACACTGTGGGGCAGAATCTGGTCTCCATGGAGCAACACAAAATAATTCCGGACAGCGCACAGGGAAACACTGCGAGCGCCGCGAGTTATTTCGCAAACGGGCAGCATTACATTTACATGTTCCCGCGCTGCATCCGACGCGAGTTTGTGTATCGTATCGACGATTACTTTACAATGTTTGGCTACCGGGTGAATGAAATGAAGCGCCCTAACACGAAGAGTCGAGAACGCTGGAATTATATCAAGGCCGGCACGGCAAACATTTTCGGAAGTATCCCGGTTGAGGATTTGGCAGAGATAAAGAGGATTTTGAAAAACGGCATAACCTATTGGCATGATGATGTTGTAGGAAGCTACAGCGGAACAAATAATATTATCGTTTAGGAGGTGACATAGATGCCGAAATACTCAAACCCAAGCTTGCAACACAAGCAGTTCATGGAAAGCGCACAGATGAATGACGCAACGTTCTGTGACTGGTTCTATCGTTTTCAGGAACTAGCGATTAACATGTTTAAATGGAACGGCTTGCCGGACACGATTGATGAGCGATTTCTCGAATACACACTTTTTTGTGACGGAATGGCGATTTTCTTCCGTGATGAGATTATGGAAGATTATCTGGCGCTTCAATGCATGATAGGAGGGGAGCTGAACGTTTACCGGATTCCGAAGTACCGCCGGGCTTACGCTGTTAACGGTTATAATAAAGTTCTCACCCCGGAAAACAGTGTTATCATTTTCAACAACTATCTTCGCCAGCCTTCTTTCCGCACAACTCAACTTTACGCGCAGCGTGTTGCTGATATAGAGCGCACGATAGATGTCAACGTAGCCCAGCAGAAAACCCCCACGCTTATCCTATGCGAGGAAAGTCAAAAGCTGACGATGATGAACGTTTACAAGAACTACGCTGGAAACATGCCTGTTATCTATGGTAATAAGGGCGGTTTCAAGGTTGAGGATTTCACTGTTCTAAAGACTGATGCGCCGTTCGTGGCTGATAAGCTGGAAGAACTGAAAAGAGTAAAAATAAACGAAGCAATGACTTTCTACGGAATCGAGAATGACAGCACACCGAAGAAAGAAAGAAAAGTAGGCGCGGAAGTCACAAGCAACCTTGGCGAAGTTGAAGCGCAAAGAACAATCATGCTGAATGGCCGCAGGCAAGCGGCGAGACAGATTAACGAAATGTTCGGTCTTAACGTGTCTGTCGAGTTCAACACGAATATGATTAACAACGTTCCCGTGGAGGAATACGACGGGGAAGATTATGTTGTTCGCCGCGAAGATGGTATTGATTTGGAGGTGAGGTAGTGGCACGTTATACGGTTGAACTGCGCTCTTTGGAAGAAGCAGGTTATGACTTAGGCTTGTCCATTTACCCTATCTTTGATGAAGATTATAGGCCAATTTTAAATAATAAAATCATTGAACACTACGCTTTCCGGGAAATAGGTCTGGAAACTCCTGCCCTGTTTGCTAGATTTATGGCTCGGAAAATGGGTGAAATAATGGTTTATTATAACCAGCTGTACAAGAGTGAGCTGTTGCCGATTCAGGCTTTGACACGTCTTGATTACACCGAGGAATATGACCGCGAGGGAACTGCCGCCAGTGACAGCACGGCTCGGGCTGACGGAACGGGAAGCAGTCGGGACGTTTCAAGCAACACCCCGCAGGGACTTCTGTCGATGCCTAGCATCGAGAATGAAGTTTATGCTACAAACGCAATGATAGGGAAAACGACTTCCGGCTCAACGTCATCGGCGAACAATACGACGGACAGCACAGACCACTATTTTAAAAAGATAGCTGGAAACAATGCTGGACGTACAGACGCGCAGATGCTTAAAGAGTTCCGGGAAACTTTCCTAAACATTGACTCGCAGATTATTGAGGAACTAGAGCCATTGTTCATGCAAATTTGGTAAAGGAGGGAATTAGATGCCATGCAAAATTAAATTCCCTATAATCCCCACTGCATACGATGCAGATTTAAGTGACGAAGAAAAGATAATCCTTTTAATGGCGCAAGTCCAAGAGGCCGCCGATGAGCTTGCCATCTATTCGGAAGCGAGTCCTGAGTGGATAGAAGAATATGTCTATTCAGTCCTCTTTCCGTTGAAGCAACAGCTTACCGAATTATCTCTAAGTTGCGACGCGAGATTTTCAAGTGCTGACGCTGCCATATACACCATGGTTAACGATGTTAATAACTATGTTTCGGCCCTTATGCTTTACACGTACACCTTGTGCAACGACTATACTGACGAGATGTCAGACCGCGTCAACGCCGTGTTAGAACATATCGTGCTTGAAGATGTTTTACTGAGGAACGTTATTACGGGTGAGATGGACACGGTACAAACAATCGTAAACGACTTGGCCGGATTGCACCAGAACGGCCTTACGGCTGGTTCTTTCGACGCGCGTTCGCTCACGTGTTCTGAATTTGAAGCGCTTAATTTAAACGCTTTTTCCTTTGATTTTACGGGCTTTAAGGAGGTGGTTTGATGTATTGTGTTCCAAGCATCCCAACAATTAGCGGCGGGTTTGCCGCAGCTTTGACCTATTCGGCGCAGCTTTGCGAGATTGCAAAAGAGGTTCAGAGAATCACTGATGAGATTAAAAATCTTCCCGGTGTTACTGTTCAGTATGTGCAAGATTATGTGGCAGCACAAGTTGCGCCGATACAAACCCAGCTTAATAGTTTAACCGCAAGTGTAGACTCCCGCTTTGCTGCACAGGCTGCACTTATTCAACAGCGCGTAAATGAGTTGACTAGTTATGCAGATAAACAGTCCGCAGAGGTTTATGCTAATGCGACTGCCTACACCGATGAAGCGGAGCTGGTTTTAACTAACAAAATCGATGCTGCTTTACTTCAGGGTGGAACAGTTCGCAGTCCTTTAACCGGCGACGTTGTAACTGTACAGCAGGCGCTTAACGAGCTGGCAAGCTTGCATCAAGATGGAATCAGCGCCGGTGCGTTCGATGCTCTCGGTCTCACTGTTCAGGCGTTTGAAGCTAAAGAGCTTACAGCTTATAAATTTGACTATGCAGGCATCCCAGCCTAGCAGATACAAGAAAAGGAGAATATTATGGCTTTTACCAATAGCACCCCTAACTATGGACTCCCACAGTATATCGCAACCGACAAGCCGACTTATCTTGGCGACGCAAACGGCGCTTACTCTACGATTGACACTCGCATGAAAGCAAATGCAGATGCCGCGTCTGCTAATAGTAACTCTATTTCTTTGCTGTCGGCGCGTGTTCTTGCAAATGAGGGAAACATTGATGACCGTTTCACGAAAACCGAGAGCGACGCCAGATATACAGGCGCTCCTAACGAGCTTGTCAACGGAAACTTGCTTTCACCTGTAAATCAGCGCGGCGCTTCTAATTATAGCGGCGCGGGTGTTTACGGAATCGACTGTTGGAAGATTGTTGGGGATTATAACGTGGTTTCTCACACTTTGACTTACAATAGCGCTAATGCTATTGCTATTGCCGGGCTGAGCGTGTGCGCGATTGTTCAGCGAAGCGATAGGTTTGGCGTTGGCGAAACTGTTACAATGAGTGCAAAAATAAATGGCACGGTTTATTCCCAGACTTTCGCGCTTGCTGCTTCCCCTACTTCTTATCCTGTGGGCTCGTTCCACTTTATCGCTGGAGTTGATTCAAGCGCTTTCTTTGAGGTTGCAATTGAATCCAGCACCATTGTGATTGATTGGGTTAAATTGGAGCGAGGAAGTTCTGCCACCCCGTTTACTCCTAATAGTTACGGAGTGGAGTTGGTAGAGTGCATGAGACGTTTCCAGCGGATTGCTATTTCGGTTGGGTTGGACAGGTCAACTTATAAGTATATTCCTACTCTCATTCCGATGCGAGCTTCTCCAACGTACACGCTTCAATCAATTTCGGCAAGTGGGCCGGTGCCAACGATAACAACCAATGCGTTATATGTAACGGCGAATTTGGCAACACCAAGTTATTATGATGGAATTATTTCGCTTTCGGCAGATTTCTAATCTAACCCTCCAGCACCTCACCTACGGGTGGGGTGCTTTTCTGTGTCTGTGTGAATATGCATTATGGTGCATATGCAGAGAGTGTAATTTTATGCGCTTGGTATGCAGTGTGAATAAATGTGCATAGCGTAGCGAGCGCAGCGAGCGGAGCTCCGTAGGGGAGCGAGCGAAGCGAGCGACCCTAG
>ENA-ORUB01002737-ORUB01002737.1-human-gut-metagenome-genome-assembly--contig:-NODE-2737-length-16046-cov-4.732975_pt1 | contig 16046 bp, 10 predicted proteins | sample MGYA00241918_ERZ509200 | MGnify/ENA primary metagenome ERZ509200 (study PRJEB26280, sample SAMEA2338853) | human gut metagenome | biome: human gut; feature: human-associated habitat; material: faeces... | reverse complement strand
GCGGCATGCAGAACGAAACGGCCTTTGCACGCTACATGAGCGACGCCATGTTTCTGATCCCCACGCCCCAGGTGCTGCAAAAGATCATCACCGGGCTGGAGGATCTTTACACCCACGACATCGCCGACCTTGATATGCAGGGCGACCTGTATGAGTATATGCTGGGCAAGCTGGCAACAGCAGGGCAGAACGGCCAGTTCCGCACGCCCAAGCACATCCGCGACATGATGGTGGAGCTGGTGCAGCCCACGCCGGACGACTTTATCTGCGACCCCGCCTGCGGTACGGCGGGCTTTCTGGTGTCCAGCGCGCAGTACCTCCGCGCCCACTACGAGGACAGCATGACCCCGGAACAGTGGCAGCATTTTGCCGGGCCGATGTTCGCAGGCTTTGACATGGACCGCACCATGCTCCGCATTTCGGCCATGAACCTGATGCTCCACTCCATCACGAACCCGGAGATCGACTACAAGGACAGCGTGTCGAAGCAAAACTCCATTTGCAGCAAGTATACCGTCTGCCTTGCGAACCCGCCGTTCAAGGGCACTGTGGATGCCGAGAGCATCAACGACGACCTGAAAGCCGTCACCAACACCAAAAAGACGGAGCTTCTGTTCCTTGCGCTCTTCCTGCGGATGCTCAAAACCGGCGGACGCTGCGCCTGCATTGTGCCGGACGGCGTGCTGTTTGGTTCCAGCAAGGCGCACCAGAGCATCCGAAAAGAACTGATTGAAAACCATCAGCTGCGGGCGGTCATTTCCATGCCCTCCGGCGTGTTCAAGCCCTACGCAGGCGTGTCCACGGCGGTGCTGGTGTTTACCAAGACCGGCGCGGGCGGTACCGATAAGGTGTGGTTCTACGATATGAAAGCCGACGGCTTCTCGCTGGACGACAAGCGCACCGAGGTGAAGGAAAACGACATCCCGGACATCATCGCCCGGTTCCATAACCTCGACGCCGAAGCCGGCCGCAAGCGCACCGAGCAGAGCTTCTTTGTGCCCAAAGAAGAAATTGCCGCCAATGGGTATGATTTATCCATCAATAAGTACAAAGAGACCGAATATGTGCCGGTGGAGTACCCCTCGACTACGGAGATCCTTGCTGACCTGCACGAGCTGGAAATGGAGATCACCAAGGGTTTGGCAGAGTTGGAGGAGATGGTGTGATGAAAAAACTTCTTTCAGAAGTCTGTACTATTCAGTATGGATTTCCTTTTGACTCTGCAAAATTTTCAGATAGTAATGGAATGCCGCTTATCAGAATCCGCGATGTGGTAAGGGGATATTCTGAAACCTATACAACAGAAGAATATAAGAGTGAATATATCGTACACGAAAATGATTTACTCATCGGTATGGATGGTGAGTTCAACATTGCAAAGTGGGGAAAAACACCCGCACTTTTGAATCAGCGAGTTTGCCGATTAGCACCAAAGGATAGTATTGATAAAGACTACTTATTTTACTTTATGCCTATCGCACTAAAGCGAATCGAGGAAAAAACGCCGTTTGTCACAGTAAAGCATTTGTCTGCAAAAGAGTTGAACAAAATTGAAATTCCTGTTTTGTCCTTAGAAGAACAAAGAAAAATTGCAGAAACGCTGAGCAAGGTCGATAAATTGATAGCATTTCGAGACCAGCAACTTGCTAAACTGGACGAGCTGGTAAAGGCGCGATTTGTGGAGATGTTTGGAGACTTGGTTGTCGGAGATAAAATACAAACTAGCAAGAAAAAAATCGGAGAGATAGCATCAGTTACAAAATTGGCGGGATTTGAATTCACAAAATATATTCAATATAAAGAACACGGTGACATTATCATGCTACGGGGACTAAACTGCAAGCAAGGAAAGCTGATACTAGATGACGTAAAGTGGATTGATAGGAAAACTTCAGATTTGCTACCGCGTTCAAAACTCTATTACGGAGATATTCTTATGACATATGCAGGAACGATTGGCGATGTTGCAATGGTTGATGAAAACGACAAATACCATCTCGCACCAAATGTTGCCAAAGTATCGATAAATAATAAAAAAGCGTATAATCCAATTTTTTTAATGTACCTTTTCCTATATTCAAACGATTACATTATGAGATTTGCATCACAAGTTGCACAGGCATCGATTAACATGGAAAAGATACGCAATTTTGAATATTATTTCCCTGATGTTACGTTTCAAAATCAATTTGCCACCTTTGTAGAGCGTGTAGACAAGCAGAAGCAGACCGTACAGCAAAGCCTTGAAAAGTTGGAATTGATGAAAAAGGCGCTGATGCAGGAATATTTTGGGTAACTCCCCCAGTCGCCTACGGCGACAGCCCCCTCAGAGAGGGAGCCTTAACGTGGCCGCAAGGCAAAAGCCTTCCTCTTTGAGGAAGGTGGCACAGCGCAGCCGTGACGGAAGGAGTGGGACAGCAGGGCTTAGAAAAGTTGGAATTGATGAAAAAGCACTGATGCAGGAATATTTTGGGTGAAGTGTTATACTATTGAAAGATTGTGCGGTATAATGATAGAAAAACACTGGAGGTTTACATGAGCGATTTGAATGGAATTAACATTTCTGATCTTTTGGGATTATCTGAACCATTACAAAAACTTGTAGAAACTGTCTCCTGTGGTATAGGGAAATTGTATGAACCTATACATGTAAGACGTATGGCTAATGCGAAAGCGGCTGAAATCAAAGCTATAGGCGACCAAATTTCGGATATTTCAGAAATTCCCATTAAGTATGACAATGGAAAAGTTCTTGTGGACGGAACAGACTACACAGAGTTGGTGAAGCGTACACAAAGTCGCATAGCATTTCAGGAGCTAAAAAAGCAACAGAACATAGATTATGCTGTTGCTTTTGCGGCGCAAGAACTTGCAGGTGAGCTTAAGGTAAGCAAGGAACCGGTAGATGAGGATTGGGTTTCCCGATTCTTTGATTCTGTTTCGTGTGTAAGCGAAAAAGAAATGCAACTGATTTGGGGGAAAATTCTGGCAGGTGAAATTAAGGAACCGGGCAGTTTTTCGATGAGAACGCTCAATGTAGTTAGAAACTTGAGTAAGAAAGAGGCAGAGTGTTTCTTGAAAATCTTACCATGCGTAATGAGTTCTGACGGGGATTATTTTATTTCATCAGATGAGAAGATAATAAATGTGGCTAATATCACATTCTATGATATCTTAACATTAGACGACTGCGGATTACTTTATGCGGATGGAACGATGCGGATGAGCTTTACCGTAGCAAAAAATGATCCTGCTATAATGTATAGTGATGATTATGCAATTAATATGACCAGAAGAAAAGATGAGCCTTATAACGGCTCAGTGGGTGTATATAAATTAAAGACGGCTGCACAGGAACTGTATCCTTTACTAAGGAAACAAACCAATGAAGAGTATGTGATGCTTTGGGCCCGTGAACTTTATAATAAGAACTTCAATAGGTGCAGTGTTGATGTATATAAAGTAGATGGAATTGATAATGGTACGCCCAATTGTCAACCTGTGCCACTAAAAAACTGGAAAGAAAATTAAGCCCTAATCCTAATATTGAAAGGAGCCCTCCTCATGTCCAACTTCTCCTATCTCTCCACCCGCCCCGAATATTCCCTCTTCGCCAATTCTGCCATCGAGGCCGAGAAAGTGTTCTCCACCTCCCCGGCGATGTGCGCGGTGGGGTGCCGGAAGGCGTTGGAGCTGGCGGTGAAGTGGGTGTATGCGGCAGACAAAACCATCACGATGCCCTACAAGGACAACCTGCAATCCCTGCTGCATGAGCCGAGTTTCCGGTTCGCGGTGGACCGGGATGTGTGGAGTGTGCTGCCCAGCATCGTGAAGGCGGGCAATCTGGCGGTACATACGGGGCATAGTGTGTCAGCGGCGGATGCAGTGTTCAGCCTGCGGGGGCTGTTCGATTTCATCCAGTGGGTGGATTACTGCTACGGCACGGACTATGTGGAGCGCTCCTTTGATGAAACAGCCATCCCCGGTGAAAAGGTAACGCTGGACGAAAAGAAGATCCGGGAGCAGGAAAGCCTGCTGACCCAGAAAGATGCCGAGCTGGAAGCGCTGCGCAAGCAGGTGGAGAGCCTTTCGGCGGCGTACACGGCCAGCAAACAGCAGAACCAGCAGAGCCGCAGTTTCACCGCCGTCGACCTGACCGAGGCCGAAACACGGCGGAAGATCATCGACATCGACCTCAAGGCCATGGGGTGGAAGTTCACCGGGCCGGACGCCGATGTGCGCACCGAGTACGAAGTGGACAACATGAACGGCGTGCTGGGGCAGAAGGGTTATGCAGACTATGTGCTGATGGGCAAGGACGGCTTGCCGCTGGCGGTCATTGAAGCCAAGCGCAGCACCAAAGACCCCAACATCGGGCGCAAGCAGGCTCAGCTTTATGCAGACTGTCTGGAGCAGAAGTTTGGCCGCCGTCCGATGCTGTTTACCACCAACGGCTACACCACCTATTTCTGGGATGAGCAGAGCGGCCCGCAGCGTGCCGTGAGCGGGGTGTTCTGCAAGGACGACTTGCAGAAGCTGATGAACCGCCGCACCGAGAAAAAACCGCTGGACACCATCGAAATTGACGACAAAATCACCGACCGCTACTACCAGAAAAACGCCATCCGGGCAGTCTGCGCCCATATTACGCAGGGCTTCCGGCGCAATCTGCTGGTCATGGCTACTGGCACGGGCAAGACCCGCACCGCATCCAGCCTGACCGATGTGCTGAGCCGGGGCGGTCATGTGACCAACGTGCTCTTTCTGGCGGACCGCACTGCGCTGGTCAAGCAGGCAAAGGACGACTTCAAAAAGTATCTGCCCGACCAGTCGCTGTGCAACCTCTGCTCCTCCAAGGACGATAAGGCCGCGCGCATCGTGTTTTCCACCCATCCCACCATGCTCAACGCCATCGACAACGCCAAGACCAAGGACGGCGTGCCGCTGTTTTCGCCCGCCCACTTTGACCTTATCATCGTGGACGAGAGCCACCGCAGCATTTTCAAAAAATACCGCGCTATTTTTGATTATTTCGATGCGGTTCTGGTGGGCTTGACCGCCACCCCGAAAACCGATGTAGACCGCAACACCTACGACTTTTTCGAGATGGAACACGGCATCCCCACCTACGCCTACGATTACGATACGGCGGTCTACACCGACCATGTGCTGGTGCCTTACTACAACTACGAGGTCAAGACGAAATTCACAGAAGAGGGCATCCACTACGACCAGCTTTCACCGGAGGATAAGGCCCGCTACGAGGACGATTTTGCCGAGGACGACACCCTGCCCACCTTCATCCCGTCCGAAAAGCTAAACAAATTCATCTTCAACGCCAACACCGTGGACACGGTGCTGCAAGACCTGATGGAACGGGGCATCCAGACGGCAGGCGGCGACCGCATCGGCAAGACCATCATCTTTGCCCAGAACAAGCGCCATGCGGAGTTTATCCGGGAACGCTTTGGCAAGCTCTACCCGCAGCTGGAGACCCAGTACCCGGGATTCATCCAGCGGGTGGTCTGCGACGATGCCTATGCACAGTCCATCATTGACGACTTCAAACAGCCGGACAAGCCGCCGTTTATTGCGGTCTCGGTGGATATGATGGACACGGGCATTGATGTGCCGGAGTGCGTGAATCTGGTGTTTTTCAAAAAAGTGCGCAGCAAAACGAAGTTCTGGCAGATGATCGGCCGTGGTACGCGGCTCTGCCCATCCCTTGCCTGTGTGGATGCCATCGACGGCGAATATACGGGCAAACGGCGGTTTCTGATTTTTGACTACTGCGGCAACTTTGAATTTTTCCGTCAGAAACCCAACGGCTACGAGAGCGCGGACACCAAGAGCCTGTCCGAGAGCATTTTCTGCAAGCAGGTGCGCATTGCCGCCGCGCTGCAGGATGGAGCCTATGGGGACGAAAGTTACCAGAACTGGCGCAAGATCTTAACGGAGACCTGCCGTGCCGAAGTGGGAGCGCTGAATCCGGAGCTGGTATCCGTGCGGCTGCACCGACAGGCCGTGGAACACTATCAAAAGCCAGAAGCCTTTGTCAGCCTGACCGAAACGGACAAGGGCACGCTGATGAAAGAGGTAGCACCGCTCATCTCGCTGGACGACAAAGATGAAGCCGCCAAGCGGTTCGATAACTTTGTGTATGGCTTGCTGCTCTGTGAACTGGAAGGTCTGCCGGGGCTGGGCCGCGCCCAGAAACAGCTGCGCAGCACGGCGGCAATGCTGGAAGGGAAAGCTACCATCCCACAGGTGCAGGCGAAGCTGCCCCTCATCCGGGAGGTGCAGACGGACGAATTTTTGACCTCGCATGATCTGCTCCGCTTTGAGGAAATGCGGCAGGAACTGCGGGAGCTCATCAAGTTTCTGGTGGAGGGCGGCGAGGGGCAAAAGCCTGTCTACACGGCCCTTGCCGACCCGGTACTGGAACAGACCGAGGGCAAAACGCTGGATTCCGGCTATGATTTCGGCGAGTACCGGGAACGTGTGAACCGCTACATCATGGAGCACCGCAGCGATACGCTGGCCATCCACAAGCTGACCCAGAACATTCCGCTTTCTCAGGGTGACTATACCGAGCTGGAACATATCTTTACCTGTGAGCTGGGCAGCAAAGAGGACTATGCACGGGAGTTTCGGGATACACCCTTTGGTCTGCTGGTGCGTAAAGTGGCAAAGCTGGACCACGATGCTGCCATGCAGGCATTTTCCAAGTTCATCAACGACGAATCGCTGAATGCAAAGCAGATCGCGTTCGTGCAGAAAATCATTCATTACATCGAGCAGAACGGTTATGTGGAAAGCAAAGCGGTGCTGATGAAACCACCCTTTGACCAACCCATTCTGTTTACCCGCCTGTTTGATGGCAAAACAGGGAGTGAACTGATGGATACGATCAATTCGGTGAAAGAGAATGCCACCCATGTGACGGCATAAAGTAGTGGAATGTACTGATAAAAACCGGTATAATTCAGGACTATCGAAAAATGAATATCCTGCAACGCAGGATGGCAAGTCAGGGAATTTTGAACGATACGCAAACGACTCTGGCTGATTACCTGATGAGCATCGCACAAATTTCCGTGGAGGATGCCGGAGCGATTTATATCGAGTTGAGCAGCATCCGCGGAAATTTTATGGCAAACATCATTCTGCGCATGATTGAAAATTATCACTTCCTGCCCGATATGGCGCAGAAACTGAAAAACAAACAAGCACTGGTGGAAAGCGTAATTGCAAATGAACAGCTGGAGCCTTCCATTACGTTGTCCATCAAAGATGTGTATGATGAACTTGTCGACAGCAAACTGGATATGATCGAGGGCCTCGTGCCGATCTCTGCCATCCAGTATGATGCTAAGATACAGGAAGCAGAAAGACTTTAAGGGGATTGCGACTTGTAGGATTGCTTTAAATTATCGAGTTAATCCGCAGGCTGAATAGATTCACTCGAATCGAACAAAAACGAAAAAATGCCCGCTCACCGTGGAGATCCGGCTCCATCGGTGGGCGGGCATATCCAATAAAACACCAGGATACTATTATGCTTTTCGTACTTCAGCTGGGATCTTGTTCTGGCTCAGATATCCCACAGGGAGGGCGCAGAGGTGGAAACTGCGGCGGCACCTGCGCGCATGGCGGCCATGACGTCGGCTTTGTCCCGCAGCAGGCCGCCTGCAATGACAGGCACCTGTGTGCGGGCGCTGATCTCGGCGATGACCCGGGGCATGATGCCGGGAAGGATCTCGACAAAATCCGGCTTGCCCTGCTCCAGCTGACCGGACAGGCTGGTCAGCGAGAGGGAATCCAGGATGAATGCCCGCTGAACGGTCAGCAGGCCGCGGTGGCGCGCCCGGCGGATCAGGGTCGGGCGGGTGGAGATGATGCCGTCCGGGTGGCACAGGGCGTTGAGGGAGTCCACCGCGATCTCCCGCGACGAAAGGCCGTCCACAAGGTCGATGTGAACCACGGCCAGTTTTCCGGCATCATGTATGCGGTGCACCAGACCGTCTACGGTGAGCAGGGTGCTCGCCAGCAGAAAAATAGTACTGCAGGGCGAGGCCAGCGCAGCAGTCAGGGCTTCGTCCGTTTTCACAGCGGCGATCACCGGTTCGTTCAACAAAGTTTCGGCAAGAGGATGCATTGGGTAAGACTCCTTTCGAGCCAGATTTACAGAGATAGGGAGCAATCAGAAGATACGGCCCTTTCAGAAAACTCTAAAAGGGCCGCACCATGCGTAAACCAAGTTTATAAAAAATTGAGGGGTTTGTAAAGAGGATTAAAGAGGCATTATTTATGTGCCTGCACGGCTGCATTATTTTTCTTCAGCAGTACAGCGCATGCTATGGTAACTACAAAGCCGATCGCGATCAGTGCGTAGACCAGAGCAGTGCCAGCGTACTGTGTTCCGGGGGTGTGCACGCGAATCTCGCAGATGCCCCACTCGCTGACAGCTGCAAGAACGCCGCAGAAGATGCCGCCAAGGTAGGGATTGCCTGTGTGCTGGTACAGGAGACGACAAATCAGGATCGCAACAAAGATGAAGCCGGGCAGCGCATACACTGCAGTTGCGGCAGAAGCCAGACCGCCGAACATCGGGTTCGAGCCGGTAGCCTTGAAGATGCCGTAAACGTAGCAGAGGATGAACAGAGTGGGAACCGATGCGATAAAGCTGATCAGAAGGTTAGAAAGCAGATTGTTTTTGCCGAGCGCCGTGCTAAAGTTAAAACTGTTGACGCTGATGGACATGACAATGTAGTACACGAGATACATGGGTACAACAAGGAGCATACCCGGGATGCGGTTGGCTCCAAACTTCATAAAGCCCCAGTAAACGATCAGGAAGTTCACATCCACAAAATAGTCGACGGCAAAAACCATCAGGATCAGGGCAAAGACTGCAAGCAGGGCCGCGCCGATGGATTTGAGGAGTGCATGCCCGGAAATAGCGATGCCGGTATTCCGGAAGGAGAAACCGTGTTTTTTGCCGTAGGCCATGTACCACACCGTGCACAGAACAAGAGTCAGTGCGCCGCACAGCAGAGAGATCAGGCCGTGGTACGCAGGGTTGGCCGAGTGGAAAAGTGCATCACGGTAAGATGCCAGTCCCTGCTTGTTCAGGAATCGAATCATGAGGATGGACAGGACGGCACTGATGATCTGGATGCCCCAGAACCATGCAACTGCGTTCTTATCGCCAACTGGGCGAAGGTCCTGCTCGCCATTGTCGGCACACTGGAATGTCTTGACGGAGTTGACCAGCCAAACCATCAGAGACCCGGCAAACAGCAGCAGCAGACCGGACAGGGCGATGATCTTGAAGATGTTCCAGATGGTATAGGTGTAGCTGCTGGCGCTCAGAGCAGTGCCAGTGGGCATAACACGGTTAAAGAAGGTCAACACACGGTTCATGACCAGCGGGGACCACCAACCAGCCATATGCGTCTCGTTAGAAACAAAGATCTGGCGGCTTCCGGTCTTTCCGCCGTAATCCTGCTCATAAACGGTCTCTGCCACGCGCTGTTCACTGGTGGTTGCGGGGTCGATACCGAAATACAGGAAGGACTGTGCACTGTTGTTGATCACATATTCTGCCGGGCTGGAAAGGTTGGCTGCATACTTGTTGGCGTCGTTGGAATAGGTACCGTTATCATTAGCTTTTTCCGAGAAGAAGAACTCGTCGTTCTTGTCTGCGAGAACTGCGACATCTCGGGCACCGTAAACATCGGTGTAGCCCTCGCTGTTACGCACGATGGGATCGCTGTGGATCAGGAAAATGGCCTTGACAACATTCAGACTGTCGTTATCGCACTGCAGTGCTTCGCCAGCTGCCTTGCCACCGCGGGAGTAGCCCAGCAGCGAAACTCGGTCGGTATCAACGTAGGGCAGAGTCACGCCGTAGCGTACCGCATCATAAAGGCCGCGGCCCTGGGTGAGCCATTCGGAGTCCGGCAGAGGTTCGCTTTCGCCCATGCCGTACATATCCACGCCGATCGCAACATAGCCGCGGCGGGCGAGCTCAATGCAGTAATGCTGCATTTCTTCTTTGTTGTTGTTTCCGCCATGCTGTACAAAAATAGCGGGCGCAGGCGTTTCAGCGGTGGCGTTTTCCGGAATATAAACATCCATCGCAAGGGTATGACCGGATTCGGATTCAATGGTAACGTTCCGGATGGTCGTTTTGCCGGAGTTCGTCTGTAAAATGAAAGAACCGGCAATGCCTACGATGATGAGCGCGATGCTGACGATGAGACTGATCAGCGGCCTTGAAAGTTTTTTCTCGTTCATATGGGGGACCTCCTTTTTGAATCTGATTTTTCCGTAATAAAAATGGGGACACACTGCATCTGGACGATACAGTGCATCCCCATCTCACTTCTCTTGGGATGCTTCTAGTATAGCGTTTTGTAACAAAATGTCAATAGAAAATAAACAATTAAAAAATATTTTGTGCGCGAACTATAAAGTCAGATGAAAATCATCAATGCTCTGCCCAGTCGCAGCTGCGGCCAACAGCCTTGTGCCAGCCGGAGAGCAGACGGGTGCGCTCAGCCTCGTCCATCTGCGGGGCAAAGGTCATATTGCAGTGCCACAGGCTGCGGATCTCGTCCCGGTCCTTCCATACGCCGGTGGCAAGGCCCGCCAGATAGGCAGCGCCCAGAGCGGTCGTCTCCCGGATGGCCGGGCGCAGCACGGTCTTGTTCAGGATATCGGCCTGGAACTGCATCAGGAACTGGTCGCGGGATGCACCGCCATCCACCTTCAGCGAGGTGATGGGTACGCCGGTGTCCTTTTCCATAGCAGCCACGAGGTCTGCGCTCTGGTAGGCAATGGATTCTTCCGCCGCGCGGATGATGTGGTTCTGGGTGGTGCCGCGGGTGATGCCCACAATGGCACCGCGGGCGTACATATCCCAGTACGGTGCACCCAGACCAGTAAAGGCCGGCACGATGTAAATGCCGCCGTTATCCGGCACCTTCTGGGCATAGTATTCCGCATCGCGGCTTTCCTGGATCATGCGCAGGCCGTCGCGCACCCACTGGATCACAGCACCGCCCACAAAGACGCTGCCCTCCAGCGCATACTCCACCTTACCGTTCAGGCTGATGGCAATGGTAGAGATCAGGCCGTTCCGGCTGCGGCAGATGGTGTCGCCGGTGTTCATCAGCAAAAAGCAGCCGGTGCCGTAGGTGTTCTTGGCCTCGCCCTTGCGAAAGCAGCTCTGTCCGAACAGCGCAGCCTGCTGGTCACCGGCAATGCCGGCCACCGGGATCTGCACACCGCACAGATCGGTGGTGCCGTAGACCTCGCTGGAATCCGTCACGCGGGGCAGGATGCAGCGCGGGATATCCAGCGCTTTGAGCAGGGTGTCGTCCCAGTCCAGCGTGCGGATGTTATACAGCATGGTGCGGCTGGCGTTGGTGCGGTCGGTGACATGCACTCTACCGCCGGTCAGCTTCCAGACCAGCCATGTGTCCACAGTGCCGAACAGGATCTCCCCTGCCTCGGCCCGCTCCCGCGCACCGGGCACATTGTCCAGGATCCACTTGATCTTCGTTGCGGAGAAATAGGCATCGGGCATCAGGCCGGTGTTCTCCCGGATGTAGTCTGCCATGCCGGGCTGCTGCAGCAGTTCATCCACCAGCGGAGCCGTGCGGCGGCACTGCCAGACGATGGCGTTATAGATGGGGCGTCCGGTGGCCTTTTCCCACAGGATGGTGGTCTCCCGCTGGTTGGTGATGCCAATGGCGGCGATATCGTGGGCATCGACACCGCTCTGGGCCACCACCTCGTTCATAACTCCATACTGGGTGGACCAGATCTCCATAGGGTTGTGCTCCACCCAGCCTTGCTGCGGATAGATCTGCTCAAACTCGCGCTGCTGCACCGCAATGATATTCTGCTCATTGTCGAACAGGATGGCACGGCTGCTGGTGGTTCCCTGATCCAGCGCCAGAACATATTTTGTACTCATGCTTTTGCTCCCTCCGTATCGTTTCAGGAGTGTGTATCACAGATTTCGCGTCGCCACAACGTCCACGCCGGTGCCGCACACATCTGCCAGCACCACCTGCCCGGTGCGGACGGGGGCGTGCAGGGTGACGCGGTCCAGCGCAGCCATGACCTCGGTCATCTTCTCTTTAGGCACGGCCTGCGCAGTTTTTACCGGGCAGCGCGGGTACAGCCCGCCCTCCGCCCGCACGGTGCTGGTGAGGATGCGGGTGGGGTGGGTCAGCTCTTCCCTGCCGTAGGCGGCACCGTTGGGGCAGGCGTTTCCAGTTACATTATAATCATTTTCCGGGTCTACCTGCAAGTGGCAGCCGCAGGGACAGCAGATGCAAATGACTTCTTTGATGCTGCTCATTCTGCAATAACCTCCTCTACCGCAACGGTCAGCGGGCCGTCTGCTTTTTCCAGCAGGACTTTGGGCAGTGCGATGTGTTCCATCTCACCGGGTGCCATGCGCTGGCGCTTGAACCGGGCCAGCTGCCTGCCGCTGCAGGTCACGGTGATCTGGCTGGGGCCGTAGTTCTGCCGCACACGGAAGGAAATGTTCACGCTCCTGTCCACATCAGCGGGGCGCACCCGCTGCGGCACGGTGTAGCCCACGCCATTGCCCGGGACAAGGTCAAGCACAACCGTATCGGCGGCTTCGCCCTTCAAAACATAGGCCGCCGCAGAAGCACCGGCAAGGTCGCTTTCGCCCGAAACGAAGTCCACCAGATCATGCACGTGCACCACGTTGCCGCAGGCGAACACGCCGGGGATGCCGGTCTCCATATTCTCGTAGACCACAGCGCCCTTGGTGTGAGGGTCCATGGGGATGCCCGGCTGCCGGGTCAGCTCATTTTCCGGGATCAGGCCAACGCTGAGCAGGATGGTGTCCACATCAAATTCCATCTCGGTGCCCGGGATGGGGCGGCGGTTTTCGTCCACCTTGGCAACGGTGGCCTTTTCCACGCGGGCCTTGCCCTGAATATCCACGATGGTATGGGACAGATACAGGGGGATGTCGAAGTCCTGCAGGCACTGCACGATGTTGCGGGTCAGGCCGCCGGAATACGGCATGACCTCCACGCAGGCCAGTACTTTGGCACCTTCCAGCGTCATGCGGCGGGCCATGATCAGGCCGATGTCGCCGCTGCCGAGGATGAGCACCCGCTTGCCTACCAGATAGCCCTCCATGTTGACATAGCGCTGGGCAGCACCGGCAGTGTAGATGCCGGCGGGGCGGCTGCCCGGAATGCCAATGGCACCGCGGGTGCGCTCCCGGCAGCCCATGCAGAGGATGATGCTTCTGGCTTCCAAAATCTGATAGCCCTTTTCCCGGCTGACGCAGTGGATCTTTTTGTCCGGGGTGACGTCCAGCACCATCGTGCCCAGCTCCACCCGGACACCGGTGGAGCGCAGCAGTTCAATGCAGCGGCCTGCGTATTCCGGGCCGGTGAGCTGCTCGCCAAAGCGGTGCAGGCCGAAGCCGTTGTGGATGCACTGGTTCAGGATGCCGCCCAGCTCGTTGTCGCGCTCTAAGATAAGGATATCGCGCAGACCATGCTGCCATGCGCTGTAAGCTGCGGCAAGGCCTGCAGGGCCGCCGCCGACGATGACCAGATCAATCATGGTGCTCTCCCTCCTGCTTGGTTTCGCACAGTAAGACGTTGGTGCCAGCCTTATCCTGCAGCACGTCCAGCGGACTGATGCCCAGCGTTTTGCTGATCAGTTCCAGCACCCGCGGCCCGCAAAAGCCGCCCTGACAGCGGCCCATACCGGCACCGCAGCGGCGCTTGACACCGTCAATGGTGGTGGCAGGGATCTCTTCGTGCAGAGCGTCCAGAATTTCGCCCTCGGTGATCGTCTCGCAGCGGCAGATCACGCGGCCATAGGCGGGTTCCTTTGCAATGAGCCGGGCTTTTTCTTCGGGCGGAAGCTCCTTGAAGCGCACCCGGGTGCGGCCATCTCTGTAATCCGCCTTGGGGGCGGGCAGATCGCCGTGAGCTTCCAGAATTTTGACGGCTTCTCTGGCAACGGCCGGTGCACTGGAAAGGCCGGGCGATTTCATGCCCGCCAGATCGATGAAGCCGGGTGCGCCTTCCGCTTCGCCGATAACGAAGTCGCCCGTGTCCACATTGGCACGGACACCCGCAAAATTGCGGATGGACTCGCTGAAGCGGATGTTCGGCACGCTGCGGCGCGCTGCGGCGCTGACGAAGGCCAGCCCGGCGGCGGTACAGGCGGTATCGTCCCCTTCCACGGGGTCGGCGTTCGGGCCGACGATCAGGTTGCCGTGGACGGTGGGGGCCACCAGAACGCCCTTGCCGTTTTCGTTGGGGCACTGGAAGATGACGTGGTGCACACGGCTGCCCTCGGATTTATCCAGCAGGTAGTATTCGCCCCGGGTGGGCTGGATGGTAAATTCGTGGGGTGCGGCCATATCGTGCACGGCCTGCGCCGAGATGCCTGCCGCATTGATGATATAGCGCGTTTCCACAATTCCGGAGGGGGTGGTCAGTGCCCAGCCGCCGGCGGTCTTTTCGATGTGGGTCACAGGGCAGCTGCGGTGCAGCTCCACGCCGTTGCGCACAGCCACTTCTGCCATTGCCAGCGCAAACTCCCACGGGCTGACGATGGCGGCGCTGGGCGCATACAGCGCGCCAACGACAGTGGGGGCCAGATTCGGTTCCATGGCAAACGTTTCCTCTGCGGAAAGCAGCCGGATGCCCGGCACGCCGTTGGCGATGCCGTTCTCATACAGTTTCTGCAGGTGGGGCAGCTCTTCCGGGCTGAGGGCCAGCACCAGACTGCCGCACTGCAGGTACGGCACATCCAGCCGGGCGCAGATCTCCTTGGCCAGTGCGGACCCCTCCACGTTGAGCCGCGCCATCCGGGTGCCCGGTTCGGGGTCGTAGCCAGCGTGCAGAATGGCACTGTTGGCCTTGGTGGTGCAGTCTGCCACGTCATTTTCAGCCTCGAAAATGGCGGTCTGCAGCGGGTAATGGGACAGCTCATAGGCGGCTGCCGCACCAATGACACCGCAGCCGATAATTGCTACATCCAGCATAAAAACCTCCTGATCGCTCCGTTTGCCGAATAAAAGAAAAAGAGCAGGACAAACAAAAGGGCCTTTCGACTCTCCCCTTGCTTGTTCTGCTCGATCCTCTGAACAAACGTTTATTGTCTTTATGATAATGCGATCTGCACAAGATGTCAAGCGTTTGTTGAAAATTTAAAGCTCATTTTTACCTGTGCAGCTTTTTCCTGCTCTTTGCGGGCGCGGAGGCTTTTGGCAGAGCACGGCCTGCTGCAGCATGGCCTGCAGCGCTGCGCCCGGCCACAAGGCCGGAGCCGAACGCCCAGTGCAGGTTAAAACCGCCGCAGCTGCCTGCGCAGTCCAGCGTTTCGCCCACAAAGTAAAGGCCCGGACAGCCCTTGAACTGGAAGTGCTGATCCACCTCCCGCAGGGCCAGCCCGCCGCCGGTGGTCTGGGCCTGCTTCCAGCTGCAGGGGGTCAGCCCTTCAAAGCGCCAGTGCTTGGCGGTGTGGGCCAGCTTCTGCCACTGTGCGGCGGTGAGCACGGCAGGCGCGTCGCTGTCCTGCAGCCCGGCGGCAGACCACACAGTACGGCCCAGCTTCTGGTTCAGCAGGCCCAGCCAGAAGTCAGCGGCGCTGCCCCCTGCCGTCTGGGCGGCGTGGGCCGCAAACAGGCTGGCAAGTGCGGTTTCGTCCACTGCCGGGAAGAGGTCCAGCTCCACAGCAGGAGCCTTGGGGCCGCGGCCCGGGGCCAGCAGGCCGGACAGCTGCATGATGCAGATGCCGGAAAGGCCGTAATCGGTGAACTGTACCTCGCCGTTCTCGCAGGCAAGCACACGGGCACCGTCCAACAGGGATGCTGCTGCCTTGGCACGGATGCCAGCCAGCGCTTTGCGGGGCTTTGCGCACTGCAGGGCGGTCAGGCAGGGGTACAGCGGCTCCACCCTGCCGCCGCACTGGGCGGCGAACCGGGTGCCAAAGCCGTCGGTGCCGAACTGCGGCCC
>ENA-ORUB01002736-ORUB01002736.1-human-gut-metagenome-genome-assembly--contig:-NODE-2736-length-16050-cov-2.550234_pt1 | contig 16050 bp, 14 predicted proteins | sample MGYA00241918_ERZ509200 | MGnify/ENA primary metagenome ERZ509200 (study PRJEB26280, sample SAMEA2338853) | human gut metagenome | biome: human gut; feature: human-associated habitat; material: faeces... | reverse complement strand
AAGTCGAATAACCGTATCACCACTAGTCTTAATTCCAAGTGTTTTACATATGCGAGCACATCCTTCACAACTTGTTTCCAATGCCAATATACATACAAAAACTGCACAACGTTCTGTCATCCTGCTATATGCATTCAGAAAACCATCAAAAGTCTCTGATATGGATGTTGTATTACATTCTTTATTCATACAATTATACTCATGAGCGGTTGTCTCCAACTGAACGTTCTTTCCAAGGATCGGCAAGTCTTGTACCTTACGCATATATGTACCATGATAATTCTTTGTTGTTTGTCCACACTTAGGACAGGTGCAACATGCTGTAATAGATTTCATTCGTATCAAAATTTTATCTTTATCTTGGATAACATTTGATATTTCAAACTTTCTTCTGGGTAAAATGCATTTAAAAATGAGGTATCTACTGTCGCCATCCGTATGTCTCCGTTATTGCACTTGATGCCTTGATTATACTATAGTTTTCGTATAATCCCAAGAGCTAAAACGGATAATTGAGGAAGAACCCTTACGGCAAGAATATTCAAGTGCACCGTTTTTGGCATCGTTGACGGGGTAATATGGCTCATCGCCGGGCTTCCACTCGGAGGAATACTCACAGCTGATAATCGTTTTGGGCAGGTCGTTGCCGTTCTCGTCCTTGCCGAACTCGAACCATTTATGCTCGATGATGCGGGTTCACGGGGTCTCACGGTCGGTGTAGTTGACGGCGGCGTTGCCCTGAAAGCTAGGCTTTTCGAGCAACTCATTCTCAAACCGGACGGAGCGATACTCCAGCGTGCCGAGTTTGTAGGCAAAGTAGGCATCAATGGGGCCGGTGTAAACAACCTTATCAGCCAGTGCGTCCTTGTTCTCGAGGTAATCGGTGTTCAGCCGCACATCGATGCCGTCCAGAAGGTTGGTCCACCATCCTCCCATTTATCATTATTTCAAATTCACCAAATATCACAGATCACGAATCGCATTCGTAATTTCTGATATTGGGTGGATTATGGTATATTAGGCGATACCGTGTGATAGCATCGCCCGTGTAAAAGCTTCCTGCACTGTAAAAATTCAAAAGGTTTATGGTTTTATGTGACTTCCGGAGATATATTGGCAGTCAAAAATGACAGGTTGGAGCGGTTACATTCATGCGTCACGAGAAAGTAATCCTCTCAGTGCGGCTTTGAATATATTCTCCCTACAACTTCTATAAGGCAGTCCTTGCAACAACAGCTGTTCAACTTTAATATTCTTCAGATCCGTCTTCTCAACTTCATATGGATTTTCTGAAAGAATAACCATATCTGCAAATTTTCCAACTTCTAAGCTTCCTCTCTTATCTTCGTCAAAGCTTGCATAGTACCCATTATATGTACACATCCGAAGTGCATCCTGTACACTTATGGCCTCGCCATGTACCGGATGATTGACAGCCTTATCGATCCAGGCTATAGGATTCGGTGTAGTACATGGCGCATCAGAACCATCTGAAATTATTATTCCATTTCTCACAAAAGTTCCTAACGGATTTAGCTTTTCGGCCCTCTCTTTTCCCAGGATCGCCTCCAGATACTCATCTGGCTCCTGCTTCCAGTTTATAAACGCACTTTGAACCGGCATTTGAATATGATAATCTCTGCAGATTTTGACACCTTCCTCTGTTGGAAGGCAATCATGAATAATACCATGGCGATGGTTTTCTCTTGGATAGTCATCTAATGCAGCTTTTATTGCTCTACAGGCTTGATCAAATGCCTTGTCTCCTATGGCATGCATCTCAATCTGAAGTCCAGCCCGATTTGCCCTCTTGCAGAAATCAATAACTTGTTCGTCTGTATAGTAGAGAACACCACTGCTACCATCAGTGTAAGGCTCATTCAGCGATGCATCCTGTGAACCAAAGCATCCATCCAATGCACACTGGAAGCATCCGCCTATTCGAGGAAGCTTTCTTGAGGTTGCCACCTTTACATCCATTGATTGTGGAAAGATTCGCACCTGCATTCCATTTCGCAACGACTTTGCAAATGCCTGTTCCATCGAAATATCCAGGTTTCCAATAAAACCAACTCCGCTCACCGAATGAACACATCCAATTCCCTTTGATGCCATAAAGTCGGCTGCATTTTGCATATTTCGGAATAACCTAGGAATCGATATGGAATTCGTTATATAATCTGAACAAGCAAAGAATGCTTCCTGATTCATTTCTCCGGTCTCTGGATGATATCCTCTCAGCTTTTCCAGCTTCTTCTTGAGTCTATTCATGAGTTTACTATTGATGATACAAGCATGTCCATCATACTTCACCACCATAATCTCTTTATCAGGGCACACCAAATCTAGTTCTTTTCTTGAGATCAGCTTTCCTTCTTTCACAGAATATGGAGATGCTCCGAAACAAATCAAAGTTTTCTCTTTTGAATGATTCACAAACTTTTGTATCATGGATGCCAATTCGATGTTTGTCTCGGCATCCATAACATTTAAGCCAGCTTGAAACGTAGAGAATGATGCTAAATGCTGATGTGTATCAACAAACGAAGGAATTAAGGCTTTATCTCCCAGTTCAATACGCTCCGCCTGCTCGTATTCTTTTGGAAGTTGATTTCCAACGTATAGAATCTTTCCATGGTCCTCAACTAAATATCCAAATACATCATCGTTTTCATTTACGGTGATTATACTGCCCACATAACATTTCATATGACCCATCCTTCTGCTAACTTTAAGCTTTTCTCATTTTCATAAGATTCTTTATGATACCAATAATCGTCTTTCTTTTTATGAGTACGATAATTAAAGCCACCACAACAATCCCATATCTTATTACTGGATAACTGTATGTTCCCAGGAATATTAATCCAGTCATTAAGAATGGAATCGTGATCATAAGAATCTTCTTTAAATCGTATGGTCTTTCTCCATCACAGAATTGATCACATACCTTATTCATAAAGTAATAATGACCTACGCTATATATCATATAGCACGCTAACGTCGTATACCCAGCAGCCTGGTATCCGAACATTCCAATAAAAATGTAATTTAATATAATATTTAATACTGCGCCTATTACGCTTGCAACCATAACAAATTTCGTTTTTTCATAATAAAATGCAAACTTAGCAAATAGGTCATATGCGTACATGAAATATACACTCATTGCAACAGGAGGAATTACGTATATTGCTTCATAGTAAGCAGCAGGGGCAAAAATAGCTACCACCTCTGGCGCTAGAAGTATTAAAAACAGATTCAAGAAAGCAAGCATGATTAGTGTTGTGTATGCGACATTTGCAATATCTTTGATTCTTTTTGCTTTTATTTTTTGATATATCCATGGGCTAATTGTCTGCATCAAAGCGGTGTTAAACAGTGTCATTAATAACGATATCGAATACGCAAGGCTATAAATTCCTGCCGCATCTGCGCTTATCATATCTCTTATCATAATTCGATCCGCACTGCTAAGTACTACCTGTGATAAATAATGTGGTACTAATGGAAGATTAAACCCCAAAGCATACAGCCAGTACTTTTTTGAATAGAGCCTTTTGCCCTTTTTAATCTGATCAAAGAAGGTCCATGTGTAACCAATTAGCTCTGCAAGCACAAGTCCTAAAATACGTGCTGTAACCTTATCATCGGCATTAATAACAAAAATCACGCCAATTATCGGTTTTGCTAATGAAACTAGCAATGTAACAATTACAAGTGTTCGATACTTATATTCTACTCGTTGCTCTGATGCCCAAAAGCTGAATACTGCGGTTGTCCAGATCATTGCAAGCATGGCAAGCATCTGGACTGTAGTTAATAAAAAAATGCGGTTCCAAAAATTTCTAAATAGCAAATATACAACCGTCCAAACCACAACCGAAAAGAGCGTCAGACCCTGTAATGAAGACGATAGGATTTTATTATCTTTATCAAATTTCACTAACCCCTGTGTATATACGCCAGCAGACAAATTTAATGTCACAAATATCGTAATAATTCCTAACCACGAGTTAAATACATTGTATTGACCATACTCTGCGGTGGAAAGAAGCCGTGTGAAAATTGGTGTAGAAACAGTAGATATACCCTTTTGAAGGAAAGAGCATATCAAAAACCATAATGATGCCTTGACTTGGACAGGCATACTCCTATATTTCTTTCTCAATTTTCCCACTTTATTATATCTCCTCAGTTCATAATAATCGGAATTAAATAAATTCCTAAAGCAACAATGGTAACGATACTTGTACCAATTTTCCAGATGTTGTATTCTTTATCAATCTTAGCTTTTTCTTGTTCCGTAGGCTCGTCAATTTCTCCAATTTCTTCTTCAATACTTAGAATCTTGAATTCTTTTTTACGAGCGATTGCTATATAATAAATAATGCATAAAACAGAAACAACAAGGGCTGTAAGCAATGCTGCCCTATCTGCAAAAATCAACATACATATATAGGTTACAAATGTAACGTAGCATCCTACCGTACCAAGAGGTGCCTTATATGGACGGCTCATATCCGGATACTTTTTCTTGAGCCCCAAATATGCTCCACACCCAATCATGTAACAGATGGCAAGTGAAATCAAAGATACTGATGCAATGTAATCAATCGATCCTGTTGCAATCAGAATGAAGTTGATTAAGCCGACAAACAACACTGCGACATGAGGGGTCTTATACTTTGGATGAATTTTTCCAAGCACTGAGGGAAGTGCACCATCCTCTGCCATTGTATAAATATATCGTGCAGGTGCTGCAATTCCAGGATTGATAGTACTCAAATCACCGCCAAATGCGATACCTATACAAAGCAGAATGATTGGGAATCCCACAAGACCAATCGCCTGCAATCCTTCTGCATATGGCGCATCAGCTGTGGCAAGTACTCCATAGAACTCGTGAGAGATCAAACCAACTAGGAACCACTGGAATAATGCATTCACTGCAAAAACCAAAAATACTGAAAGCTTCAATGCTCTCGGCAATGTATATTGAGGATATTTAGTTTCTCCTCCCATAGAGACACAGGTTTCAAATCCTGTATAGCACCACCAAACAAGACCAAAGATATACATGATTTCCTTAAATGGAGGCAGTGAATCCATCGCAAAACCGCCAAAATAATCCAAATGAATTCTTGGAATCATATAAACAAACCATGCAATGGAGCACGCCCAGAAGAAGAAAACAAATCCGGTCTGCGCTTTACCAGACATCTCAATACCTCGATAATTCAAGACCAGAAATGCTACAACAAGAACAATGGCGATTATTCTGGAATCCACACCAGCGAGGTTTACCCCAAACTGCTGGAACAGAATCTTAAAGTAATTTGAAAAGGCCAACGTCTCTCCGGCACCGATAGCAACAACGGAAATAATATAATGCCATCCAGCCAAGTTTGCCCAAAGTCTGTTGAGACCACGTTTTGCAAAATTATATGTTCCACCTGCACAGGGTAGTGTTGCAGACATCTCACCATAAATCAAGCAAGGCCATATAGAAACTAGAAGTGCAAGAAACGTAAATATAATTATCCACGGCCCTACAAATCCAACTTGGGCGGACCCACATGTGAAGAGCCCTACACCTACTACCGTACCGATTGTCATACTGATGGCTTCCCTCAGCCCCAGCACTCTGACAAGTTTGTTTTCATTCATCCTTTTATCACCTTTTTTTAATGGGCAGTAGCAACACCTTCGATGCCACTGCCCAATCATTTTATTTCTCATTCATATCCAAGAACTTCTCTAAGCAATAGAGCTGCCACTTCTGATTTCCAGTCAGCTTGCTCATATCGATGTCTTCTCTGAACTCAGGACGCTTTGGACCTTCCCAGTCTTTAAAATAAGCATCAACAGGGCGCGGCATAGGTGTCTTCTCAGGTACTGGAATCTCTGGATAGCACATCTTAAATAGATTGCGAATGATGTACTTAGACTCACCAGAACGAATTCTTTTGAGATCAAGTGGTTCTGCCATCTTAACCATTCCCGACGGATCAAAGAAAGGTGTATATTTCATTCCTGCAGTAATGAATGCATTGCAATACGAAGCACTTGACTCATGTGCGAATACATCATCAATAAACTTAAGATAATTAATATTATTCTCTGGCAATCTGTATCTCTCAAAAAGATAGCTCATATCAACAGGATTCTTCAATGCAATCTTAGGATCAAGGAAGGTGTAGAAATCAACCCACTCTTCAAATTTCCAATCTTTTGATAGCATGCGATCCATTCCTCCAAAAACAAGATCACTGCCATCAGCTGCAACCATCATTTCTACTCCATCCGCCTTTGCCTGAAGTGCAGCCTCCATAATTTGCGGCTCAATGGAATGTACAGGAGCACCTTTCATTTTCATCAACGGCTCGAGATTTCTTTCAACAACACTCCAGTCAATATCTACATAATGAAGATTTAGATGGTACTTTTCTGCATATTGTTTTGCCCTCTCCATATCTTCAGTACTGAAGTTTCCTCCAAGAAATCTAAACGTATATGCATCTGTTCCAGGTTTCATAAATGCTGCCAGACAAGCAGAGTCCATACCACCAGAAAGAAGAATTCCCAATTCCACATTCGATTTAGATTCAAAAGCTTCTTTGTAGGCCTTTGCTACATCCTCTGCATTCTTTACCAATACCTTCCTATCTTCTGGATAGGGCATATCACCTGTATGCTTAAGTCCATCATAAAATTCATATCCGTCCTTCTCAATATAGCGGAAAGCCAAGTACGAACTCATGCAAAAATTCTTATCAACCATTTTCTTTTCCTCCTTAGAAACTCACTTCCGTAATAAACTAATTATCATAGACTACTATCGTTCCTCTATTGCCTCTAGAACTCTATCTGCAATAATTTCAGGCCCCGGCTCTTTGCAGTAACCAATTTCATCAACGAAGTTTTGTCTTTGTTCTTCATATTTCTCTTCATCAAAATTCCTAATGCAAGATAAATTGCTCCATATTTTCACAGAGTGGTGAAGGAAGATTTCTTATATCAAAATACAACCCACGCTCATTGGATGTATAGTGTTCCAAATCTAATGCATATAAGACTACTTTTGTCTTTAGTCGAAATCCTTCAAACATGCATCCGGAATAATCTGTGACAAGAAATTTCGAAGCAACTATTAAATCATTAATTCCAGGATATTTAGAACCATTAATTATACTCTCGGAATAGGTCATAAATCCATCAAGATTTGCTATATTCGGATGCAATCTCACGATGATTTTCCACTCACCACCATATTTATCAATCAAAGCTCTCCTTACGGCTTCAAAATCCATATGATAACAGGATAAATCATGATCAGCTCTAAACGTCGGAGCGTACAATAAAATATTGTCATTTGCACCTAATTCATCAAAGAAATTAAATACTTCATCACAAATTTCACAATCTGACCTATTATCCTCATTTTTCATCAAATCACACTCAATAATTTCGCCGTCATACCAAAAAGAAGATTTTATATTGTTAGTTCTCCATTTCGACCCTGAAATCATTAGATCTGCCATTTTGGAATCATTCCTGGCATACGCAACATATTCTGCAGGCAAAGCGGTAGCATCTTTTTCGATGTATTTCAAACACGGACCTCCCCCATGCCATTCTTGAATATAGAATTGTTCTTTACGTTTTCGAACATAGCTTAATTTTCGGCGATTATCCATCCAAATCTTTGCTGTAACCAATTCATAAACACCTTTTATTGAATTAAGCTTAACGTACCTAATCCCAAATGGAGCTTTCATAGAAGTATCTCTAACCAACCAAACAATATCTAGATTGGATTTCTTCTTAAGCAATGAATCGCAGATAGCCTTCCCTTCATCACTATATCCTCTGCCATCATAGCTTTCGACTACTACTTTATTTTTTTTAACAGGAAAAAATCTTAAGCAATAAAATAGCATCAGAATCATTTTATTTTTTACAAGTAACAGTTTGTTTTTCATTGCCATATCTTTTCTTAAAAAGTTTTCTCCTATTTCATATCATGTAGATCATCTTTTCTAACAGCATTTAATGCTGCTGTAATTTTTGTAGAAGAGATACCCTTAGTGTATGGAAAGTAAATGATTTTGATACCCTCTCTTGCAAAATCCTCTTCGTATTTCTTCCATTTCTCAGTTCCGTACCAATCATCACCAACAAAAAGATATGTTGCTCCTAGCTTTTTACAAGCAGTGAGCTTATCCATATCATACTGTGGGACAGCTGCATCAACATACTTACAGCTTCTAACCAGTTCGATGCGATCCTCGAAAGGAATCATCGCATTCTTTCCCTTATATTGAACAAGTTCATCAACTGTTACACCAACTATCAGCTTGTCACACATGCCTTTAGCATTCTTAAATAAATTAAGATGTCCCACATGGAACAGGTCATAAACTCCTGTTGTATATCCAATTACCATAGCATACCCTCCTCATATAATAATCATAGCTATATATATTAATTAATAATTCCTTTCTTTCTAATATTCTGAATGTTCGAAAGAAAAAGAATTAGCTTTGGTCTTTTACAAACTATTGCAATATTAAATATTTTTTGCTGAAGTGAAAGGGAACTAGAGTCGCAATTAGTTACAATTTCTTGAAGAACCTCATTTTTCAACATCCGGCATATGTTTTTTTCGGCAACATGATGTTCATTAAACAACGCCTCTAATTTAAAGGAGGTCCTGGCATTTCCCAGAAAATTGTTGCTCAATCTGAACTTACACAAATCGTACATACCAATATCATTAAGTTTATCCTTTAAATAACAATACATTTTCATTATTTTTTCAAATCTATTAGCATCATAACTATGAGTCAAAGACTCTGGATTATAATCATAATGATAAAAAGCACTATCCATGACATAAATACGCTCAGCGCAAGAAAACGCATCAACATTAAACGCCATGTCCTCCCAGATATATTCTCTTTCTGATTTGAAAACTAAAACATGCTGATCCAAAAAGTGTTTACTGTATAATTTTGTACATGCTGAAACATTAAACTGGTCATTCGTCTTGCAATTTTTATTTCCAGACATTCTGTTTATTAAAGATTGAATTTCTTTTTTTCCTATATATAATTTCTCCCCTCCAACTTCCGCCTGTGTATGCCCATTATATACAAAACTACTTGCCACTATATCTGCGTTATTATCCACGGCACATTGCATCATCTGAGTAATCATATCTTTTTCAATATAATCATCTGAATCCACAAAAACTACATAGTTACCATTAGCCCGTTTCATACCGTAGTTACGTGTTAACCCAAGGCCCTCATTTTCTTTTTTAAAATACTTGATTATATTTGGATGTTCTGACTTATATTTCTGACATATTGTTTCACTATCATCAGGTGATGAATCATTAACTAGAATAATTTCTATATTCATATATGTCTGTTGCAAGATTGAATCTATACATCTTTCCAAGGTATCTTCTACATTATATATTGGAACAATCACAGATACTAATTCATTCACTTCCACCAACTCCCTCAATATGTTCTTCTTTTTGGAAATCAATTAAACTGGAAACTCTTCATCTTCTATTTTCAAGGATGCGAGTATAACCATAAATGCCCCCATAAAAGCGATGTACTCGAATACATTGTCCGTAAATAATGTCACCAGCAGATATATCATTAACGCAATGAGTATTTTTACGTTTTTGGATTTTATAGTCCCAAAAATCTTCATTGGCATATGAACAAACAAATAATAATAAATCAGGAAAAATCCAATAAAACCTAGTTCTATATAATCCTTCAAAATGTCATTATGTAACGCTGCAATTCCTTGCACTCCTGCTATACTAGCATTTGGAATCACTAATGAAACAAATCCATATCCTTGTCCCCAAAAACCTAATGAGAATTTATAATATTGACTCATGGCATCAACAAGTAAAAATCGATTATAAATTCCTGCATTCATCATTAGATTCTTAAAATCAGGATTCGCTATAAAAAACAGATAAGCGCAAGCAACTATAAACAGAGCATAAAAAATCACTCTGTATGAAATCCTTTCTTTGCTCTTATTTATAAGGCACAACAATCCATAGGCAAACAAAGAGATAACCATTCCAACCAAAGCTATTCTCTTCATGATAAGATACTCAACAAAAACGAGCATTATAATCTTACATTTATGACTATTAGCATCGTGTAGTAAGTAATAAATCAAGAATAAAAATAATGCAAAACCGATATCGTGCACCTCAAATATTGATTCATATGTATTTAATGGGTCTTTGATATGTTCGAATAATGCACTAACGCCAACCCCACTAATTCCAACAAGTATCTCAACAACATACTCTAGGAGAAGGCCATTACACACCAGATTGATTGCATCATCTTCATATAGAAAAATGATTGCTGCAATTATCCAGGGAACAATCATTGCGCTAAAACTAGATCCTGCAGTTCGTGCGTAATTTGCTGACGGATTATTATTGACAACATTTATAATCATTGAATAAACAAAAATTAGTAAATATGGTGTAAATCCATACTTAATAACCTCAAAAGCATTATTAGTCCGACTATCACTAAAATCAATTCCGTACTTCACCAAGTATAAAGCAAAGCCTATAAGAAATACAAACATCATTAAAAAAGGATAGACCCAAGTAGTCATACTTTTTATAGTTCTTGAAAAAGCCAATGCAATGATTAAAGTTGGTACAATTGTCCTTTTATTTATAGTTATAACCATCCCAAAAGTACTCCTGTTTTCAAAATAGCCGTCCCTTTTAAGGTATCTCGCCTGAAATCTTTGTCAAAAATCAATTTAAGTCTGGTAATAATATTCCGTTTGTACGAGGACAGCATTTCTAAAAAAACTCTATCTTTTTTTGTGAGTAAATCTTCATATTCCGACAGAAGATATTGGGATACATTAGGGTAAGATTTACCTTGGAGGCTTTCTTTTACCCTATATCTCATTCCAGACCATTTCGTTCCAGCTCCAGTAACACTTGTCTGATATCTGATCCAATAATAAAGTTCTTCATCGACATAATATATTTTTCCAAACCAATAACAGATTAAACCGACCCATAAATCATGCGGTAAATTATCAATTTCAGGCCAACATCTACAAACAAGATTTCTTGCTTCTTTATTGATTACCGTAGCTGCTCCGTAATTATATGTTTGCGTTAATACCAGTTTCTTAGAGAGTCTTTTAGGTGGCAAAACATTAACTTGCTCAGACAATCTTTGTAAATCCGGTGAACATCTATTCATCTTACAATAGGAAAGTTTTGAACCTACTTCTTTATCCTTTTCCATTGGAGCAATACATTTTAGTAATTTATCTTTTTCCCAAACATCGTCCTGATCCGAAAAGGCATAGTAATCGGCGTCACCACAATTTTTTAAAGCTGTCCAAAAACTTTTAGCATAACCCATATTTTTACCGACTTCGATTTTGACATTATGATATCCATTCTTAAAGATAAAGGCCTTCACTACTTCGACAGTTTTATCCGTACTACTGTCGTCCCTAATATAAACGCTTACGTTTACCCCTGTTTGTTGTAAAATTGACTCTAACTGGCGAGTAATATTCTTCTCTCCGTTGTATGTCGAAATTACAACAATGACATTTTTTTCTATTTGTTTCATTTTACAAATATCACCCCAGTTTTCTATTTGCTACATTTTCGTTATCCAGCTCTTAAAGGTAAGACCAACGGCCTTAAATAATATCGCTGGTGATTTAGTCTTCTTTGCGATTTGAGCACCAAGTCCACAACACTTTACAATGCCTAATACAGTATACTTTCCACCACCCATCAATCTTGTTTGACGCATAATATCAACGAGCCGGAGTTTCAGGCGATTCCACCCTGCTTGAGGGGTTAAGGTTGCAGCTCTCTGATAAAAATTCTGGTTGATCACTATATTCATCTTTTTGAATTTAGTACCTCTTGCTCTCTGTTCATAAAAGAAATATTGATCCACCTGGTCTACAAACAAAGTCTCATCAAATACAAAGTTATCAAATACTCTTGTCCTTATAGCTAAACAACTCGCAATTGCATTAAATCCATCTTGTGAGACAATTTGATTTTCATCTGTGATAAAATGATTTCTCAGAAAATTGAATTCATTTGGTGAATAAATCACCTCATCCTGACCGAAAATAACAGGCGCAAATACATCAACATCTGGAGAAGAAATAATCTCCTCCTCCAACTTATCGAAATACTCGCCTGTTATCTCTGTGTCATCATCAAATAACACGATTACATCTGTTTCGTTATTTTTACAAAATTCGACTGCACGGTTATATGCTTTTGACAATCCCTTATTACCATTCATAGATATGTAATCTATATTCCTCGAACGGCAATATTCATCGTTCGTAGTTTCCTTCTCACTATTATCTACAATGACCAAAGTGACTTCATTTCGGTTTAGTTTCAGCAAACGATCACATGTGATTGATTCGCTAACATTCTTGTTGTAGACAACCACTACTGCTGCTATCTTTGACACAATCATTATCCCTTCATCTGTTGAGCAATATCTGCATCAACAATTTCTTCACCTGTTTTATTCTTCAACTGCTCCATACTTGCCGCACTCAAACCATTATTAATGCATGCATTCACATCGCAGGTACTGCACTTATCAAGTTCTTCCTTGGTAACCTTTCCATCACGAAGATCACGAACAATCTTATTCTCGTACATGGAATACTTACCGCCAAAGATACTCTTCAGCTTATGAGTAAATACCCACCAAGCTGGTTTCCAGATATATTTGTGCATTGCCGGAGAAACAGATCCAATCATCCAGCAATCTCTGTCACAATGGCGTACTTTGTTTCTAACAGCTTCTGCTTCTGGACTGTTCCAAAGTTCGTCCCAGCTCTGTGTATTCAGATTACCCATTACTTCCTTATCCTTAGTTCCGTTACAAGGCATAACATCACCGTATGGATCAATAAAGAAGGTGTCAAAACTCATATCACAAGGAAGGAGTCTCTTCTGTCCATAGATGTAGTTAATCAGGCCATGGTTGAAGTAAGCACGGAACCACTTCTTAGGGTTGTTGGACTTGAGAAGCTCATTGACAAGATTCTCAAAATTCTTTGCAACCATAGGACGATCATGGATGATGTTCTTTGCCTCTACGAAATAGAAACTGTTATGGAGAGATGCTGTAGCAAACTCCATGCCCATCTCATTGGAAAGCTTATAGAGAGGAACAAGGTCAGGAGCGTTTTTGTCCTGAACAGTCATACCGAAGCCAACATCCTTCATCCCCTTTTCTCTTAAAGTTTTTAGAGTCTGGTACCCACGGTTGTAACCATCCTGCAATCCACGAATCTCGTTATTGGTGTCTTCCATTCCTTCGATGGAAATACGGATACCGATGTCCGGGAACTCCTTACAAAGAGCCACAATTCTGTCTGTGAAGAAACCATTGGTGGAGATTACAATACGATCACTCTTCTTACGAAGTTCTGAAACGATGTCCCTTAAATCAGTTCTGATGAACGGCTCGCCACCTGTGATATTTGTAAAATACATTGGCGGCAGCTTCTTGATGGTCTCAATGCTAATCTCTTCTTCAGGCTTTGATGGTGCCTTATAACGATTGCACATTGTGCAACGTGCATTACATCTATATGTAACTATAACTGTTCCATTTAATTTCTTATCTGCCATTTCTCATATGCTCCTCGTTTATAAAGTTCTATCGTTCTCTCCACAACATCATCCCATCCATATTTCTTAAGGATGAACTCTGCTGCTTCATCTTTATACTTCTGAACCGTCTTCGGTTCATCGCAAAGCTTCTGCAACTTCTCTCTCAGATCAGCCACATCACTTTTCTTCATCACAACTGCTTTATCCTCAACGACAGATGCACACTCATCAATATCCGATACCACGCAGCAATCGCCGTAACTCATAGCCTCCAATAACGACAGCGGCATTCCTTCCAAATCAGATGGTAAGCAATATATGTAACAGTTACTGTACAACTCATCCAGAGTTCTACCAGAAACAAAGCCTGTGTAGATGACCTCATCTCCACCAATCTCTTTAAGTTCTTTCACAAACTTATCAGTGTCTGAGGCTCCACCAGCAATAACCAACTTCTTGTCTGTCTTTAACTCTTCATAGGCTTTAACCAAATATCTCAAGCCCTTTTCTGGAACAATACGGCCCAGAAATAAGATGTACCCATCCTTCTCAAGCCCCCATCTATCTTTTATTTCTTTAGCTTCTACTACCTCTGGTTTGTTTACGCCATTCGGAATGAGAACTGTCTCTCTTCCGTATTCCCTCAGAAAATAGTCCTGCATTCCTTTACTCAATACGATAATCTCATCTGCTTGCTTCACAGCTTGCTTCTCGCCATAATGGATGAATTTGCTGCCAAAACCACCTTTCCACTTTTCTCTTTGCCAATCAAGGCCATGAACTGTGGCCACACATCTCTTTCCAAACAGCTTCGGAATCCACATGAAAGCACATGGTCCTTCAGCATGGAAGTGGACAACATCGTACTTTCCAAATGCAGCTCTAAGCGCACCAAAAAAGCTGGAGGATACCGCTGCCAGACCTTTTCGATCAATTGTTGGTACCGACTTTAGCTTCACAGATTTATATTCAGTTAATTTCTGGGAATCAAATTCCTTGCCGCTAACATGATGACCACCGCGATTATATAAAGTTACATCATGTCCTTTAGCAGCCATTCTGGTACTAAGCTCTTCTACTACGATCTCTATACCGCCCTCATGGGATGGCACACGCTTCTGCCCAAGCATAGCGATCTTAAGCTTTTCTCCCATTAGTCCTTCACTCCTCTTCCCATATTCGAAAGCTTTATAACCGTCACCTCATACAAAACATCTACTTTTATTTCATATCGTCCGATTTAACATTTTCACCCGTTTTTCCGAGGGGCTAGGGCCCCGTTCCCAGCGCGGGATTGTGCGTATCCAGTTTGTGCCCGGGGGATTCGTTTATGACCTAACATCGCAATTCGCAACTTTTTACTTGCTACTACTCCTTCTGTTTCGCACACCGTCACCAACGTTCGTCCTTTAATTTCCTCTCTTACTGTAGCTCCTACGCTTATCCGTTTCCCTTACACTGCTCCATCCTTCTTGAGCACCGCTCCTACAGTCTTCCACAGTATCCTCAGATCCTTTCCAAAGTTCCAGTTCTCGATATATTCCCGGTCCAGCTTCACGACTTCGTCGAAATCCGTGATGCTGCTCCGCCCGCTGATCTGCCACATTCCGGTGATTCCCGGTTTCATGGCGAGTCTGGTACAGTGTCTGAGCTCGTACTGTTCTACCTCGGAGACGAGGGGAGGTCTGGTGCCTACGAGGGAGATATCACCTTTGAGTACATTGAAGAACTGCGGGAATTCATCAATGCTCCAGTCGCGGATGAAGTTACCGATTCCCTTTTTATAGGTACCGTCCGGCAGGATCTTGCTGCCGATGATACGGGGATCGTTATCCATCTTGAACATCTTGCCGTCAGACATTTTATTCTGCTTCATGAGCTCTGCCTTACGTCCCTCCGCATCCATATACATGCTGCGGAATTTATAGAGGCGGAACTGTTTGCCATTCTTGCCCACCCTGATCTGGGAGAAAAATATCGGTCCCGGAGACTGGATATAGATTGCCGGTGCCAGGAAAATGCACAGGATACCGGTCAGGATACATCCGATCAGACCTCCTGTGACATCCAAACATCGCTTCATGAACAACTGTCTGGGAGAAGCATAATTCATCGTAGCCGTTATTACCGACATGTCTCCAAGCTTTTCCATGATAATTTTTCTTCTGGATTGTGTCAAAACATCGGGGACCCGCACATGCGTTACAGTACCCATTTCCAGGAATTGTCTGATCAGTGATTCAGCAGACACATCTCCCGGTTCCAGATCTATATAGATCTCATCCACCCAGCCGGTACGAGTATATTCAATGATACTATCAGCATTCGCTATCACCGTATAT